>Ga0307510_10004958_pt1 | contig 15748 bp, 8 predicted proteins | sample 12_EM_MG_FD_207224 | JGI IMG/M metagenome (GOLD analysis project Ga0307510, IMG submission 207224) | Populus trichocarpa ectomycorrhiza microbial communities from riparian zone in the Pacific Northwest, United States - 12_EM | ecosystem: Host-associated > Plants > Roots > Unclassified | place...
CTGTCTACAATGATATGTGCATAAAGTCATGCCATGCGTTCACTGGGCCATTTGCCCAGCTCTGATTCTGCAACATATGTGGAGAGGCTCGATATGATGTGGCCCAGGCTGCGCTTACTGGCAAGGACATCGCTTGCCAGCAGTTCTGTATGATTCTCCTTGGTCCACAACTTCAGGCACTGCGACGATCTCACTCAGGAGCTATTAACATGCACTATTTGGACCAGAAGTTGAAGCAGGTGGCAGAAATGTTCGACAATCTTCAAGCTGAGGATGGTGGCGATGTCATCTATGATGACATCTTTTCTGGTAGTGAATTTCAGGAGCTTGCTGAGCGTATCAAGATCACTGGTGATGATACCGTTGTCAGCTTATCTCTTGATGGAGCACAACTCTATCAAAATAAGAAATCAGACACTTGGATCTCGATATGGATTCTCAACAACCTCTCCCCACATCAGCACTATCAGAAGCAGCGCGTCCTACCTGGTACCATTATTCCTGGGCCCAACAAGCCCAAAATCATTGACTCTTATCTCTACTGCGGCCTACATCACCTCTCTGCTCTTCAGCGCGAAAACAATGGGGCTGGGCTTCGCATGTGGGATGCAGCGACATCCAGGATAATCCAATCCCGGATCATTCTGGCTCTATCAACAGCAGATGCGGTCGGAATCACTGAACTTGATGGGCGCGTTGGCCACCATGGTGCGTGTGGCTGTCGACTTGGATGTCAAATGAAGGGCCGGCACAAGCCCCACTCGGGGCATTACTATGCTGTACATCTGAGGCCCAACAAGTATACTGTTCAAGATTGCAATCACTGTGACATCAATATATGCAAACTCCGTACTCCTTCATCCATTGACTATCAGCAAGACCTCCTCAAGGTTGTCTCTTTGCTCGATCAAAATCACTATGAGAGAAATTGGAAAGAGACAGGAATCAGCAAACCAACTGTTCTGAGTGGTCTTGTCAATGATCTCATGGTCCCTGTACCACGCTGCTTCCCCCTTGATCTGATGCACCTGATCTTCATTAACCTTGGTGAACTACTAATACCACTTTGGAGGGGCACACTGAAGTGTGATGTTACTGACGATTTATCATCTTGGGACTGGGCAACTCTAACTGGAGACGCTTGGCAAGCGCATGGGAAGGTTGTCGCTGATGCGACACCATTCTTCCCATCGTCCTTTCATTGTCCACCACGCAACCCAGCAGAAAAGATTTCCAGTGGATATAAAGCCACTGAATACTTCCACTATATCTTTGGACTTGGACCAGGCATTTTTTGTATGATTCTTCCCTCAAAATATTGGAAGAACCTCTGCAAGCTTGTACGCAGGGTTCGGATCCTTGTACAGAGATGCATCACAGGTTCCCAGCTGCAAGAAGCACACTCACACCTTGTTCAGTTTGTGGAAGAATTTGAGAATCTTTATTATCAACGGCGAGTTGACCACATCCATTTCTGCCGCCCGTGCATCCACACTCTGCTTCATGCTGCTCCGGAGGTCATGCAGGTAGGACCTGGCACTTATACAACACAATTCACAATGGAGTGCACAATTGGAAATCTGGGGCAGGAAATCTGGCAGCCTTCAAACCCTTTTGCAAACCTTGCCTGGCATGCTCTCCAACAATTGCAAGTCAATGCACTGAAGAGTATCTATCCAGAACTTGATCTGAATTCAAAGCCTCAACTACCTAAAGGAGTGGTAGATGTTGGGGAGGGCTACATAATGTTACAGCCCCAAGATAAGCTTCCTGCAGAAATTCCAGGACATTTGACCAAGGTCCTTGCTCAGACAATTAATGCATCAAAGATTAGGTGATGGGGATGAGCATGCCTCCCAAATGGCCAGGTAGCAAGGAGTGTGTGGAGCAAACAAAGATGCACATCTCAAAAGGTCCAGATATCTTGCAATGTTAAGGTATGTATAACTCTCATTCTATCATCTCTTTACTAACACGACATGACTCTAGATGGTACTAAACGGGAAAATAGAATATGGCAAGGTCCAATTCTATTTCCTTCAGTTTACAGCCAGCGCCGGTCCAGCGACACCTACTGCGCTTGCCCTTGTCTCAGTTTACTCTTGTCCTGTTCAGGCACTCTTGGTTGAATCATCAAATACACTGTGGGCCTGCCAATATACAGGTGTTGACGATCTCCAAGTTGTTCCACTTTCAAGCATCGTCGCATGTGTTTCTGTACAGCGCCTGCCTCCACTACCTGACGATCTGCCCAGACTCTGGTTTGTTCTGGAGAAGTTGGGGTTGGAGGACGTTCAATTGGCTGCGTTTGGGGAGACACTAGGAGACGAGCCAGGAGCAGGAGAGGGTGCATAGATTCTCATTATTAGAAACAGTAGTCTACTTGTACTACTATTACTTGAATTCAATGACTTTGCCCAAGTCAGTGGGATAGTGCAGTCGCATCGATGCGCCGCGCCACCTGATCCAATCGCATATCTCTCCTTCTCCCTACCATGAGTGGCTCAAGTGGCCACTTTCCTGACGCTTTCTTGGACAACAGTTACAATATTCCCTACAACAATATCCCTGTTTCTCACCCTGAACATGGCATTTTGAACAATGCCCATGCCTCAGATGTGAGTATCCAAAAAAATTCTAACACTTTTGTATTGACGCATGTTGCAGCCTTTCTCTTCTTATTCTACCTCTATGTTCTCCACTATAGCCTCTGCATCTCACAATGTCCTAGTACGATCAGGGAATGTGGTGTATGCCTTGGTAAATGCGCTCCATCTGCAAACCAAATGTGAGCTCCAGGCACAAAGGTATGTGTGTTAGGATCCGATCCGGTGGCAACCTGATACAAGTATCAGTGCCCATACAATAAGTGCGTGACCCCATTAGTGCATGCACCTGGCTGGAGCTGTGGCGTCCTGGTGATGGTAGCACAGCCTTACTGTAGGAATGTATCCGCACATATATTAGACTGTGCAGCACCACAACACAGAGAGTGGTCGTTCTCCCTCCTATCCATGCATGCATACTACCCATATCCTTAAAGGTTATGGGCCCTGCTGGCGCAAACACTGACTCAGAACACATCAAATGTGACATTGATATTCCTCATCTCTCTCACCAATTTTCCTTGTCACACACCTGAGCTTATCTATCCCATTTATCTCGATTCCACACCTCATCTACCATGAGGATGACCCCAACCATCATCGCTACTCCCCAGTCTAAAGTTTACAGCTGTGGGCAGTATAATCAATCGAGCATATCCACCCACATTGGCGCGCCAGAATAGCTGGCATGCGCCCAAGGCACCTTTCACAATCGCACACATCCATGCTATTGATAGCGCTGCCCTCAGCGACCTCCTTGACATGTAAGCCATGAATTGGTCTGGCTTGTCGCAGTCAATGGTGCTAGTCTTCATGACATCCAATGTCCAGGAGTATGTCCAGAGGCGAAAATTGTCTGCCTGGACCCGAAGGACAGCTGGACAAGCTTAAGAATGTGGAGAATTGGGTGTATAACAAGATGTTTGCCCAGCTGCTCAGCGCTCATCACAAGCAATATCTCCGGAATGGAGAAAGTGTACATGAATGGGTGCTCAACCGCCCATTGCATGTGGCTCAAGTTACAGCCCATGCACAGGTTTCAGCTCAATCCCATCTCGTCCTCACCACACACCTCCACGTACTGATGAATACCATCACTACCAAGGATGACAATCTTCCTGGTCACCTTAAGCATTACTGGGACCACTCAAACTTCTTCGCGGACACAATCTGCTGCATGTCTGAATTCTTGTCCAAATGCATCCAAGTCATCGCTTCCTCGCTCCTCGAATTCAGGGACCACATCACCAACCAATTCATTATGGCAGGGAGATGAGCGCAGACAGTCACCCAAGCTTGGAGTGATCAGAATCCCCAAGCAGGCTTATGCAGATCCACAGGCGCGATGGCGCCAAATCCTCGCCTGCTAGCCGGATCTCCGGCGACACTTACAATCAGAACTGTTCATCAAACGTTCATCACCCGCACAAAATGTATTTCAAGATTTGTTCGCGCACAACTCATATCATCTTAAATATGCCAATTCACCAGCAAACCTAAATGCGGGGAGTGTGGAACGCTTGGACTTATGGCTGACAAGTATTAGTATGCGGGAGGCAATAAACGTTCATATAATAAGAACGAAAAAGGGGGAAACCGCTACCCAAACAAAAGACCTTGAAGAGAGGCATACAAAGACCTCAGAGAAAGGCACATAAAGACCTCGAAGAGAGGCATATAAAGACCTCAGAGAAAGGCATAAGACCTCGAAGAGAGGCACATAACACCAGCAGTACCACACAGGCCAATGGTGCCGAGATGTACCAATACATAGTATTCATCACCGATCATGATGAATAACACGCAGTGCCGGCAAAACGGACCAGCGTTGACTAGTTGACTGGTTACTCAATTCAGGAGCCACATCCCACACCATCACACCAACATGACGCTTTCCATACATATGCACCCACACCAACACGATGCCTTTCGACATACATGAAGTCATATTGGTAACACCAATAGCTGGTGTGGGCAGATCAAAAGTGCACGTGATCGAACAAGGAAGCGTTCATCTAAAATCAAAGTGCGATGATGCACATATATTCTCAAGCTACAAAATGTCCCACATGTACTACCCAAAAACAAAATACCATCCTATCACTAAGGCAATGGGAGGCGGGTGGACAAAAGCTATAAAGCATACGACGGCAAACTTGACTTCCTCATAAAGGAAAGGACATGCTGTTGCAAAGTGCACCAGAGCGTGCAATAAATTACACAAATAAACATACAGGCATGTACCTGGAACGATGCACAGTGAATGCGCGTTCAACATATACAGGCCACCACCTACACAGTAGACATGACACCGACGTTCTGGCCCACTTTTGGGCACGTCCGATACAGCGGCATAAAGAAGCTGCTAAATAATCAGCTTGTAGATGGACTGCAAATCAACATAAACTCACTGAAACCGGATTGAATAGCCTGCACACTGTGCACAGAGGCGAAACTATCCGAAATCCCCCTATGGTCCTGCGTCAAGACATCCGACGAAACCTGGAGAACTGATCCATATGGACCTCTGGAGGAAATACGATGTTGCATCCATCAATGCCAATCAATACTACCGCTTGGTAGCAGATGACGCCACACGATACATGGCCATCAAGTTGCTAAAGACTCAAGATCAGGCAGTCCAAAGAATTACAAATTATATGACATACCTGAAAGCCCTGGGGTAGAATCCCATGCGCACTACATGCCAACCGGGGCACAGATTTTGTGAACAAAGGCCTAAATGAATGGTGTCATTCACAAGGCATCGAACCACAGTTAACGACGCCATACTCACCTTCACAAAAAAAGAAGCTGCGGAGCGAATGAATCACACTTGGCAGAACTTGCCTGCGCAATGATAACGGCCTCGAAACTCCCTGAATTCCTGCAGAAGCCTGCCATCGCCTATGTGGCATACTTGAGGAATATGTCATATACAAAACCTAGGGCAAAAATGGTCCCATATCAGATCTGGCATGGCCATAAACCAAACATATCACACTTATGAGAGTTTGGCCCACTCGCCTGGGTACTGCTACAAGGACAAAATGTCCAACGAAAAGTGTTACCAAAGTCCCAGAGAAGGACATATGTCGACTTCGACGCAGAGTCGAAATCAATAAATAATATAACACCGCTATAGGGAAGACACTCACCTCAAGGGATCACACAGAACCCTCTCCACTGGAGGAAAACGCAACAGATCCCAACACTCCACTTAAGGGGGAGCACAGCCCTCTGTGTGAGGGGGAGCCAGAGGATGGCACATGCAGTGCCACTCCGGAAAACAGACTGGAAAACAGACCAGAGAATCCCAGAAAGCAGAAAGCAGAAAATAACAGAGATCCCAGAAAGCATTGAAGAATCAGAGGTATCCACATCAACTACAAATACCTTAACAACCAATTCCCAGCTAAAGAAGAGGCCAATATACCATCAGTGGCCAAAAGGGAAAGCCTTCACTGTGATCCCAGGTGAAGATCACCACAGCCTGAAGGGAGCAAAAGAATCCCCCAACTGGCCTGAGTGGGAATGCGCTATCCAAATCGTGCCAGAGTAGCTCTGCTGAATGGAAACCCAGGAACTGGTCAAAAAATATGACGGCGCTGTGCCAATAGCTAATAAATTGGTGCTCAACAAAGGGACACAAAGAAAGCCCGAAATACTCACAATATACAAGGTGAGACTCGTTGCCAAGGGTTGCGCCCGATGCCAACAGTGCAATAGAACATCAAGCTTGACGCCAAACTGAGGAGACAAGGTTATGCACACCTACGCCCCGATCCTTGTGCGTACATCTGGCACCTCGGGGGACAAATTTGCGATCATACCCATTTGGGTCGACGATCTCCTGTTTGCAACGTCAATAGACTCATGAATAAAACAAAGACAGACATAAAGGCCAAGTGGAAAATGATGGACCTCGATCCTTGGCAAGCAATCCGAAATCATCTGGATTGAAATCATGACGAGCAGAAACTCAATCATAATAGCCCACTCAAGCCAAATTCAGAGGGAAACATCGGAAGCCACAGGCCCAACAGAGTATATGCAGCCTACAGAAATGCGGATGACCACAGATCAATACAAGGATACCTCCTCTTTGCCAAGAATAGCGCCATCACTTGGAATCTATGAAAGCATATCACCATAGCATCAGCACCAGTCAGTGGCAATTGATGCAGAGCTTGGCTTGCTCCGAAAAGACGTACCAACGCTGATTAGAAGCGATAACAATGGATCCATAGCAATGACAAAGATTCCAAAGAATCGGCAGTTTCACAAAAGGGTCAAACCACACTGCTATTCGCTGGCACTGGAGCAAACAGCAGACGTGCTAAGCAAAGTGCTCCTACATTCCAAGCACCACAAGCACACCAAAGACATTGGGCTTGTATCAGCTTGAGGGGGAGTGTTAGGATCCGATCTGGCGGCAACCTGATACAAGTATCAGTGCCCATACAATAAGTGCGTGACCCCATTAGTGCACGCACCTGGCCAGAGCTGTGGCGTCCTGGTGATGGTAGCACAGCCTTACTGTAGGAATGTATCCGCACATATATTAGACTGCGCAGCACCACAACACAGAGAGTGGTCGTTCTCCCTCCTATCCATGCATGCATACTACCCATATCCTTAAAATGTGCCAACGCGTTCATCGTATATGCGCATACAGCTTCTTGTTTCTCTCCCAGAACTCTTGTTACACAGCTGCAAGATGTAATCAACAGGCTCACATCTCCTCAACACCCCCAAGTCCTGTCAATCCCTGACACAGCTCCTGACCAAGAAAAATCCGAGCCTCCTTTCCTCTCAACCACCATCATCTAAGAATCCCGCTTGCATATTCTCTGTACCACAGGAATCTCGCGACTCTTACTGCTGGTTGTTTGCTCTCTAACGTCGAATATACACCTTTACCCACTGTCCCCCAACCTTTTTTCTGAGTTGTCGTCGTTCTCCAGCCCCCTCACCCCCCTCCCCGACTCCCTTCCTCCCCCATCCTTGATGGAGACCTTTACCCCCAACGTCCCTGCTCCCCCTGTACCTATTCCCTTCGGCCAGCTCACCGTCGCTGTTGCCGAAAGCCTCACCCCTTCTCACCCCATCACCATTGCTGATCCCATCCTCCTTTCGGACTTCCCCGACTCCCCTCAAGGCGCCGTGGCCTATACTGCCCTCCAACGGGTCTCCGAAATCCTCTCTCACGGCTTCCTCAACCCTTCCAATGATCAAACTTCTGACGCCACCCCCACCAGAGAACTCTGGCTCTCCACCACCTCTCAAATCCTCGTCCACCTCCACAACAGCATTCGTCGCTCTCATGGCGCCGACCCTTGCCCCAATGTTTTCCGCGACCTCTCCCCTACTGAAACCGACTCCTTTTCTCTTCTCGCCCGCACGATTTCTTCGCTTGCCTCTTTCTTCGATAACCGTTTTGAAAACCTCATTACTGACCCTACTGACCCTGATGTTGAGTCCTGGGAGGTTTGTCTCCGCTGCCTTGAAGAGTGCCAATACCCCGTCACCCATGCCGCCTGGCAATCCGTCCTCATGTCATGTGCGCAAAACATACACGCGGCCCACCGCACCATCATCAATGACAAACTCCGCTCCCTCACCCTTGAAACCGATCAATGGGTTGACGATCGTCGCAACCTGATCCGTGAGGCTTTCATAGAAGCCGTCACTTCTGATGATCTTTCTTCTTTACACGATGCCACTAACTCCGACCCTCGCCTTGAGGCGTGGGCTACCTGCACTCTTACCTCATTTACTGACACGGTGAAACAGTTTATCGCACAGGAAGTTCTCGCTACTACTGTCTCCCCCATTCTCATCGAATCCCTCCAAGCGGCCAAGGTCAAGGTCGACACTGAAGGCTCCGAATATCTCACGGCCTACATCCGAGATGAACGTGCCAAGGCCGAAGCTGCTGCCAACGCCGACGCACTCACCTTCTACAATGACACCCTACGCACCCTCAAGGCCGAGGCCCTTGAACGTTCCAAACGAGAGATTGCCGAATACAAACACGGCCTTAAGGTAAAAAACAAGGAGCGCAAAGCCGCCCTTCTCGATGACTTTGAATCTCGTGCCCCTAAATCCTCTTCTTCCGTTTCTGCTTCTGTCGCCCGTTCTTCGCGGCGTAAAGCTCGTGTTGATCAAGCCAACTCCGTTTCTCGCCCCTCCCCGGGCCCTTTACGTTCCCGATCCCTTTCTCGTTCCAGGTCCCTTGCCCCTTCTCCCGATTCCGCTGTTCCGGGCCAGTCCCCGGACCAGTTGACCCCTCGTGCTTCTCCTGTTTGTGACCTCCCGCCCACCCGGGCTAACACCGCACAACCGTCCCTTTCCCTTCGCGCTCCCCCTATGGATGTGTCGGTCGGACCCCCGTCCAACTCTTTCGAATCTGCCATGATGCATGTGGATACCACGGTGCTTACGGCGTTTGAGTACCCACACGCTCCGTCTGCATTCGAGCCTCAAGGGCCTCCGAATACGCAGGCTGCCGTCATCGCACCTACTCAACCTGATTCCTCCTTCTCCTCTTCCATTGATCCTAACACTTCCGTTATCGAATCCCTCATTTGTGGGATGTCTGAAAAGTTCTTGGCTCAGTTACAGGAATCCTCCTTCGCCGCTCAATCACAATTCTCAGAGCTCTCCCAACGGCTCCAGAAGCTTGAACAACCGCCTGCTCCATATTCCCCCTCTGCTGTCGCCGCCGCCTGGCGTCCCCCTGCCGTGGCCCCGCCAGCCGAGTCCCGTGACGCTTATGCCCAGGATGTCCATGATGATGACATCCCGATGTGGTATTACTCTGACACTGATGCTAATATGACTGACACTCTTGAGCCCAATGGTCTCGATAAATATCTCCGAGACCTCTATCTCCACCGCCTTTACCTCCCTCCATCCCACGTTCTTACCGACCTCCAACGCGATTACCTCCTCACCCTTCCTGGACTCTTCCAGACCTTCTGCACCCGCTTCCACATTTCTCCTCACCGCCATCTTCACGAATACGACATCATCCCCTTCTGGGACTTTGTCGACGAATACAAAGACGTTGAGTCCCAGGGACGTGATCCCCTATGCGCTGTCTCTGATGCCCTCTGTGGCGGTCCTACCGGATCCCCTGACCAACCCGAACACCCTGTCCCCCATCCTCTTAACCCCGACCCAGTCATTCCTCCCCCTATTGCATCCATCCGCCTTTTCCCTCCCCGTGCTCCGTCCCTCCCTCCCATTACTGTTCTAAACCCCCCTTCCGCTCCTCATTGTGCCCCCGTAAGCGACCACGCTTGGGGCTGGGCTAGACCTAGCGTCGCCCATGAGGATGCTGTCCCCGCTACTAACGATCCTCCTGCCCCTCCCCCTAACGCTCCCTGGAACGTTATGGGCAAAGGTGGTGGCAAACCTCGCTCTTTCGCGGCTGCTGCTGCTCCTCGCCGCACCGCTCCCGCTGTGGTCTCTCCCATCCAAACTGCCCCTCGCCCGGGCGACCTTACTGACTCTCAGCTTCAACAAATGTCTTGTGATCAACTTTTGCGGGCATATGAGACCCGCTTCCGTCTCACTGTCACTTCTCATAATGTAAGTAAGCTTGCCCTACAGCAAGCATATAAGCGCGCTCTCGAATCTGAGGCCGCTATCTCCACTGCCCCGGTCAAACCGGCCAAACCCGCCACCCAACGGCCCCGGGCACGGCCCATCTCTACGACAGAGTTCACGATCACTCGTGACCCCTCTACCCGCGCCATCCAGGGTCCACAGGGTGACCCCGCTGCCATTGTTCAGTCGCTTCAGACCAGCATTCGCCAAGCCTTCCCAGGCGGCCCCCCACCTTTCACCCTTCTTGGAGGCTGCTGGAGTTCCCAACTCCCTTCCAATTTTGTCCTAACCTTTTCAGGCCAACCGTCCAACGACGATATCAAGCGCTATAGCGCTGTCCTATGCTCCCCCTTTGGCTCTGACGCCACGATCCTCCCACAACGCGGCTATACCCATGTCAGCATTAATTTTGTCCCGATCATATATGATGATCAAGGTAATCGCCCCTCCACGGAAGCCCTTTCCCGTGAAATTGAGGCAAATCAGGCCTTCCACGGTGCTGTCATCGTATCCCCGCCTAAATGGCTCCGCTCATTGTTCACTGACTCCCAAACTCACTCCTCCGTCATCATTTCCTTCTTAGATCTCGATGGGTCGCGCCTTGCTCGCGTCATGAAGAACCCCATCTTCATGTTTGGCGCTCTGTGCGAGGCCAAATTGTTCAATTCTCTCCCCCTTATTCGTCAATGTGACCGTTGCCACCACCTCGGCCACTCCACCGGTCACTGCCGCATGTCCCCTAACATTATCATTTGCTCCATTTGCGGAGGCCATCACGCCTCCCACGACCATGCCGGCTTCTGTAAGGGCCGCGCTACCCATTCCACCCTTGACTGCAATTGTCCTCCCGTATGTATTAACTGTGTAGCGGCTAAACTTCCCGGCAAGGGTCACCTTGCCCGGGCCGTATCCTGCCCTCTCTGTAAGAAATACCGCCGCGAAACCAATCGCACTGGCGCTTCTTCAGAGGACGACTTTGACCGCTCTATGGTCGTTGACCCCCCTATTCTTCCCACTGCTGTGCCGTCTTCTCAACCTACTGACGACGAGCAGATTGTCTTCCGGCCCGCCGCCGCTCCCGCTTCACCTCCCCCTCGGGAACGTGTTCCCCCCGCATGCCTCACTTCCATTCTTGCTGACATGAAACGCTTTGACCTGATCACTGACCCTAACTACTTCCGATCACTCTCGATCGAGGACCTCCGTTCTCTTTCTGATTACGGTTGTGCCAAGGCCTTCTCCCTTGGCATTTTAAGCATTCCAGACCTTATCCAGTCTATGACTAATGTCTGAATGCCCCCTTCAGATCATGTCGGTCAATATGAACCGACAGAGTCACCTGACTCATACTCTTCTCCAAACCTCTACTGCTGACATCATTCTCATTCAGGAACCCTGGATCAGGACGGTTACTACCACCCATTCCGACACTGACCCTCTTGGTTCCGCCATTCCCGGTGCCACCAATAATAACATGTGGGACTGCTTCTTACCTACCTTTACTGACCCCGATTCTGTCCGTGTCGCAGCCTATGTCCGCTATGATATCGCTCGCACTTTTACCATTCATAACGATACCTCTCACCCCCTTTCTTCTCTCGAGTCTATGTTACTCACCTTCTCCTTTGAAGAAGAAGTCCTACGTATTCTTAATGTTTACCACCGCGTTCCCAACGAACCTCGTACGCACAATTTACTTCACCTTTTCTCTCATGACCTCGACCCTACTATACCTACGTTAGTCTTCGGCGACTTTAATACTCATTCTCATATTTGGTCCTTTCCTTACTCTACCATTTCTTCCTGGGCGACGGAGCTGGTCGATTGGTTTGACAACCAAGGACTTGAGCTCCTCAACCCACCCCGCGTTGCGATGTGGGAGAGCGGCCGTGATGATCGTCGCCCTTCGGTGCTCGATCTAGCCCTTATCAACGAAGCAGCGGCAATCTCCGGACAGATTTCTGATCTGCAGATCTCCCTTCAGGAATCCCTTTCCTCTGATCACGCGACTCTTCGCCTCCTGTGGTACCCTGCAGAAGCTATCGCCATCGCACCCCCCCCCAACCTCACCGGCTACAAAGTTGACGACCTCTACATGGATTCCTGGCTCAAAATTTTTGGCCCCCTCCCTGCCCCACCAATCACCGACATTGCTTCCCTTGATCAGGCCGCCCATCAACTTCATCACGACATTGACCACGCATCTTCCCAACTTTTCTCTTGCTGTAAAGCCCCTGACCCCCGAGGCGTCCGTTGGTGGAACCCTGATTGCGATGTGGCTCTTTCTGGAGTTTACGCTTCCTCAGGCCCCCCGAAGAAACTTGCCATCAAAAATCTCCGTCGCATCATCGCACGCTCGAAACGCGAGTGGGCACACAACTTCCTTCACCATACCACCTCTGAAAACCTTTGGGAAGCCGCCGCTTGGCGCAAAGGTCGTTCCATCAAACGCATACCCCCCCTTCTCGTCGCCCCCCTTCGTCTTTCGGATGATGTCGGAGAAATGACCGAAGCCTTCAAAGATCGGTTCTTCCTTACCGATCACCCTGAGGTGAATCCCTTCCAAGACGAAGACCCTACCCCTCTTTCCCCGCGCTCTTTCGCCCCCATTACCTCCGAAGAAATTGCATCCGCCCTCGCCACGACTTCCAACAAGTCTGCCCCGGGGCTTAGCGGCATCACCTACCAACTTCTCAAATGGGCCTTCCGCTCGAGACCAGATCGCTTCGTCGATCTTTTCAATGCTGCTACCTCCCTGGGTCACCATCCTTGGTCCACCACCCTTGTCGTCGTCATTCCTAAACCCGCCAAGCCTGATTACAGCCTTCCCAAAGCCTACCGCCCAATCTCCCTCTTGGAATGCTGCGGAAAACTCCTTGAGAAGATTATCGCTAAACGCATCCTCCACGACATTCACCATCACGATATCCTCCCACCCTCCCAATTTGGATCCCGCGATTATTATTGCGCCGTCGATGCCGCTTTATGTCTGGTCCACAACGCACAAGCCGCCGTCCGGGCCGGCTTCGTTGCGTCTGTGGTACTTTTCGACATTCAGGGCTTCTTCAACAATATTAATATCGCGCGCATCGTTCAAATCTTTCGGAACCGTGGCTTCCCACCATCCCTTTGTGATTGGGTCCACTCCTTTTTATCCGAACGTCATGTACAACTCTCCTTCAACGGCATGAAATCTGACCCCATCCTTCTCGACCACGGTACCCCCCAAGGATCCCCTCTCTCTCCTATCTTATCTGCTATCTATACTGCCCCCCTTCTTCAATTTATCAACCGAACTTGGGCCCGCCGCGGCCTCAATATGTACGTCGATGATGGCGCTATATTTTCCAACGCCAAGAATCATCTCGCCTCTTCTCAAAACGCCACGCGTGGTCTGCAGGAGATCACGGCTTGGTTAGGACGGAACGGGCTAAAGTGTGACACGGATAAAACTGAGTTCATATCTTTCGCTCCCCCTCGTGCCGCTGAACACCTCGTTGGCCGTCTTATCACATCCATCCAACCCCGGACCTCCAGCTCCAGTTCTTACACTGTTGAGCGGTCCACCATCATCTGCTACCTTGGCGTCTTCATCCACCACCGGTTTGACTGGACACATCACGTGACCATCATGGCAAACCGGGCCCGCTCTACCGTTCGCGCCCTCAGCATTCTCGGGAACTCAGTCCGAGGTCTTGACTATGCCAACTGGCGCCGCGTCTTCCACTCCCTTGTCCTCCCTGTCCTCACGTACGGGTTCCCCCTCTACTCCACCCAACCCCGCATCAAAGGACTCCTGGACATCCTCCAAGTGGCCCAGAACGACGCAGTTTGTAAAATGAGCGGTGCATTCAAAACCACCCCCATTGTTCCCTTACATTATATGCTTTCTATTCCCCCCATCCCTCTCTCTATCGCAAAACTCACATCCGTCTACCGCCTCCGTATCCAACGTCTTCCCCCTTCCACCTTAATTCGTACTATTACTACTTACAATCCTGCTGCAGACTGGCATCTTTCTCTTAATCCCCCCACCTGTCTTACTCGCCTTCTTCCGGACTCCTTCCCCCCCTTTTTCTACCCTCTCCCTACTTACGAGAGTTTCTGGACTCATCCCCAGGTTCGCGACAATACCGTCATTGCATTAAGTCGCGAATCCAAGGAGGCAACTAAAGCACTAATAAAACAACCACCCTACAATACATTTCATCTCTTTGTTCGTATACTAACTATCCCTTCTCCCCCGTTCGCAGCATCTTTCCTGCTCTTCAAAGGGCAGACCTTGGTGCACCATGGTGCAACTAGGGACGCAGATCGCCTCCGTGCGCTTCTCATGGCCTTATGTGATGGCCTTACGTATACTTCTTTATCTAATCACATTCGCATCTTTCTTCCGGACTTATCTCTTTCACCTTATCTTTTCCGCTTACACAAGCACCCTTTACTTAATCTTTCTCACGCCTTTCATTCGGCCCTTTCCATTTTTCTCTCGGCAGACCCCTTGCATCACGTTGACCTTTTTAGGTACTCCATCAAGTGGTCCGGTCTCCCGGGCATGGCTACGATTGACACCCTTTCGGAGGAACAACAAGCAGTTATCTTCCCGCTTCCTCCCCCTTCCCTCCTTAACCCCAAAGCCCAGCTCCTTCGCATGATGCAAGATCAATTCGATCTTCTTCGGCGTGATGCCCGTGTCTGGCAGTCTATCATTCGTCCTGACGGCAAACCATCACCTTTCATACAAGGCGCCATATCCCGTAAAGACCGCTGCACTTTCTCCTTGGCGGTCCAACTTGCCTTCGATCACGCCTTCACTATCACCTACTCCGACATCTTCCGCGCTAACGCTGGCGACAACCCCCTGTGCCCTGAGCACGACACCCCCCCTCCTTTATCCCCTACTTCACCCATATCGGAGCAAACTCGCTTCGATCGCCTCATGGCTCAACTTCACGACCCTCGGGCTTTTCGCCCACCTTCTCTCTCACCATCTCCACCCTCTTCCCAAGCATCCCTTCCCTGTCCTCAGCGGCTTAGTCCGAGTCGACGGAGTCGGTCACCGCGGCCTAGCCCGGGTGCCCGATACAGGAACACAACTCAACATGTCCTGTTCGAATGCTCCCAACTCTCCTCCCCTCGCCGTCGCTTCTTCAGACGCCGTCCCATCGACGCTTACGTCTTTGGCACGTTTGATGGCGGAGTTTCTCTTGGCGATTTCCAACGTGCCACCAACCGTCTCCTACGCCCCCTGCCCCCCAGACCGGACCCTCCTTGATTGGTAAGTGCCGAGTCGACAGCTTGGCCCTGTCCCTTTTTACCTTGAACGCTTTCACCTTACACCTCTTCATACCACCTCCTATATCTACACCTCCTTCTCCTGATAGTCTACGATGAATACCTTTCCGTGCATGTATCTTATCTCTCGTAGCATGTCTGATGGCCTTAGGCTAAGGACAATAAACAAAAATTCAAAAAAAAAAAAAAAAAAAAAAAAGACCAAGAAAAAACCAACGGCCTTGAAATCA
>Ga0307510_10004959_pt1 | contig 15747 bp, 14 predicted proteins | sample 12_EM_MG_FD_207224 | JGI IMG/M metagenome (GOLD analysis project Ga0307510, IMG submission 207224) | Populus trichocarpa ectomycorrhiza microbial communities from riparian zone in the Pacific Northwest, United States - 12_EM | ecosystem: Host-associated > Plants > Roots > Unclassified | place...
GAACACGAGGACCTGCACAATGAGCGACGTGGGTGTCTTCATCATGAGGAACACATGTATCCGAAGAGTATCCGGACGACTTTTACCCTCCTCCCTGTCATCGCCCTCCCCATGAATACTCTCGCGACGATTACGATTCTCACGAGTATCCCACCCACATGACCATTATCGTCCGCTTCTTGAGGAAGTATCCTCGCCCCCTCGTGATGACTATCCTCCCCCTTCTCATGATCGGTATCCTCGGCCCGCTCATGACGAATATCGCCTTCGTGAGCATTACCGCCCCCCTATGATGGTTATCACCCCGAGCGCCGTGACGGCCATCCTTGTCACCGTCTTGGCGATGAGTATGACGGGCATAGCCACGACCGGTATCCCTATTAAAACACTATTTCTGGCGGGGAGGACGATCGTAAGCAGGCGAACAAAGTCGACCTTCCAGATTCATCATCGGTCGACTTCGCATCGGTGCAGTTCCCTCAACGTGGGGAAATTACCGCACCTTTTGGACCAAAGATGAATGCCGTACAGTTGAATTGACGTCACAATAGCCTTCACGGGTCTGAACGTAACAAGGACACCTCACAGATCAGTGCTTGCACGGATGTCCTTCTACCAGGGCGTCGCCCAGCTCAGCGCACGCGAAGGTGGTTCTCAATTCACCGGCCGTGAGGAATCGGAGAAGTGTCAGATGGGCCTTGCAATGGCTACCGCGCGTAGGAGAGATGGTAGGACATCTCCTTTCGGAGATATGAACACCCCTGCAGTACCGAAGGTACTATAGCGTTGTATATGGGCAGTGATGCGAGCGTGGTGTCATGACTGGGACACTCCTTTCTACATTTCTACACTGTCATTGATAGGTTTCTGCATTTATCTCGAGTCCTTATTATGCTAGTTGCAAAAGCGTTCCTGTTGAGAGCGTAACTGCGTGTGGAAGGGGGATAGATCGCTGAGGCGGCCGTCGCAACGAACATCTGTTTCCTTCGCGTCGCCGCTTTCACCTTTACACTGGCACGGTGCCACTGCAGGACCCGGCGGGCGATGGAGGGTTATACACGCTATGAGCCGGGTTTCTCGTCCTCAGCGAACTCTTGCTCTTGGTCGTACGAGTACGTGGCGGTTCATGGCGGGTGAATGCCGAAGAGTGCGAAAAAGCCCAGAGTTTCTTTTCTCCTGGTGGGAGTTGAAAGGGCAATACTCAAGATTAAATAGAGACGCACGGGACTGCCCTGAGCCATTAACTGAAGTAGCTATTGGGGCTTTTAATAATTAGCTCGCATCGAGAGGCTTTTGGGTCCTTAACTGTCAAGCGAAGCGAGACGCAAGACGCGCAACTAGAAAGGGACCCGGATTGAATTCATAAATAATGGAGAGAAAACGACGTGCGTGAATTCAGGAGGGGCAAGAGTCTAGAGTACAGTAGCACAGAACCAGGGACGCGAGGTGGCGCGCGGCTCATCGTACCACGGGGATGGGACTCTCGAGCGTGGCATCGAGGACCTCCGACAAAGGTGGGTTGACCTAGGGGTGCAGGGTAGGGCGGAGAAGGAAGATTCGATGCTCGAGACGCGGGGAATGGGGGGGGTCAAGATAGATATAATGACAAGGTATTGGGCCATCACGGCCTGAGAGAGAGAGAGCGGCCAGGATTCGCGTCGACGATGTACACGAGTGTGATCTAGAAATGGGTACCACACCTCTGGAGAATGACATCCACCGTTTGCGCAAGTCAGCCGACGCAGCTCCCGGTCGGACCACCGGCCTCCGAGCACGCTGCCGAGCATGCTCCCTGCACCGAAGGAGAGGAGGACGAGCCCGGTTCTGAGCGCGTCGTAGTTATATGCGTTCGGGAGCGTTCGGGAGCACGTGTATGCGACGCAGTAGCCAAAGGCGAAGAACAGACTTGAAGTGCGAGTGAGCGCCGGGGGACGAGGGGAGGCGGGATGAAAGTGTGTCGTGCCTGAGGCGATGAGCATCGTGACGTTGTTCCGGCGCCATAGTACGAAGAGTAAAGGCGGGAACGGGTTCACGTCAGCCAGCGAGAGTATGATCTCCGTCGGGATAGCATCCCCTGTGTCTGCGGAGCCGGAAGATGGCGACGATGGCCCGTCTCCTGGACCTGCCTTCACTTTCTACTCGACGGTGTCTACCGAAAGAGTGGCGACGGGCAATTTTGTGAACTCGGCATCGGCGTCAAGCCTCGGACTCGGAGGAATCATGGCTCTACCGCGACACGCGAGGGCGCGCCGATACGTCAGGCTGCGCTCGCGGCGGAACGTGTCGCGGAAGAAGAACGTGAAGAGGACGAGGTTGATGTCGAGGAGGGCCGCGAGCAGCCAGAAGGCGGCGCGCCGGCTGAACGCCTGCGTGAGGATGCCGGCAAGCAGCGGGCCGAGTGAGGGGCCGAGGAGCGGCGCGACGTAGAAGATGCCCATCATCTTTCCGCGCTCTGCGGGATCGTATATATCTGCTAGGGTGGCATCGCCGATGGTTATGAAGGAGCTCGTGCTTTCAGAGTCGTCGGAGGGAGGGTTCGAAATTTCGCTGTTGTGTGGGCTAGGGTACCGCGGGTGTCGGAAGGGAGGGGCTCACCCGATTGCTTGGACGCCACGCATGCCGATGACTCGGTGATGAGAATGCCGATGGTCTTGGCCTCTGCGGCAGCCATACATCCTATCAAGAGTATCACAATAGAGACAACATACACGGGGTAGGGATTGTCAGGGAGTATTCTCAGCATGGGGAAAGGGACATGTGTCAAAAGGACTCTCGATCTTGTGACCCTTTATCTCGCTGATGGGGGTTCACGAGAGCGGTCCGACGCCTTGAAGAACGATGTGCGTGGCGAGGACCGGGGAAATTTGACTGCTGGTGGGTTTGAGGTCAGTCTGGACTCGATGGCGGATTCGAGTTTGTGGGTATTAAATTTATCAGGTGAGGAACGCTTCAGTAGAAGTATGAGGATTTCTGATTCAAGTTGTATGCTACTGCAACCATCGAAGCAGATTAGAAGGCCGGTGGATGAGCACGTGCCGTCCCCACTAAGTAAATGATAAAGTGGAACAAACAAACTACTTTTAATTTTGCGTGACCACTTCAAGTTCCTGGGATCATCATCCACATAGACACGTTCTATGTCTGAGGCCCAACTTGCATCCGTCCGAGGAGTTGAAACGCCAGACGGTTCCTCACCTCTGATAGTGTTAGTATTAGTGACAAGTGGACGGAGTGATGCGCGACTCGGAACACGACGACGGCGAGGAGAGTCGTGATCGGCCTGCCGCCTGTGTGTCCGTGATGCTGGTCTCCATCGTTCTAGTGCTCGAGCCACAGACGAAGAGGCCCGTCACAGTAAATGAGATGGCTCGCCATGAGGAGACCGTTTCTCTCAGAAGGAAGTTCTGGTGTTGCGATTTCCTGGTTGAGCTGGGACCCTTGTGTATAGCCTGGTCGACCACTGCCCACGTGAGGGCTTCATCCTTTGCCCCTGCACCCATGGTCCGATGACGGCGTCTGGCGCAAGTTTTCGTATCGTCTGAGACAACTCTAGAAGGGGTGAGTTTTCCGATGATGGAGGAGCTTCCGAAGCGTTGCGGCTAATGGGAGTAGGACATTGCGCGGTCGCCGCGCTTCGTACTACTAATTCGTAGATCGGAGGAAACGACGGGATATTCGGATATAACGCACCATTCGAACGAGAATTCGAGCCGCCAATTAAAGCCGTCAGGAAAACCCTGTGTTTACTTCTCTTTCTTTGTGTATACTCAGTCATACTTTTTTTTCCATTTTGTAGCAAAAGTTTCGAAAAAGAACAAAAAGTCTATCTCCCGTACTTGCAAGAGGTTTGGCCGTCCAGTGTGATGTCCCTGTTAAGTCACAGTTGAGAGCAAGTTCATAATTCAGTATGCCCCACATCGCACTCTCAAGTGATACATGCATACGGTAAGTAACTGAGCCAATGGCCAAATGGCCAATGCTTAAATGACCTAAATGTTCGAGGACCACTCAAAGTACTCAACATTTAGTCGCGCCAGTCCTTGTTCTTGTTTTATTCAGAAATCGTACAAAAGGGAAACAAAGTTGCATCAAGCCCAGAAGTCACTGTATGTTTACTCTAGGGACCATTTACTTCACAGAGATAAATACAAGGACTACATGATGATTAATGAGAAGAGAAGGGCAATCATTGAAGACGATGACTGAGGACAAATTCTGTAAGTTCATAAATAGAATAGTGGTTGGCTGATAGCGAAAACTGCTGCGTGACGGCAAAATGAGTATCAGAAGACAAATATTGGGAATACGCATTATCTAATGCCTCATCAAGAGTTGGGGAGAACGGGGAGGCATAAAAAAGGGAGGCACGCTCCAAAATAAGAACCGTCACTATTTTCGGGGGGTTAAAAAATCATACACGCAGATAGTGGAAATGTACCAATCATGGTGTGATGTGTATCATTGCTGGATATACAGATGGGTGGCTGATAGTGTGTTAGTAAACCACGATAGAACTGAACTCTAAAATAACAGTATTACATCACCGATAAAAGACCTTAGTTTGTACAATAACGTCTGCATTGGGGAGAATCAAAGACGTCAGAATTCCCGGACCAGGAAAATAAAGGGGAGGACTAACCCACTATCAAACATAGAGATGAGTGAGCAAGTTGCTACACCAAGAGTAAGTGGGAAAAGGGTACTCACGAACTGGAGAGTGCAGAAGGAGAGTCACGTCAGGACACAGAACAAATGCAAGCCAGAGCGGGGCACTCACAAACTGGGAAGACCAGATGGAGAGACAAGTCAGGACACGGAAATAACGCGAGCCAGCGAAGGGAACTCACTTTCTGAAGAGCCCAGACGGAGAGACAAGTCAGGACACGGAAAGAGTGCAAGCCAGCGAAGGGAACTTACGTCCTGGAGAGCCTAGACGGAGTGACAAGTCAAGTCACGGAAAGAATGCGAACCAGCGAGGGGCACGCACTTCCTGGGGAGCGCAGACAGAGAGACAGGTCAGGACGCGGAAAGAATGCGAGCCAGCGAGTGGCGCTCACTTTCTTGAGGGCCCAGACAGAGAGACAAGTCAGGACACGGAACGAATGCGAGCCAGCGATGGGCACTCACTTCCTGGAGAGCCTAGACGGATAGGCAAGTCAGGACACGGAAAGAATGTGAGCCAGTGAAGGGCACTCACTTCCTGAAGGGCACTCAATTCCTGAAGAGCCCAGATGGAGGGACAAATCAGTACACAGAAAGAATGCGAGCCAGTGGCACTCACGGCCTGGAGAGCCCAGACGGAGAGACAAATTAGGGCACAGAAAGAAGGCGAGTAAGCGAGGGCCACTCACGAACTAGAGAGCCCAGACGGAGAGACAAGTAAGGACACAGAAAGAATGCGAGCAAGCGAGGGCCACTTACGTACTGGAGAGCCCAGATAGAGAGACAAGTTAGGACACAGAAAGAATGTGGGCCAGGGAGGGGCACTCACCAACTGGAGAACCCAGACACAGAGACAAGTCAGATCACGGAAAGAATGTGAGCCAGCGAGGGGTACTCACGTCCTGGAGAGCCCAGACAGAGGGGCGAGTCAGGACACGGAAAGAATGCGAGCCATTAAGGGGCACTCACCAACTGGAGAGCACAGATGGAGAGACAAGTCAGGACACGGAAGAAATGCAAGCCAGTGAGGGGCACTCACATTCTGGAGAGCCCATACAGAGAGACAAGTCAGGACACGGAAAGAATGTGAGCCAGCGAGGGGTACTCACATCCTGGACAGCCCAGACGGAGAGGCGAGTCAGGACGGGAAAGAATGCGAGCCGGAGAGGAGCACTCACTTCCTGGAGAGCCCAGGTGGAGAGGCAAGTAAGAATACGGAAAGAATGGGAGCCAGTGAGAGGCACTCACGTCCTAGAGAGTCCAGACGGAGAGACGAGTCAGGACACGGAAAGAATGTAATCCAGCGAGAGACACCCACGAACTCGAGAGTCCAGACGGAGAGAGAAGTCAGGACACGGAAAAATCCAAGCCAGCGAGGGGCACTCACCAACTGGAGAGCCCGGACGGAGGGACAGGTCAGGACACCGAATGCGGGCGAGAAATCGATCAGAGCGCAGGCGGAGAAGTCAGTACGTATTTATATTCTTTCAGCAGCGGCAATGCAGAGCAGTGTATTACAACTCACCCAGAGTGACGGAAAGGCCAATATGCACATATTTATTACTGCTTCTGTACTTACAATGTCTTGCTTGACATGGGTCCTATGGCGGCGGTACACTCTTCTGATTTTCGTCCCGGCACACATACAAACGTACCGTCTAATAGCTTGCTTCATGCTGAGCTCCAAATTGTCCCTCTGTACTGCCATAAGCATCAGGGTAACTACGTCGTCACCAAGTTCATCGGCGGTTATTTCGATGAGATTAGTACATCGGCCTTGTCTATGCATTTCTGGAGTACAGAAATTAATATGGTACATGTTAGGTGATCGGCAAAGTTCTCACTCTCCAAGCGGACGAACGGTGTAGGTTTGGTAAATCTGCCTAGATAATGTTGATTGAATACGGTTTCTACCTCGGCGTTGAGGTCTTTTTCACGATCACCGTCCTCATCTTCCAATTTCATTCTGATGTTCAGCCTGAACCGATCAAACTTGGTGAATACGGCTATAACCGGTACTTCGGAAATGGTCCATGTCAATCGTCAGATTGCAAAATTGCATGTCGACACATACCGTTCTTATCCGGGCAAATATTCTCGAAATACCGTAAATCTAGCGAAGGCCGATCATTGTCCATTGGGATGCAGTACCTGACAAGCAATCTCATGAATCTGTAACTACGGACGCACAAAGAAACAAACCATATGACATGCAATCTATCTTTTAGTCGCTTCTCACGCGACTTTCGAAGGATGAAATCTTGCACGATCTTCAGCTCGTCTTCGCTGCCTGCTTCAAATCCGCGGGAGTCATGGAAAATATAGCCATCATGGTTCGAGAAGACGAGTTCGTCGTCGATATGATGAAGGCCACGCTACAAGCAATATCCTCAAGATCAGCTGTCACAAAGGAGAGAAGCATGCATGCACAACCTCCGTTGTAGGGTCTAGTTGAACCTGGCTGGATGATGAGATCGAAAGGGGCTCCCAGTACTGAGGACGTACTCGTTGGCGAGGTCGTGACGGTTCACGCCTATAGATCTCTGGGCTCTCCGTTGTGTCGCAAACCCTCTGCAGAATGGACGTCTTTCCCGCATTTGCTCTTCCAATAATCAGGACCCGGAACCTGATCTTTGGGAGTCGGGGTCGATCCCGCTCTGCGGCCATACTAGTAAAGTCTTGTGAAAGAAAACTGGTTAGGATGCAGCGTCACAGTGCGAGACTGAAGTTTTGTCTACTGTTTTGTGCGGTTGTGTGGATGGGAGTGTGATACTCGTGATGGGTCTAGATGCACGTTGATGTGGACCCTGGAACTCGTTCGATGAGCGGCTCAGGTCAACTTGCTCGGGACATGACTCCGGAATGTTCCGAGCGAAGACAGCTGACCAGGAAGATGACGTGCGATCACGGATTGATCCGACTTGTTGGCGCGCTTGACATGTACACTTGTCGGCCGCAGCAAACCCGCAAGAGCCACCTTGAGTCATGAGACCTAACTTGAAGGTGCTCCACAAGTCAATGTGATTTATGATTGTGACTCAGAATTTTAACGACCTGTTGCAGCAGTAAATCGCAGCACACTTGCAGTAACAAGTAGTGGTGCCCACGTGTCGGCCGAGCTCTCATGGGGCCCGATATGGCTCATGTGTTATTAGACTGAGAAAAAAACAGCACGTGGATGACTTGTCCCGTGCTGGAGACAGCTGGAAATTGCTGGGGATAGGGAATTCCACAGGAACCTCCCTATTGAGACTGGCGGATCTTGCCGAGATTCACCAGTCATGTTACAGGGCTAAGTGTGACACTTAGGTGCGGACCGGACCTTGGCCAGTCTATCAGCAGCGTTATCATTAATAAATCTCGCACACGTATTAGGACACATATCACTGCAACACAGCCCATGACCTATTGTAACAATCGATCTTTCACCGATGTAAGGCCTGCGTGCGCGCTGGCCTTGCAACTGGCCTATTTTCCTCATTGCCGACACCTCCGACACCTCCGACGCCACAGGGCAGCGCGCACGCGTTGCTGCCCTCTCCATTCTCTAATGTCACCCTTTTTTCCTTGTTACTAGGGACACGTAGCTACATTGTAAATGGGTAGAAAATTCATATATAAATCCGAACGCAGCACCGTGAGCCTCAGAGGAAGGCTGCGCGTGTCTCCCGGGTAGGCAACGAGTGCCACCGGTTTTGCGTCGCGTTTCCCCCATCTCTCTCCTCTCACTTCTGGGGATCATCCTCGAACTCAACACGTAGACGCCGACTCTACTCTACACCGACCTTCTGACGGCTTCTCGCGATTGATCAAACCACGTGTTTGCGCCCTGGAGCTTTTCGTGCTGGCCTCACTCAATACTACCATACTACCATAATCGCCGTCCTACACTGCCTCTCTAGCTTCCGCAACTAGGTTTGATCGACTTGATCAATCGAGACACCCCTGCTACACGCCTTCATTGCTTGCTTCCTTATCCGCTGCCTTCCCCTCGCCGTCGACGCAATCCAGAGGACCCTCGAGTGGCTCCTTGGAGTCCCGGAATAATCTCCCACCTGTCTCCACTACCCGACCCCGGCCTACCGCACCGCCGGGCCTACTACAGACGCTAACTGCTCCCAGCGCCTTCCCCCAAATTCGGCGGCGCTGCCCCTTGTGTCTAGCGCATCCTCGTGGCTCACCCTTCTCCTCAGCTAGCTACTACATGGTTTGGATTGACTCATTTGTTGCCCGAAAGTACTGCTTTTGGCCTTGGCTTCAACCCGCCGTCGCCGTCGCAGTAGACAGTCCTCAGAGTCCTACATCAACCTCGTCAATGGCCCGGGTCGCCCAACGTTTCCACGCCGCATGCCTCGGCTTTCTCTCGTTACAGCCGAGCCCTGTTATTGCCCGTCAACGCTGCGCTTTCCCTTCGGCAATATTTGCAAGTGTTACATGTTCAGCTACACCGAAAGGCGAAGGAATACCTATGTGTGATCCAGGATCTGAGGTATCATGGTGAAGAAAGCCCCACTGTAAAGCCGGAAGAAGGACTGTTCCGGGGAGATCAGACTGTCGAATATCTGAGAGGGCCGAGGTCAATCACAGGTGTGGTTTCGATATTGGGCATAGGTTGGGTATGCGTTGTCCAGGAGAGCGTCCCCGCTGGTACAGTGGACCCCGCACCTGGGAGCGTGGTCTTCGGTGAGAATGGTAAGGGTTGGCAGTGGCGATGGAGGCGGGTTGAGTGGAGGGGGTGGACGAAGTAGCCTAGATCTGTCGAGTGGGACGCCGGACCATCGCCATCGGCGCGGATGTTTCCGGCCAAGAGCCCGATCATCTATGACGAGAAACTGGCACATTCATCTCACCTGCCTCCTTGTGTCATCTCCATCCATCCGGAACCATCCCTGGGAACCATTGGTTCCTTCTCGCCATTTTCTTTCTAGTGCATCGGACCCGGTTCCATTCCTTGAAGGAGGTTTTCGAGCTCAGGTAGGGGCCTGAGGGGTGGTTCGGATGGATGGAGCAGATAAGTCAAGATCAATCAATCATGACAATCCGAGGCGATGTACAGGTTAGGTCCTTGAAACACGGTTTCTGTACTGTGCTTTCCCATCATCAGTTATCTCTCGTGGAGCCTTCCGACGTCATGTCCCACAGGCATGGAACCTGCAATGAGGTCGAAGACTTGAAGTATGCACAAAATCCTATATCGCAGACGGAAAGTCCGCGCGAGAGTTCAAGAGGAGGGTTTAAAGATAAAACCCGAGCGGCGCACCCGAGATCGAGAACGCGCCGGGAGTGAGCGAGGGCGGTGTGCGTGAGTTGTTATCCTTGCTGCTGCTGGCGGGTGTTTGTTAACGATATCGAGGACGTAGCAGGTCGATCGGAGAGCGTTGTGAGAGATATAAGAAGGGCCACAGTTGCCCAGCACACAGAGAGAGAGGGGGGGAGAAATGGGCCACAGTTGCCTGTCGTTCGCCAGGGCTGGGCTTGGGTATATATATTGGGTCTGAAACGATGAGACAATGTGTGCTACGCAAGGGGAACGAATAAGGAGTGAATGTTCTGCTGGCAACAGACCGCGCGGCGTCGTATGGGAAGAAGTGTCTGGCAAATAGACAACGGAGCGACAACAGATGTTATTGAAGCGCGACAGCGGGCACAGGGTCAAAGGGAGCGGTGTGGATCGATTTCCGATGGCAAGGGCTAGCAGGAAAGAGCGACAAGTCTAAACAAAAAGAAACACAAAGGAACATACGATTAAAGGTCCAATAATTCCATATCCAGCGATCTACACGTCCAACAACTTGCGGACCCGAACAAGGGCTGAATAATGTAGCGTCGAGCTCGACGTGTGTGGCACTGGCTGACAGCTAGCAGGGGTGGTCTTGTGGCGCTTGCCAACAGTGGCAGGCGCAGCGAGTGACGTCGGCAGCGAGTCCCAGTCAGTCGGCGAGGGGACCTGCGTGGTGGCAAGAGCGCAGCATCGGACAAGGGGCGAAGGAGGAGGGGAACGAGGAGGAGGCGTGGCGTGCAAGGGCGCTGCGGTGAGAGACTGACGTGTCGAGTCGTCGACACCGATGCAAGCGTCATGTGGTCCAGAATGCGCCGATCCGAGAGCACACGCGATGCTCACCTTACAATCCGGTCATCCTTAATACCACTCCAGGAAGCCTTTTGGTCTTCGTCATTCCTCTCGGGAACTCCATGCAGCATCTATAACTGAAGCCGACCGATATCACTCACCAGTTGGGACAAGGCCTCAGATGCCGCGCCATACTTTCCACTGGTCTGCCAACCCACCTCCGAGTCGTTTCCTATCCAGCACTGATAGTCACCTTTATTAAAGAATATGCAAAACATTTAATGGTATTCCATAGTTTTCACTATCTTTCAAGAGAAAGGGGGCAGATGTTGGTTGGAATTCAGAATATAATGCGTAATATCAGGCTCGAATTGTGCCGGAATTGATTGTCCAACTTGAAATTGTCGATTCTTTGGTCACAGCCTACATAGGTTCGGGGCACAATACTTATTACTTAGTAAAGGCAGGGATGAGCCTCTAAGTCAATGTCCTCGCTAAATTGCCCGTGGTTGGGGGGAAATACGGACACGTATAATATTGGAGACGCAGGCCCGTGTGGTGACATTTTCATGTGATATTGTTCATTGACTCGTGATTGTTCCTTTGCACCATAAGTAGCTACGCGTTCACTTTATTTGGCCATGGACTTCGTCTGGCATGCATAACGACGAGCCCATGTAGCATATACTATCATAGTAGTTGGTAGAACCCATGTGCAAACTAGCCTTATACATCGGAAAAAACAACGCCAGCCCATTTTCAGTAACAAGTGCATATGTTCGTATGGGCCATTGAGGAGATGCTTTGCATATCAATGAATAGGCCCATCGGTAAATGTTATAATGTCTCAACCATGAAGTTGTGCTGGCCCATGATTTCTGCAGCTAGCAGAAAATCTACAGTCAAGCAAAAGGCTCGCATCGGCCTACAAACCAAATGCATGGCTGCTTGTCGATGAGCTTGAACTGGCCCACAGCAGGCCCATCCAGAATGCAACGGGCTGCCGCACAAGACTCTCGTGTGGGCCTGCAGCAGGAGTGCTGCCAGGAAATATAATCGAATTGGCCCATGGATAAAATGCGCGGATGTCACTGATGAGCTTGAGTTGGCCCACAGCAGTCTGAAATCCCTTATGCAAAGTCCTCGAATGGGCCCACTTCCTGTGCCATAATATTCGGGCAATGAGCTCGCATTGGCCCATCCAGCACAAAACGGGCTGCTGCACAAGACGCTTGCATGGGCCTGCAGCAGGAGTGCTGCCGGGAAATATAATCGAATTGGCCCATGGATTAAATGCACAGATGCTACTGATGAGTTCAAGTTGGCCCACAGCAGTCTGAAATCCCTCATGCAAAGTCCTCACATGGGCCCACTTCCTGTGCCATAATATTCGGGCAATGAGCTTGCATTGGCCCATCCAGCACAAAACGGGCTGCCGCACGAGACGCTCGCATGGGCCTGCAGTAGGAGTGGTGCGGGGCAATATAATCGAATTGGCCCATGGATTAAATGCGCGGATGTTACTGATGAGTTCGAGTTGGCCCACAGCAGTCTGAAATCCCTTATGCAAAGTCCTCGCATGGGCCCACTTCCTGCGCCATAATATTCGGGCAATGAGCTTGCATTGGCCCATCCAGCACAAAACGGGCTGCCACACAAGACTCTTGCGTGGGCCTGCAGCGGGACCGCTGCCAGGAAATATAATCGAATTGACCCATGGATTAAATGCGCGGATGCTACTGATGAGTACAATGAGTTTGAGTTGGCCCACAGCAGTCTGAAATCCCTTATGCAAAGTCCTCGAATGGGCCCACTTCCTGTGCCATAATATTTGGGCAATGAGCGCGCATTGGCCCATCCAGCACAAAACGGGCTGCTGCACAAGACTCTCGTGTGGGCCTGCAGCGGAAGTGCTGTGGGGCAATATAATTTAATTGGCCCATGGATTAAATGCGCGGATGTCACTGATGAGTTCGAGTTGGCCCACAGCAGTCTGAAATCCCTTATGCAAAGTCCTCGAATGGGCCCACTTCCTGCACCATAATATTCGGGCAATGAGCTCGCATTGGCCCATCCAGCACAAAACGGGCTGCTGCACAAGACTCTCACGTGGGCCTGCAGCGGGACCACTGCCAGGAAATATAATCGAATTGGCCCATGGATTAAATGCGCGGATGTTACTGATGAGCTCGAGTTGGCCCACAGCAGTCTGAAATCCCTTATGCAAAGTCCTCGCATGGGCCCACTTCCTACGCCATAATATTTGGGCAATGAGCTCGCATTGGCCCATCCAGCACAAAACAGGCTGCTGCGCAAGACTCGTGTGGGCCTGCAGCAGGAGTGCTGCCAGGAAATATAATCAAATTGGCCCACAGATTAAATGCGCAGATGTCACTGATGGGCTCAAGATGGCCCACAGCAGTCTGTAATCCCTTATGCAAAGTCCTTGCATGGGCCCACTTCCTACACCATAATATTTGGGCAATGAGCTCGCATTGGCCCATCCAGCACAAAACAGGCTCTGCACGAGACTCTCACGTGGGCCTGCAGCAGGACCGCTGCCAGGAAATATAACCGAATTGGCCCATGGATTAAATGCGCGGATGCTACTGATGAGTTCGAGTTGGCCCACAGCAGTCTGAAATCCCTTATGCAAAGTCCTTGCATGGGCCCACTTCCTGCACCATAATATTTGGGCAATGAGCTCACATTGGCCCATCCAGCATGCAACGGGCTGCTGCATGAGACTCTCATGTGGGCCTGCAGCAGGACCGCTGCCAGGAAGTATAACTGAATTGGCCCATGGATTAAATGCGCGGATATTACTGATGAGCTTGAGTTGGCCCACAGCGGTCTGAAATCCCTTATGCAAAGTCCTTGAATGGGCCCACTTCCTGTGACATAATATTCGGGCTGACCCCATGCCATTGGAAACACCTTATTTGGGGGCTACTGGGCTAACTTAAAGCAATCAGCTATCGGTGGCGTGCCTGGAAGTATTCTGGGCATCAGGAGGCCATCATCAGCATCTACTAGCGGCCAACCTTGTACTATTGGCAGAGCTACGTAGGGGCAACTCTGGGCATCAGGAGTCAATAGGCAGCATCTGGTGAGAGCTGACCCGTACTGTCCACATAGTTTTCCAGAGGTATCACCGTCTCTGGGTCTCCTAGTGGCGTTTTTATCGTTAACTCTTTCCAAAATTTCTTTGCCTGTTCCGCCAGCGCCCATCTCTCAAAAGCGTATTTTGTGCAATGTAGGAGGAACTGCACGATAGTTTCCTTTTTGTGGCCGCATGCTGGGCATCTGGCACTGCCCGTCCTTCGGAAACGGTGAAGGTAGCCGTTCAGTGGGAGGTGCTGCAACCGAAGTTGCGCTACCCATCTTTTTTATTTTTGAATCCAGCATTTATTACTAGGAACGCGTAACCTAATACATGGTACTACACTGAATGCGCTGAAGCCTCACCGGACCCCAGACGTGTGCCTGCGACGGATGGGTCGGATAAAACTCGGGGTGTTGTTTCTATCCCCTAAAGTCCAGATAGGCCCCACCAACAAGGACAGGGCGGTCCAGTCCGAGATCCGGGAGGCCAAGGTGCAACCAAAGTGTGAGAGGGGGAAGGGAGGAGGGGGGAAAACTGATTGAAGCAGGGGCTCACATCCGCGCAGTCTTCGCATGCCGAGATCGAATTAAATGGGTGTTGGTCGAAGGCCAGGCCGAAGCTGGGTAGGGGCAGAGGGGAGGGGCCGACACCACCTGGTTCCGCGCGCCGCGGCTGAAGTTGGCTCCCTTGCCCGTGAGGGCTCACACGCCTGGTTGTGAGGACTGACCAGTGGGGGTTGAGGGGGAGATGGTGGCTGTCGACGCTTCAGCCTATCGTACGTGGCCACGACTCACAAGAGCCGCTTCCACGCGTGAAGGGAGGGGGGAATGCCGGCGCGAGGCCCTGACTAACAGCATGTCGACCGATCATTTGCTATTGGTTGGGGAGGGGTTTCAGGCAGCGTAAAAGCCGCGTAGGACGTCGAAGGGGGTGACAACCCAGGGAGGGGCTTACGCACATAAGCGCTGCCCTGTAGGGATTACATCGAAGTTACGGTTGCCTAGGCCGTGAAGAGAGGAGGGGAGGAGAGGAGGGGTGAGGGATCACTAGTGGCCCCGCTGCGTCTCTGGACAACTTCGCGTTGTGGCACACTTACATTGTAGGAGAGGTCGCTCCAACCAAGTTCTATCTGAAGATGAGACCTTGCATATTCACCCTGATGGTGAGGAAGGCTGTCAAGGGATGAGGATTCTCATCGCACGACGGCCTTCTTCACTACCAAGGTGAATATGTGAGGTCTTGGGGTGTCAAAACCAGGTTTGACCCAGGTCACAGTGCAGAGTAAATCTAGGGGGGGACACGGTGGGTTGCGGAACAGATGATGGGAGTTGGGGAAACGCTCTCGCACCTGCCTGTTCAGCTCCCTTGGCTTGGTGGCAATGCGCCTCAGCGGCTGGTGTTTTTCCAGCACCGGTAGCTGCCGAGATGGCCCCCGCAGATAGTAGGCAGCCGCTGATATATCAGGCTCAGTACGTAATGCTTATCGCTGCCTCATCTTTCTACTTTGGGTCCGCAAGCTATATTATTTATTCAAACCGTGGGGCCAATATGAGCATTTTTCTTGGCAGCCAATTGTGTGCCCAATGGGCTGATAAAGGCTAATTGCCCTAATAGTACAGAGCATGAAATGCTTATGGGTTGTTCATCACTATTTGTCATGCTCGCGAGTTGCGAAATGTGCTATTGAGACCCCTATTTCATTTACTGTTCTCTTGTCTCAGAGTCTTAGAACTGCTGCAGACGACAGCAGCGTGCTTGTGAGGCATAAAAGAGCTAAGATGTGGCTTTAAAAATTGTACCTGCACTTTCAGTGTTCCCCTTCCAAAATCCCTTTTTGACCTGAAAGCTTCTGAGCACCGGAAGTTCAAGCGAGGTTGGAGGGCTCGCATCTGAGTATGCAAGGGAAAGC
>Ga0307510_10004960_pt1 | contig 15747 bp, 11 predicted proteins | sample 12_EM_MG_FD_207224 | JGI IMG/M metagenome (GOLD analysis project Ga0307510, IMG submission 207224) | Populus trichocarpa ectomycorrhiza microbial communities from riparian zone in the Pacific Northwest, United States - 12_EM | ecosystem: Host-associated > Plants > Roots > Unclassified | place...
ATTCCCACCATGATATACGTCACAGTGCCGTGCTACGTACCGTGTCTTGTGCACTTGGCGCCGTGCGAGGCTGCAACCCTTAGTGATCCCATTTCGACATCTCTGGTGCTCACCTCTGCCCTCCCAATACTTTTGACTCCCCTTGCTTTGATTTCTTGGTCTCTATGTCTGCAATAGAACCTACCCAAACAGTAAGACAATACACTGGCAGACGGTCCCATCCCACTTGGCTTAGACACACCATGTTACTTCCCATCAATTTGTGGGAATGACTCATAAGCACCTGCCGCTTGGAAATATTGCCCAGTTTGCTTCACCTGATCGGTGTTTTTATCGCAGAAGAAGCATGAAACCTGTCAGCCCCACATCTCCTTGAATACGACGCACCTTTAGAGGAGCCCGTCACTCTTGTCTGGTGGTGTGAACTATGGTCAGAGTTGCCCCTCTCGTTTCTGTTGCGTTCCTCTCCTTCGCGACCCTCGCGCCCGCGGTACCTGGACGAGAATATTGCAGCTCGTCGAGCTACCAAGGTACATGTTCGTGCATCGCAAAGGCCATCTCCAACGCTTCTGCCGTATATTATCCGTGTTAGCCCCTTGTTATTCCTGGCTCAGGCTACTGGATCTAACTCACATTAAACCACACTTCACAGCCTCGGATCAATACACCGCTGATAATGCCCACTGGTCCTTATCGAGTTCGGCCCAGTCCGCCTGCAGCGTAGAACCTGGCACACCTGAGGACGTCGGCACCATTGTACGTCTCCACCCTGGCTCTCCACCTTCCCTATCCACCCTCTTACAGTATCCTTCTGACTTGTTTCTCATCGCTGACCCTAGCTGCGCATCCTCGGTGCCACGCGCACCCCGTTTGCGGTCAAGGGTGGTGGTCACACAACCAATCCCGGCTTCTCGTCTACTTCTGGTGTGCAGATTGCCATGGTGCGTTTCAACACAGTCACAGTTGACCAGGCAGCCAGCACGGTTGCTGTCGGTGCTGGACTTCTGTGGGATGACGTGTACAAAGCACTCGATGGGACTGGTTTGAATGTCGTAGGTAGTCGCGTACCCGGTATTGGGGTTGCTGGGTTTACGCTTGGCGGTGGTCAGTATTTCTCCTCCCAGGATAACGGTTACTCATCGGTGTACAAAGGATATTCCTGGAAGACGAGCCAGTTTGGACTTACGATTGACAACATTGACTCATATGAACTAGTTCTCCCAGATAGCGATGTTTTAAATCGCGGGAGGTGCAGGTCCTCTCCAGACATCCGAGGCAAGGAGCTCTCGTCATTATTTGTCATCACACCGGCAGAACCTAAAAATGCGCCTGAAGAGCCAGCACATGCATGTTCACGGCCCACGGCCTGATTGTGTTCAACGCCAAAGGCTCTAAAGCGACAACCAGGTGGCGAAGGTAATCGATACAATACTTGACAAACTTGATAGCATTTGGCTGTGAGGTCATAGACGCACGAAGGGCTTCCTTGAGAAAGGCAAGAATGAGATTCGGGCATATTCGGTCGCGAGGTGTAAAGGGAAGTGGGGAAGCTGTTTACGTTGTTCTCGTAACGACGGGCCATAAGTACATAAGTCCTAACCCTAATATATGGGTGACAACTAACACGCTTTCGAACCTCCGTCATCGTCTTCTCTGAGTTTTCTCGAGCTTTTTCTGCACCATTTCGTGCAACCTGGGCCAGGAACGCCTTTCCCTCACGAAGCCATGCGAACTCTGTGCGAGGTTTGCGCAACGCCTCCTCTACCGCCTCTACCACGTCTTTTCAGCCCGCCGTGATTGCTCTCAGCGTAGCGTTCTCCAAGTACCGCTAGCGCTTCTCCGGTACACGCCGAGAGAATTGTGAGGAGATTACTTGTCCCGGCACGTTCAGTGGGATCAAATGTGATTCCAGAGATGGAGTCGGTCACCGCGCTGCGGACTTGCTTGGCGATGGTTTCGTACGAGTCTGTGAGCAAGATGCGCGCGAGTTTGGGTCAATCGCGGACTTGGACATCTTTTTCGTGGGACCTCGGGGAGAGAGGACGCGTCTGGATGGCGCCACAAGTTAAGAATTAGACAATGACAGGATACAAGATATTTTCACGCACTGAGCATGAGCCCTGGAAGCTGAAACATCGGTGTGGGACTCGGAAATGTGCGATTGAAACTGTCTGCGAGATCCCTTGTTGGCTCATATTGTTGCTGGCCCTCTCCCACAGGCAAATGTGTTGCTCCTCCATCGCCCAAAAATGGCGTGAATGTCGGCTGAATTACCATAGACTTACCTATAGGCAAGAATGTCCGCAGCTTGCAAGATGGGAAAGGGGAAGAACCTCACGTTCACGCTCGTCATTGGCATTCCTCGAAACTGCTAGCCTAGCCGAGCCTGCAATCGCTTCCGTGTCATGGTTACGGTAAAAAGTACGTGCAATGCAACGTACCTTCTATGTCGTCATGCATTTCAGCTTTCCGATCGGTGTTATACAGCCCAGAATCCAAGCAAGCTCTGCATGATCCTGAACCAGTTTGAGGAGTCAATGGGCGACGTAACGATCAAACCGAACGGGGTAGTTACCTCGTCCTGATGAAAAACGATGGATCTTTGGGGATCTATGCCAGACGCAAGCATGAGAGCCATCATGGTCGTCCGCGCTTCCGAGAGGAGCTTGGGATCCTGGGGCAGTGTGAGGGCATGCCGGCCAACGATGGAGAAAAAGAGCTTGTCTCTTTGGGGACTGTACCTTGGTAAGTGCCCCAAAGCAGAAAGTAGTAACTGGGCCGACGCAGCATGAACATATCCGATGCCCGTAGGCTGTATTCCCTAGAAGACGATATGGGGCAACTCTGACCTTGTCAGGACATCTTGCATCAAAGGAAGTTGTGGCGTTTGTACAGCTCGCGTACTACCAGTGTGACCTTTGCGTGGCGGTGCTGGACGTTGGAGCAACGTTAGAACCCTGAGGACGCGCCGCGCCGCATCTGCGATGCGACGTTAAATGACGGGCACGGGCGGGAGTCACCGTGACGCGCCAATGGCTCATCCGCATATCGACGACGACCTCTCCCGGCCCACATTTCGGACACAATTAACAAAGTACGAGCAGGCGATTTGACGGAAAGAGTTCGTTAGCCAATATCAGAATAACAGGTCCACGGTACTGAGTTTTGCACCAGCCTCACATCACAGGGTTACGCACACACTACGCCGGCAACAAACGGTCATCGAGCGTATTGCAAATCAGTTCGCGAATTTGCTCGCCACAACCAGACCATCCTATTTTTGGAAGGTGAAAGGACAATATTAATCGCAGGACGTCTCCAGGCCGTGGCCTCTTGGCCCATCCATAGGCGCTCCGTCTTTTTTCACCATTAATTGTTACATCCACAGTCTCATTATCCATAGTCATGCCCACCCCTGCTGCCCATGATCCCGATTCCATTTTGCATTCGGTCATCGAGCACGTCTTCATGCCCCCGAAACTTTCCCAGGAAGCCCCGGGTGAAGATATCGAGCAGAAAGTGAAAGTGGCACTATGCGACAATCTCATAGAAGCGGCCCAAGACTTCATCCAAAATGTCCCCCCTTCCCAATCTCCCTTGTGGACCCGTATGATCAAGACGATGCAATTGGCTCGTCGCGCTGTGACGGCCTCTTTCAAGGCGGCCGACCTCCGGCGTGCCTTTTCAGATATGGCCATTGGAGGTACGTCCATGTATCTCGCATTTCTTTCCGCCTTCGGTTCGATAATTTCCTATCAGACGTATTTGCTATGCATATCCGTGCACAGAATGCTGCTCTTATTGTGCGTAGGCTTGCCTCTTCCGACCTCATTCAGTTCGAGGTGTTCGAAGTCTTGGCACCGAATACCAACGTGATGGCGGCTGAGGGAAAGCTCCTGTGCTCTTATCCAGGACCCGCAATCCAGGTGTCTGTGGCTACTTTCATGGATGAATGCTTTTTGCAAGAACTCTCCTCTTTCCTCATCCAAATGGACGTCGATGTCTTGGATTCTACTCCGACCACTTTCAAGGCAGGATCTGTCGTCAACGAAACCGTCCATCCCAGATACATTTCTGGGTTACTGGTTGGAATCCTCAGGGGATATGGTTGGCCGGCAGTCGTGGATCGCATCACAAAACGGATAGGAGATGAAGTCCTAGGGCGTAACGTGTATCAGCCGTGGAGAAGATCCCCATTGTGGCTCGTGCTCAGAGTCACCCTTCAAACCTCACTTCGTGTCACCAACCTTTACAAACTATTCATGCTGTTTTTTCATGCGCATCTTCTGCGTAAATGCGTGCTCCGAGATTTCCCGAGCGAGTTACTCTACGTCATGAGAGTCAAATTGACTCGGCGTCTTTCTAAACTAGGCCCTGCAGTCTCGCAGCATCTCTATAAATTCGTCCATGACACCGCAATTGAAGTCGAGACACTACTTTCAAAGAAGTGGTCGGTATTCCAGACTATTGGATCGATCAGTGCTACGTTTACACCCGAGACTCTCGACTTCGAAGCAGATACACACATCTCCCTCAACTCATCGTACAACTACCTCACGAGGATTCCTGGCTCAGTCTCACAAGGCCACTTACGGAATTCATTTAAACCTCATGGATCACGCCTCCATGTCGTACGCGATTTCTCTCAACTTTCGAAAGGCCAGCTCGCAAAGGCTATTACCGACGGCAAACACATTGCAATCGCTGATTTCGAGTTCTCTGTGGAGATGAATTTGGAGTCGTGGGTTGCTACATCTACGAACAAGGAGCGTGCTATGGATGTGATTGCTTCATGCATTCAGGAGTACTATGCCGGTGCGAAGGAGCTTTATGGAGCCAACCCCGAAGATAATTCCATCATGATTCTGACCCTCATGGACCTTTGGGTGGCTCTGGATAGACTCGCAATCCAACGGTGTCCCTTACTGGAAGGGTATTCCCCCGAAATTCCATCCCAGTTCCTCCACGACTTACTCCTCCATCGGTCGTCCACTATAAATCGTGCCTTGCATATCGAAGAGTATCTGCGTGGACGCCACACAGCAGCTCTTAAAGTACCGTCTGTCTTCTCGAACGACGTCGATGATTCTTGTTTCGCTGTCAAGTACTTTCAGACTTCCCCGGATTTACATCACCTTCGGGACGAGATAGAGTCGCATGCCCAGCAAGAACGAGAGGCGAAACGCGCAGAACTAATTTCGTTGAATGAGCAATCGAACTCACTTTTGTGCCAGGCTTCGGAGTTGAGTCACGAGTACACGGACGATTCCTGGTCCCAACACAAAAGCGCGACCTGCCGAAAATGTCGATTGGAAGATCAGGCCAGATCTCTGGAAATCGCCGTCCATGAGTGGCCGCTACCCTCCTCGACGATGCATGCAGAACGAGCGGTGTTTGAGCTATCTCCTCCCCACGCATTTTCTGTTTGGCGCGATATCACTTACAAGATTCTTCGCGACATTGGCCAGTCCTCAGTCCCCACTTCGCGTGATCGACCTTATGTTCTCCTGGATAACTTCTCTGGCCTCCGTAGGTGGGCGGTGAAAGACCACCGAGTGACCATTGGGTCAACGACGAAGTCATTTTCCGATCAGACCCACTACAAGATGGTTCAGATTCCCGCGACAGAGTCTTCCGTCTTGGTTGATAATGGTCTATCGTTCAAGTTATTTGATCGTGTTCGTGGTTCCTGGGTGATAGAGTCGTTTGCCGAGTCCAGTATCGCGGGTTGCTGTATCCCTCCCGTCCCAACGTCAAGTCCATATAGTGGCCTCCATCGTTTCGTAACCGGCACTCAACACACCCCAAATGATACCATTGCCACTCAAGCCGATTGCCCCAAGGAAATCAGCCTACATGAATTCATTGCCTTTGCCGGATTGCGGAGTGGTCCACGTTTGCAGTGGTTGAACATCGCGAGGGAGCTGGCATCACCTTTCCTCACGTTTCGTCTCGAGGAGGTACATACGTTAGTTACGCAGGCAGCTTGGCAACTTGGGCCGCTGTCAGGTGATGTTCGCGAGTGGCATGTAGACCTTGGGATTTCCAACTTCGGAAATGCCCTCCTAGGCGAGCTGGAGTCCCTCCTTGGAAAGATAAAGGCCAGTTGGCTGGAGGAGGTCTCCGCACGGACTATCGGTAGGTGGAATCTCCGAGTCTGACGCGGCGCTTGTCTCATCTGTCCCTAGCGCTTATCTGCAGCCGCCTCTTGGCTTCCACAACGGACTTGGATATCTCTAGGCGAGCTTGTGCGCTGCTACGGGAGGTTCGAAATGTGACACATCAATGGCTATTCGCAATACGAAAGAAGTTGGAGTCCACACAAGATGGGACAATCCGTGCAGGCTTGCAACAGCGGTTATGTATGCTCGCCGCGACTTGCTTTTCGACCTTCGACTTTTGTCCGGAACACATACCCACTCTTCTCGCTGACGACGAAGATTTCTCCATCGCCATGCAATGTGCAACTATTGTCTATGACAACGCACCACCATCTGCCTCAGGTACAGACTCTTCTTATCTCACGAGGATGCTTCGTCGCCATCGCAGACTACTCCATGATTTGGAGCCCATTTTTCGTCAACCGGACCCGGCGGATGCCGATCAAGCCAGATTGCGGCATGGAGGCGCTTACAATCATGCACTTTCGCACCTCTCGTTAAGTCTCCGCTGCTCCTCGAGTTGGCATATGCTTCCCGTACCAAATTCTGGTTGGATATCCTGCAGGACAGAGGAAAGGCAGAAAGTACACTATGATTTACTAACTGGACAATTGCTTATCGACGGAAAACAATTGGGAAGACTTCCGCAAGAGATAGTGGAGCACCCCACATATGCGAGTATATTTGGTGCAGTGAGTGGTCAAAGCCAATTTCTTCTGCCCTTTTCGTCGTTTCCTAAAGTCCTTCCACCAGAGAATTTTCGATGTGACCCCTTCCAAAATCCCTGGAGTGGACTACATGACACGATCTACCGTGTCCGGATACCAGGTACGGCACTGCTCTTCATGACCATTCTGTACTAGTGATTAAGACCAACGAAAGATCCTATTCTCGTTGAATAATGGCGATTTAATCTTGCAAGCAAAAAAGCTGGGAGACTCGCAAATCTTACAGTTCATTCCACGGTCGAAACTCATTGACGATTTCCCTGCATGTTTAATTGACAAATACATCCACTGGCTGGACCGGAGCAAGCGTGAGCTCGAATTCCGCCCGGTTGGATCCCCATGGACTCCTGAAGCTTCTAACTGGCGGCTCTATATCAATGAACCTGATATCCACCCACGTGCCATCCTTCGGAGACCTAGTCAGGGCAATTCCTCGACACAAGTCATTGACATCCGTTCGGACACCTTCGGTGTGGTTTCAAGCCTGCTTTCACCACTAGAATCTCCGGAATATATTATGGCTACATATACTCCCACCCAGACGTTGGAAGTTTCCCTCCCTCGGTTTCGTTTATCGTTCTTTGTCAACTCGGACCGGGAGTTCGAGTGTCGGAGCATGCCCAGTTATGTTATCGACAAGACACAGACGTGTGGGACGATGTTTGGCTTAATAAATAAGCTCATCTTGCGCCCCAGCGCCACCGGATCCGAAGATTCGCTCCTTTCACGACGAGTTATCATCCCACAAGGAGAGGTTTGCTTCAGGAAGGAGGGAGACTTCACCTGCGTATCCATAAATATCGGTGCCGAACAACACGTTCGTTGGCATGAATACACGATTGACCCCATTCTTCGATGCCTCACAAGTAATGGAAGCCTAAGCAACAAGCTGTACCAATGTTATTTGCACGCGCTCACCAGTCACTGTCTTCCTGATCCATTGCTTGGTCACACTGGAACAGAAGAAGCCCTCTACATATTGCGAAGCGCCTCGTGCCGATCCTTTCAAAGGCTCGATGTCCATGAGGCAAAGCTGCTGGAATCGATTGGCAACTTGACGCCAAACAGAGAGTACTACCCCCGTCACCTACAGTCCGTGTCTATGGTGAGGTGGAAGGACCTCCCGGCACTGTCACAGCACCACAGCTTCTTCCTGGTTGCATGCTCCATTTTCGACCATGCACGCGCATTGGAAGTCCTGTATGATCCACCCACCGGTTTTGACTCGGACACATTTAATCGCAATCAACCATTGTTGAATCGAGCGACCTCACGCAACAAGACGTACTACCCATCGGACATTCAGATATCGGAGCAACCATCATCACCAGACGACGTCATCTACAGGTCAAGGGATGCTTCTGATCTTGGAACTGCGGAACACGTGGCCTTCCAAACATCGTGGTCTATTTTGAATGGCCGGCCTTCTCTGGATGGCAGGTCGGCGAACCTTTGGAATCTCATGAATTCATGGGGTTCACTTGGCCCTCCAGACAGCGATTTCTCACCATGGACTTCCTCTGACCTTTTCAATAGCGATGTCTCACTGCGATACAGCCGATACTGGTTGGAATTTGATGTCGCACAGGACTGGTTTGCAATCTATGACCTCTGCCGTCATGCAGGAAATAGGGACAGCGGAAACTCAAGAAAGAAGATCAAGCTGTCTTTTTCTTTTTCAGCGGCAGCTTACGGAAATTCCGAGTACAAAGACATTGTCCCCTTCTTAGTGATCATTTCTCTGAACGAAACTTGTCGCAACCTCGATCCTCCACCAGAACGTTCCTACATGCTTTCGCACGGACTTGCCCCGGGGCCCGTGTATCTCAAAAACTTGGTAGCCAAGTCTTCTCTACCCATAAAATTCACGCCACTACGTTACTCACAGCTCACACAAAAGCAGAGAAAAGCGGAATACACCGAATCCATCGAGAGAGAATCGTCAGCAGTTGCGAAATCAATATTACGTCAGTGGCCAGACTATGAGTCTGTTGATTTCCCCAATCGGTGGTTCGACAAATATGCTTGCCAAAGTTCCATCGGAAACTACAAGCGGTCAATTTTCCGGAATAATCGACTCAAAGATCATGTACTACAGTTGCAAAGCATCCTGCAGCAATATGTCCATGAGCCGATGCCTGCCGCCCAGCCGTACAAGTATTCACCCCAATTCATGACCAGCTCCTCGAAGGCACCTTCGTACTCGATTCGCAATGTCTTGATGAGCCGTGCAGGCATTCCATCTCTGCCTGAAAACGGAGAGCCTTTTAAAGATCGCATCACCTCGAGCCCCCCGACCGAAGCAACAGAAGGCATCACACCGCGGGTTGGCTCGGACAGCCTCGAAATCCTTGTTGAAGAGCTCCGGAATTCTCAACAGCCCTTACAGAAGCTCTATGGTGATGAACTGAGCAAGAGTCTTTGTGAGCTATTGCGACAAGATACGCTTCAATCTGCGCAGGGTGCTATTCCTTCTCATGGCCTTTTACTCACTTATCACGACTCGTGTATTCGTGGAAAGGACAACATATTTTCTGAAATTTCAACTGCCCTTGCTCCATCTCAAAATGTTGAAAAAATCCATGGTGTTGCCGGTCTATGGCCTCGCATAACTCCTCGGTCCTTGCTCCGTCAGTTGGCCCGAGATCGCATTAGCAAACTTCCCGATCAGTGGCGATCTGTGATCATGCGATACGCGACCTCTCTCCTCAAATATCGGCATTCCGTGCGCCTGTTGGAGCTCTCGTCTGGACAAAGAAACGAGGAACTTCTTCGGGAACTCGAGGCCATCCGCAACGACGTATTGGCAGAATCGACCCCCGACTGGTTGTTGATCCAGGTTCGTCCAATATTCTTCCCATGAGCGGCCCAAAGAATAAATGGGCCTGGCAAACAGATCGAAGCAAATATCCTGGCTCGTCCAGTTCAGGTAGCTGTGGCACGCGAAATGATTTCTCCGAAATCTAAACGGAACATATCCCTTCAACTCAATATGGGCGAGGGAAAGTCGTCAGTTATCGTACCTCTTGTTGCTTCTACTCTTGCAGATGGCTCAAAGCTCGTGAGAGTCGTGACTCTGAAGCCCCTTTCAAATCAAATGTTCCAACTGCTCGTAACCCGGCTCTCTGGCCTCACTAACCGATCCATTTTCTACCTTCCTTTTTCTCGCGGTCTTCGCATAAGTTCTTCCCTGATCAAGACCATCAGCAATCTTTACAGAAGATGTGTCGCCGAAGGTGGTGTTCTAGTTGTCCAGCCCGAACATATACTTTCTCAGAAACTCATGTACATCGACATGCTCCTTTCTTCCGACGGAAACTGGAGGAAAACCTCGATAGCTCGTGAACTTGGGGACTTACAGGGTTGGGTAGCCTCGGTTTCACGTGATGTGCTTGACGAGAGCGACGAGATACTCCATGTGCGGTATCAACTTGTCTACACCTCAGGAAATCAGATGCCTGTCGATGACCACCCCAATCGATGGTCCATAATACAACAAGTATTTGGCCGATTGCAGACATACGCCAGAAGATTGCATGACGAGTTCCCAAAGAAGTTCGAAATGGACACGACACAGGGAGAATTTCCGATTATTCGCATACTCGATTCCGACATTTCTCAGGAGATATCTGGGCTCGTCATCAATGACGTCCTCGAAAGAGGATTACCCAGCCTCCCACTCTGCGTTCTCCCACCGCCAATTCGTGGAGCTGCTCGCTGCTTCATGGCGCAAAGAGAGTTCTCGGCCAAGGATCGTGATTTGATTTACTCACACTGCGCCGGAACGGCCATGTTGAAGGGAATCCTCCTACTCCGTGGGCTCTTGATGGACGGCGAAGGGATTCTTGGTTATGTTCTTAAAGAGCGACGCTGGAGAGTAGACTATGGTCTCGACCCCAGCAGGACATTGTTAGCCGTCCCATATCGAGCTAAGGTCTGCTGTATTGATCTTGTAGCAGAAGGTCGCTAACCCTGAACGCAGGATGTTCCGAGCCTAAGAGCCGAGTTTGGTCACCCAGACGTTGCCATCGCTTTAACTTGTCTCAGTTATTACTATGGCGGCTTAACAAAGGATCAAGTGCTGTCGTGCTTTGACTTGCTAGCCAAGCTTGATAATCCGGAGATGGAATACGACCACTGGGTAGAGTTGGGACAAGACCTCCCCGAGGAGCTGCGACATCTCAACGGCGTAAACACGGAGGACAAAGCCCAAGTCGATGAGTTCCTCGTACCTTTATTCTCGAAAAATAAGGGAGTGGTGGATTTCTACCTATCGCAAGTAGTCTTCCCTCGGGCTGCACGAGAGTTCCCATCCAAACTGCCAACCTCGGCCTGGGATCTGGTGGGACACAAGAAGGGCTCGACAACAGGCTTTAGCGGCACAAATGACAATCGCTACATGTTACCCACATCAATCGCTCAGAAAGATCCTGATTTTGTTCTTGGTACAAATGCTCTCGTTTTGCGACATCTCCTCCTGCCCGAAAATGACCATTACGAATGTACCGAGGGAGACAACGGCGAGCGCGAATCCGCAACTGCTTTCCTGGAACGTCTGGTCAAAAAAGACCCTGAGATCCGGGTCCTATTGGACGTAGGGGCACAGATGTTGGAACTTCAGAATGAAGCACTTGCACTACACTGGCTCTCTCTTCGGCCGGATGTCTCAGCAGCTATCTTCTTCAACGACTCAGATCATCTCACCGTGGTCACTCCGGACGGAACAATAGAGCCATTCATCTCGTCTCCTTTCAACAGACAACTGGACAAATGCGTGGTATATCTCGACGAAGCCCACACCAGGGGAACCGATCTCAAGCTTCCCAAGGGCATGCGCGCGGCGGTTACGCTTGGTCCGAAAGTCACTAAGGATAGATTGGCCCAAGGTATGCCCATGTACTTCCTAAGGAAAGAGATCTGACCAAGATTTAGGCTGTATGAGAATGCGTCAGCTTGGGAAAGGTCATTCAGTGATGTTCTTCGCTCCGGGAGAGGTCGACCGTCGTATACGTAGCCTTTGCTCAAACGGACGGGCCCCCGGGGGTTGTATCCATGTGGTAGATGTCCTTCGCTGGGCCATGCACGAAACATGTGAAGATATCCGTCACCACCTCTCACTTTGGGCGCAGCAGGGCCTCGACCACCATAAGCGTTTCGCAGCATACGAAGATTATGGCGCAACTAGGAGCTTGGAGGTTCTGCGGGACGCCTGGCTGCAACGCGAGTCACGAACGCTGGAAGAAATGTACTCGGTCGCACCATCCGCTTCGGTGAATCTCGAGATAAATAAATTTCCATCCCTAAGTCGACGGATCGAACGACTAGGCATCACGAAGCTGAATGACGTCAGGATCGCAGAGGAGCAAGAGCGTGAAGTGGACCATGAAGTCGAGTTGGAGCGTCAAGTATTGCGCCCTCCGAGGGTCCAACCTGCGAAACATATTCTCTGTCGGGAGATCCGCAGGTTTATTAAAACAGGTGACCTTCCTCGGGACTTCGCGCGCATGCCACTACTCCTGAATCCCATCGGTATGGCCAATGCCTTAGAGTCGACGACAGAATGGTCCCCCTCCCCACTTGCAACCCACGATTTTATTACCACGGTCCTCGGTTCCAATGGCGTGGGCCTTACAGAATATCTCCGCCCCGTCAACTGGATACTTACGAGCGGGTCTGGGAAGGACAGCATTGTCATTGCGATAAGCCCATATGAAGCAAATGCGCTGCTCCCTATCATCCGCAAGAACCAGAAAGTCCGGCTAAACATATACACACCACGAGTCACATCCACCATGCGTTCCTTTTCCGACCTCACGTTCTATTCCATCTCAGACTCACCAGCAGAGACGTGGACTGCACCTGTGCATGCAAAAATCGCGTTCAATCTATTTGCGGGGCAGCTCTTCTTCGACAGTAAAGAAGAATACGAGAACGTGTGCATTCTACTCGCTCTGTCCAGTGCACATCCAGGTGCAAAAGATAATCAAATAGATGGGTTTGTGCCACCCGCATACCGTACGGGCAGACCCTCCCCGTTCGCGGAAAGCAAGATATACGTGTTGAAGACACTTATGGGGCTACGACGGAAGGGCATGGGTTACTCTAGAACGCACGTGGGGCAGATTCTGAATGCGATCCCATTAAGCGAGGAGACTCTGTCAGCTATGTCGTCTTAATTGCTATCTAGCGCAGAATAGACTTAGCCATATATATGTTGTAACTAAGCTTCCTACGATAGTACCTCGGCATAACATTTAGTTGTCAATAGTAAAGTGTAACCCAGGCTTGTTACCTTTCCAAAAGATTCTTCATTCACGACTCGGATATTCGTGCCTCACCGAGTTTGAGACTCCTTTGCTCGCTGAGCAACCATCTACACACACATACTACAGTAGTGTAAGGATTGCATGCGCTGTAGCCCAGTTGTAGCCCCGGAATGAATTGTTGAATCGAGCCCATTCAACCACGTAACGCCTCTGTGCGCCCGCCACGCCTAGCCCTCCTTTCCCTCTTCATCTACGCGCCTCACCTCCAACCTTTCCTCATCCACCCTCGTTGCCACACGACCGACGCCTATCCCAACACAGTCAAAGTCCCTTCTCGTCGTACCCCAATCCTTACGACCGAAGACACGCGGATCGCCCACACGTCGGCCGACGCCACAAACGCGCGCCACCTCGAAAATCCCGTCGGTCCACGTCGCGCTCGTCCATGGCCCCTTGCAAGTCTAGAACATGTCTATGTTGGAAGGAATTTAGCTGTATGAGGAACCTATCAAGCCCCCATTCGTACGCTTCTTTGTATTCCTTTAGTCTTAGACCCTTTTACTTTAGCACCCTTTTCCGCATTTGCCTTCGCTCCCGTTTTTCCCCCTTTCAACCTCAACTCACCTCGTGTAGAGTACTTTGTCTTTACTCGCGTATATAAATCCCCTCGCCTGGCCTCGCCGAGGCAGAAGGAAGGACAATAGAGGCAATCAAACCCCATTCTTTGTTCTCAGACCATTTCCGAACTCACTCGTGTGGACTAACCACCTAGTAGACAGCACTGATGTCTGGTATCTAAGTTTATAACCTAACCCGAAGTACAGCCGCACCTTGCTTGAGGAATGGTCACATCCCTATTTGTTGCTTGGTCCGCGGTCGGTGCTATGCGTGGGCAATACTACAGTAGTACCCTCTGTCCTACAATACTCTTCTGACCTTCTTTCCCATCGCTGGCCACTGGCACAGCTCCGCATCCCCGGTTCCACGCACACGCCACCTGCACTCAAGGGTGGTGGTATACAACCAATTCCGGCTTCCCGTCTGGTTCTCCCACAGAGAATGGTTCCAATTGTTACCTCGTGGGATGAGGACCTCTGGTTTTGACTCAAGGTATGTGTTATATTTGTCCCAGGTTTTCATGGTAATTTAGCTTCTGAACACGGCCTTAGGGTGGCTTCGACTATTTTCACGTGAGATATATGAAACGCTCCAGTTTCTCAGCTGGTTCACCGCATGGCGACCAAGTTTCCTCTCAGGACACCCGCAAGGTGGCGATTGAGTAACTTCTCCTAGGAGTTTCTTGCGCGCTCAACTCGAGAAAGGGCATGTTTGTTATAATTTTCTGGCAATATTTCGACTAAATTAACGCAGCAATTTCTCTAAAGGATGCCCATAGTTCAGTATGACGGACATGAAAGCTGCGGTTCTCCCAGCGTACTGTTTTCTATTTTCTACACCCTGGCCTTGCTGCGAGACAATTCTTCTCCTGAAACGGTGGTGCCCCTTATGTTTTTTGATGGGCCTAGACCAGGATGTGCCAGACACCCAGATCAACATAATATCAGGCTCGTTCTTTGAATTCTTCATTTCCATGCTATCATCGCACCCTTCTGACACGAGGTGTGTCCCCACCTTCACACTTTGTCTTGACGAAATTCTAACTCACAACTTAGAGTGTGCTTTAGCAGTCCTCCCTCGATGCTATGGGTAACGAGACCCTTGTAAGTTGTCCAACAAAGCGTCGTACGACATAGATCCCATCAATGCGGGTCTCTTTGACCACAACCTCATACCCCATACTCTCCACATGCCTACCTGTACGCCCGTACCCACTCCTGCCGACGAGCCTCTATGTTAGGTAGTCGTCCCCTGCACGGGACACCGACGTTGCTGTCGCTCTGCTGCGCCCCCGCGGATGTACAGCCTGAGGACGTGGCAGATGCCGCGATCGATGGGAATGGCGCACTGTTTGGGATCTCGATCGAGGACATGGACAGGGCGAACGTGCCATAATTGAAGGAGGTACGGCCGAACGTCGTGGAACTCGCCCGAGGGTTCAAGGTTTGACTTTTGAGACGGCTAGGGAATGAGGCTTGATTTTCCTGAGATTTGTGTACTGTAGTGCGGGATGCAGTCTGACAGTCTGAGATCCGGATAACATCGCTTATCGCTTGCGTACCCTGACCGCCTGTGGCGGTAGCCACCAGGTCTCTTCTCAGTACAATATGACACGACGGTGTGGTGGTGACTGCCGGACGAATATATTCGCATTTAAATTTCAAGACGTTCGAGACCCCCATGTTCGAGATGATACTTTATCAGTCCGATCTTGTCTATCGTTGTACTGTAGTTATAATAAAGCCAGCAACGTTTACAACAATAACCGGAACATTCCATCGGGTCTACTACCCTCCTCCCACACTGAACTCCGGACTTCATCTCCGCCCTGAAACGCCCATACGATCCATCGCTTCTGAGTGTGCGAGTGTCCTGCCAACGCACGCACCGTCTTTTGCTACGCACTGCGGCGAAAGCCGGACTCGGACGGAGGATAAGGACGACGTGCACGTGGCGTGTGGCACGTTGGGTCCC
>Ga0307510_10004961_pt1 | contig 15747 bp, 21 predicted proteins | sample 12_EM_MG_FD_207224 | JGI IMG/M metagenome (GOLD analysis project Ga0307510, IMG submission 207224) | Populus trichocarpa ectomycorrhiza microbial communities from riparian zone in the Pacific Northwest, United States - 12_EM | ecosystem: Host-associated > Plants > Roots > Unclassified | place...
GGGGCCATGGTGTCTGTGAACGGGGAACCATGGGAATAGATGTGGGGGTTGGAAGTGGGGGTGAACAAGCTAATGTCGTACTATGACCTGGAGGAGGGTTGAGGAACTGCGGCACTAACTGGTATATAATATCATACAACGAAAGTTTCCGGTAAACCCCACTAACACCGAGCCACTTGCCGAGTGATCCCTGGTGCACCAATGAGACCCCCATAATCGATTCTATACAACAGCCCCACCCAAACCGAAAAGCAAGGGCTGCCTGATGCTAAGCAAGGGCCTATCCACGGCCGTTCATCTATTACGAGGGGTTGCTCTAGTGCAGAACCCGTCGTGGTTTCTAGAAGCGGATCCAGAGTTCCGGACTAATTGTGGGTTCAGTGCGGAGGAGGATGCGCTGGAGAGGGAGTCGATGCATAAGCGGGATCAGCCGAAGAGTTCGTATGCTCTAGTGATTGCTTGTTCGTTGGGGGTGGTAGTCTAAGGGTGAGATGTGCGGGTATTTCGGCTTCATTTGCTGGGTTTTTACTGGGCTCACCCACTGCTCACCTCCCTCTACCTTCTAGCTACTGCGCTGGTGAGTAAATAATTTCACAGCATTGCAAAAATCCCAGAGCACGCATCGGGATACACTCTCTGGACCATACAGCGGTACAGTGCATGGGAATAATAGTCTAACTTCAAAAATGCTTCTATGGCAACTAGCTTAGCAACAAAATGCCAAGCTGGAAGTGGTAAATGTTTATGTAGTGACCCACATGTTCGCTTCCTGTGTTGGAAGTGGTAGTCTAGCTCACATAATAAACAGCAAATGAAAAACGAGCAGCCTTTATCCTTCTCAAATGATAAGCTTCCACTCCAGCATACTTCCTGCACATGCCAAATCTCTCATTATATTCCCCCATGACATGTTTCCCAGGCCGACTACAGTATCATACATTACGACTGCGACAAGTCGATCTCCATTGGCACCCCCAATTCCCAGTTCGGGGATCAGAAGAAAACACTCTTCTGCACCCGCACTCCGAAAACCATTGTCAAGCGTCGCAAGGGTGGGTGTTATTGGTGTATCAGGCTTCCAAAAACAAGAAGGATGAAGGGAGTGCCAAGGGCGGCGAGAAGGGGGGCGATGCATAGTATTCTTGTTTCCGAAACCAGAGATGAAGGAGATGAACCAGGCACCTCTATTGAACCTGAGGTTGGTCATACTCCGCTTTGCCCCTCCCATGGCGGGGCATTGTGCAGGTTTGTCAGTGAAAATAACACTTGGGGCAGTGGTGACGCTGATACCCCTGCCCCCGGTTCTTGCTAGATTATTAATGGGAAGTCTGCCACCTCTACCGACAGCGAAGCGTGCGCCCTGGACAACGTTGGGACATGTTCTGCCCGCCAAGCTACCATCCCCCATGGAGTGTTCGATCAACTCCGGATTTCCAATAATCCAGGAACCGTTCGCAATGACAATAGTCAATTCACCTTCGTTCTTGATAATCTACCGGTAGTATTAGGGAGTTAGGGGTAGTAGCGAAACTAGTTATCCAAAAATAGCCATTGAGCAAGTCGGTATACCCCTACATAACGACAATCTACCATCCCCCCTCCACGCCCAATATATCCCACTCACACAAAACCACCAGCCGAGTGGTACCTGGACCCCCGCCCTCTCTCAATCGATCGAGTGTATACTGTAACCTCATCGAAGCCGAAAAGCAAAAACTCCCGGGCCCTTTTTACCCGCCAAGCAAGAGCCCATCCACGGCTGTTCGCCTATCACGAGGGGAAGCCCTAGTCCAGAGCCGCCGCCGCTCCCGGAGGCAGATCCGGAGTCCCAGACTGATCGTGGGTTCAATGCAGGGCGGGATTCCCTGGAGAGGGAGCCGATGCATAAGTGGGGTCGGCCGAAGAGTTCCTACGCTCTAGCAACCGCCTGTTCGCTGGGGGCGGCAGCCCAAGGGCGGGATGCGCGGGTATTTCAACTTCATTTACTGGGTTTGTACTGAGCCCACTCACTACCCACCTCCCCCCGCCTCCCAGCGACTGCACTGGTGAGTAAATAATGTCACGGCACTGTAGCAATCCCAGAGCACGCACCGGGACGCACCCCTCCGACTATTTGTGGTGGGCTGGTAATGATGTGGCAGATGTGGACGGCCTTCCGAAGACCATGAGTGTGGCGTCACCCATATTGGTGGCGCAGGTGTGGCGTCGTGCTTGGAGGAGGTGGGAACCTCTTGGCTTACAATATCGGTATCATACATCGTACAGTACATCTACCGTGCTTGCACCCTGCCCCATCCGCACTGTTGGTCCGAATGTCCCCCAGCGCAACAAAAGTCACGATGTCCTTACGCAAATATGTCAGAACAGCCCTACCTTCCGCATACCGCAATATATATACCGGTAATACAGTGTTGTACTCGCACAGGTTCAACCTTCACACCCCCCTTCACTCAACGATATCCCCACATCCAACTCCAATCCAACTATCACGAGTTCATCCATGCCCCCCTTCCTCCCACAAAATCCGGCCCTGGTGCCATCTATGGTGCCTTATATAATATTCTTTCTGCGGAAAAGAAGGAGAGTTCCCAGCATGTAGGATAAGTAGGGCACCTTTTGCCTTGCGGTGTCTCTTGTGTGTAGCATAGCCGCTAGACAAAAGGCCCTAGTGGAGCGGGAGGTTTCACTTTGCTGGGAATTAGGACACCACTATAGAAGGGGGGGGTTACGCAATTTATACTCTATGTGGGGGAGGGGTACCCATTTAAGAAGTCGTTGGACGGTCGGGGGTTGTTAATCTACCAACTCTGGCTGAACTTCCTTATGTTAGGGAGATAATTGGGAGACTTTCCAGTTTTATACCTTATGGCTGTGGTATGAATTACTGTAGGTTAGAGGGGGGGAGGGATACACAGGATCGATCGCCAGCACGAACACCATGGTATCTAAAGTCCCTAGGCAAAGGTGTTCGTGAAATCGCTTAGCCGGATGTCTTATATTTTCACGAACACTTTTGCCTAGGGACCGTATGAACAAGAAACCATAGGAAGAGCTATGGGGGTTGGAAGTGAAGGTACACACCCATGGCTGAACAGCAAGTCAATGTCGTACTATGACCTGGTGGGAATGGTTGAGGAACTACTACGGCACCAACTGGCATATAATACAACAGAAATTTCCAACGTCACACAATAAATCCCACTAACACCGAACCACTAGCCGAGTGATCCCTGGTGCACCGCTGAGACCCCCCCCCCACAGTCAATCAAATCTGTACAACAACCCCATCCAAGCCAAAAAGCAAAAACTCCTAGATCCTTTTGCACCGCCAAGCAAGAGCCCATCCATGGCTGTTGGCCTATTACGAGGGGTTGCTCTAGTACAGAACCCGCCGCTGTTTCCGGAAGCAGATCCGGAGCTCCAAACTGATCGGGGTTCAATGCAGGGCAGGATGCACTGGAGAGGGAGCCGATGCATAAGTGGGATCGGCCGAAGAGTTTGTATGCTCTAGTGATCGCCCGTCCGTTGGGGGGGGGGCAGTCCAAGGGTGGGATGCGCGGATATTTTAACTTCATTTACTGGGTTTTCACTGGGTCCACTCACTACCAACCTCCCTCCACCTTCCAGCGACCACACCGGTGAGTAAATAATGTCAGGGCATTGTAGCAATCCCAGAGCACGCATCGGGATGCACCCCTCAGACTATTTGTGGTGGGCTGGTAATGATGTGGCAGATGTGGACGGCCTTCGGAAGCCCACGAGTGTGGCGTCATCCCATATTGGTGGCGCAGATGTGGCGCCGTGCTCGGAGGAGCTGGCTTACAATATGCATCTACTTGCATCCTACCCCTATCCGCTCTACTGGTCCGAATATCTCCAGCACAGTAAAAGTTACTATGTCGCTCATACGCAAATAAACTATGTCAGAATCGCCCTATCTTCCGCATACTGAAATATATATACCGGTAATACAGTGTCGTACTCGCACAAAGTCCAACCTTCACACCCCGCTTCACCCAATGATATCCCCATATCCAACTCCAATCCAACCATCACGAGTTCATCCATGCCCCCCCTTTCCCCCAAAAAAATCAGGCCCTGGTGCTATCCATGGTGCCTTATGTAATGTTATTTCTGCGAAAAAGAAGTAAAGTTCCTAGAATTTAGGATAAACGGGACACTTTTTGCCTTGCAATGTCTCTTGTGGATGTAGCATAGCCGCTAGACAAAAGGCCCTGGGGGAACGGGAAATTTCACTTTGCTGGAGATTAGGATGCCACTATAGAAGGGGGGGTCACGCAATTTATACTCTATGTGGGGGAGGGGCACCCATTTAAGAGGTCTTTGGACGGTCGGGGGGGTTGGTTAATGTACCCACTCTAGCTAAACTTCCTTGCGTTGGGAGGTAATTGGAAGATTTTCCAGTTCACACCTTTTTGGTAGTGGTATCGCGCGTAAGTTCATAATTGGTTAGAGATAGTGTGTCGGAGTTCATGATTCGGGTGGGGAGTAGGGTGGTGTTGAATTACAATGGATTAGAGGGTGATAGGGATGCACAGGACTGCAAGCAAGGTGGCCATGGGGCCTATGAACGGGGAACCATGAGAATGGATGCAGGGGCTGGAAGTGAAAAAGGTGTAACATCATACTACCCATGAGTACGCATTCATGGTTGAACCGGTCAAAATCGTACCATGACGTGGGGGAGGGCTGAGGAGTTGCTGCGGCACTGACTCATTATACATACAACGAGAATTTACAATCCCCCCCCCACACGCCCAATAAATCTCACCAACACCAAACCACCAGCCGAGTGATCCCTGGTGACCCCAGTCCTCTCTCGGTCGAGTCTATACTATAACCTCATCGAAGCTGAAAAGCAAAAACTCTCGGGAGCTTTTCTACCCGCTAATAAAGGGCCCATTGATTGCCGTTCACCCGTTAAGAGGGATTTCTCTAGCACAGAACCCTCTGCCTCATGTCAAGCAGATGTGGGGCTCCAGACTAATCGTTGGTTCAATTTGGAGAGGGATGCGTTGGAGAGGAAGCCAGCCCATAAGTGGGATCGGCTGAGGAGTTTGCATGCTCCAGTGGCCACATCTTCGTTTTGGTGACGGCAGTCCAGGCATAAGATGCATAGGCAGCTCCACCTCTTTTACAGCGTTTTTACCGGGCTCACCCACTACCCACCCCCCTTTGCCTTCCAGAGACCATACTAATGAGTAAATAATGTCTGAGTATTAGTACAGAGAGTGAAACAATCCCCAGGGCACGCATCGGGGTGCACCCCCCCGACTATTTGTGGTGGGCTGGTAATGATGTGGCAGATGTGGACAGCATTCGGTAACCCACAGGTGTGGCGTCACTTTATATTGGTGGCGCGAATGTGGCGTCGTGTCCAGACGCGCTGGGAACCTCTTGGCTTACAATGTGCGTTTACTTGCACCCTACCTATATTCGCGTTATACTGGTCCGAATATCTCTAGCACAATCGAAGTTACTACATCGTGAATACGCAAAATATGCCAAAGCAGTCCTACCCTCCACATACTAAAGCGTATAATACAGCCTCGCACAAGTCTACCCTTCACACCCCCCTTCATCCAGCGGCAACCTGACACCAACTCCGGTCCAACCGCTACGAGTTCATGCATACCCGCCCCTCCCCCACTCTAAAACGAAAAAAATGAATCGAATCTGGAGAAGCCCGGCCCCCGACAGACTATGGTGTCATTTATGGTACCCCATTCAATGTTCCTTCTGCCAAAAAAAAGGGAAAATATCCCAGCATTCAGGATAGGTAGGACACCTTTTACCTTGTGGCGTCTTGTGGGTGTAACATAGCTACTAGACAAAAAGTCCTGGTGGGACGGGAAATTTCACCTTTCCGAGGATTAGGATGTCACTCCAGACCACCAGCCGAGTGATCCCTGGTGCATCGCAGAGACCCCCCCCACAGTCAATCAAATCTATACAACAACCCCATCCAAGCCGAAAGGCAAAAGACTCCCGGGTCCTTTTTTACCCGCCAAGCAAGAGCCCATCCACGGCTGTTCGTCTATTATGAGGGGTTGCTCTGGTGCAGAGCCCGCCCTCGTTCCTGGAAGCAGATCCGGAGCGCCAGACTGATCATGGGTTCAATGCAGGGCAGGATGCGCCAGAGAGGGAGCCGATGCACAAGTGGGATCGGCCGAGGAGTCTGTATGCTCTAGCGATCCCCTGTTCGTTGGAGGCGGTAGCCCAAGGGGGGGATGTGCGGGTATTTCAACTTCATTTACTGGATTTTTTACTGAATTCACTCACTACCCACCTCCCCCCGCCTTCCAGCGACCGCAACTGGCGAGTAAATAATGTCAGGGCATTGTAGCAATCCCAGAGCACGCACCGGGATGCACCCCTCCGACTATTTGTGGTGGGCTGGTAATGATGTGGCAGATGTGGAAGCCCACGAGTGTGGCGTCATCCATATTTGTGGCGTAGATGCGGCGTCGTGCTCGGAGGAGGTGGGAACCCCCTGGCCCATCATATCACACAATATATCACATCATACATCTACCGTGCTTGCGCCCTGCCCCCATCCGCACTGTTGGTCCGGATATCTCCAGCGCAACAAAAGTTATCATACTACATATGTCGCTCATACGCAAATGCCAGAACAGCCCTACCTTCCGCATACTGAAATATGTATACCGGTGATACAGTGTGGTACTCGCACAAGCCCACCCTTCACACCCCTTCACCCAACGATAACCCCACATCCAACAACCATTACGAGTTCATGCATACCCGCACCCGCCCCAAAAAGAGAGCAAAAAACTAGTTCTGGTGAAACCCGACCCCTGATAAGCCCTGGTGTCACCTATGGTACCTTATGTAATGCTCTTCCCAAGAAAAAAAAGGAGAGTTCTCAGCATTCGGGATGGGTAGGACACCTTTTACCTCATGGTGTCTCCTGCGGGTGTAACATAGCCACTAGACAAAAAGTCCTGGTGGAACTGGAAACCCCACTCCGTTGGAGATTAGGATGCCGATATGGGAAGAAGGTACGCAATTTTGTACTTTGTGGGCAGGAGGGACAACCATTCAAGAGGTAGAGAGAAGCTATGCTTCACAAAGACTTTTGTCTAGTGACTGTGATAGCGACTTTGGGTGGGTGGAATCGAAATAAGTGCAGTTTTACTAGTAGATAGATGAGTCGGGTGGCTGGACTCGTAGACAAAAGGAAAAAGAGAGGGAGGTGGGTGCTTGGTCGTGGATGGTACCATGATATCCGAGATCCGTTTGTTCGGAACTCTAGGGGAAGGAGGCACAAGCCTTGTGCCGTATAGTACCATCATGTTGGATTGCCATTTAAGTTGGAGCTTGAATTGCGCTACGGTATTGGGGTGTGAGGGGGTTGGTGAGGGAGGTTCCCACATGGCATCTAAAGTTAGTACTATCTTGAGATCTACTAGTATATGGACAGCGTGCAAAACTACGAACCCCCCTGCTCAATCATAGCAAATCACTAGCATCCGCCCCAAAGCCGCAGCAATGACTTTTACAAACCCCCTTATGTTCCTCCCCCTTGCTCATGTCTAATCACGGCCCTCCCACTCCCCGCAATGGCTGCGAGCGACAATGACATAACCCGAGACATCTACATCATAGTTCTAAAGCCGAATACAAACCTCATACCCATGCCACCACCACCACCTGGAGCTCCGTGCCCCCTTCAAGCGTCCCGGGCTCTAAAGCATACACTAGCGTCTTCTCCCCCGAGGAACCATAGGGGCATCCCAGGCCCAAACATAGCCTATACTAAGCCCAACATGACCGTACGTCTCGTGAACCAGGTATCAAATCTAGTCTCCAGAGCAACAGTAGCATAGATACCCGCGCCGCTAGCCCATCATTAGATATCCCACCGAACTGAGTCCGGAAACGAACATTCCCATGGCAGCGATGTTGGTAGTGGGGGCACACGGGCATATGTCCTCTTCGCCTGGATATTGACGACGTATGTTGAATTCAGTGGGTGGACACACCGGGGCTATACCGCTGCGGGTTCGGTGGATGTTGGTGGGTAGGTGGTGGCGAGCTTGGTCGGAGGGACAGCGTATGGCGGTGCAAAGGCAGCGAAGCTAGTTGCAGTGAAAGCTCTCGACAGGAGTAGGAGGGGGGCCACGTCCGGGGTGGTTGCATATATAAACTGGGTTATCAGCGACGTAGCAGAGAGTGGCGGGTGCTCGGTGCTTGTTGCGGGCTCCCAATGGGGCACTCCACCGTAGTGAATGCCGCATTCACTACGGCACAGGATGGTAGGGCATTGATGTTTACTAGCCCTATTAGCACGGCTATAAGCTCACATCCTTCTCGCTCTCATTAGAAGCACATGTATAAGGAGAAATTGAGCTGATAGCAACTACAATACACAATACAGCTGGAGAATCGGCGTACCGAGCGCCACATACTCCCTTCCTCCTTCTGTACTGTACACCCGGAACAGCATTGGCAACAGCGCGGACCGGGAGCAATACCGCAACCGGGACGAGTTTGTCTGGAAGTAGCTTCGCTTCAGGATATGCTGCAGGGCTCGATACTTATTGACTTGCTAACGAACGATACGTCAGATGTCAAGATCGAAGGCTTTGGCAATGGTAACAAGCACGGTACCGGTAGTGAGTTAGCTCCTATGTATAACGGGGCCATAGGGCCTTGGGAAGAGAAAGGGAACCTGGGGAGAATAGGCCGCGGTTGATTAAGAATTGTCAGTAAGGGGATCCTAGTTTACGCAAAGGATTCCCGGTTTGGTAATAGTCATGCTTACAATGTGGCATACCACCGCGTGCCAGTCGCTGCTCTGCTGGTACTCGTATGTACCGCTCGAGCATGTCAGGATGCGTATCGTGCCGGTACCGGTACTTGATTAATATACCGGGCGCCCGCAACACTGCCTGTTGTGTATACCCCCGATAACGTAGCAGAACACCAGGCACACACCCTCCCATCCCCACAACACAGCAATCACAACCCAGAGCCTGGTGGGTCTGATAGGGAATGTTTGCCAATCTTTTCTTTTCTTTTCTTCTTTTTATTTCAAGCACCGCATGGATGATCCCGAGAGACATAGGCCGCTAAGCGCAATGTTAGCTGTCAAATTTTTCTTTTCTTAAATCACCCGCACTTCTTGATTGAAGGAGAGAATGTTTGCAGGCTAGCTATCGGACGATGGAAGAGTTCCGACTGGATTGGATGGTTGGTGGACGAGCTATTGCTTAAACTTGAATTATGATGATCCCTGCAGATGGAGGCTGCCGTTCAGTAAAGTTACCAGCACCACCGGTAAACTTGCAGGAACATCCACCAAAGCCAAGATGGCGGGGAGACATTAAGATGCTGGCATTGAGAAGATCCGGTCTCACCACGTTCTCTCCTCTCTGTCGCCTACGTAGAGCACGTGGCTAAAAGGGGCGGAGGTGAAATTAAATATGGAGAGAGTGTGCAAGAGGGCCACAACATGGCTCTGAGCACCGCCGGAGAAGGGAACAACAACCTCCATCACCTACGATACCGCACCTCCCCTTTCACCACGCAGCACATGATCGTAGATCGGACCCTGCCCAGCGAGAAAATCTCCCGCAGGCCCTTTCCTCGTCTCCAAGATTCTTCCATCCATTCCAAAGTAAATTCTCCGTCAATCCCTTCCGAGGATCGTTGTCTCGGCTGGTTTCAATGGTGGGGAGGGCGCACGGACCCCTGAACACCAAGTTGGGCTACAGGTACAATACCAATAAGCCGGTGGGCGATTGGGATCGAGAGAGGATAGGGGGGGAGCTTGAGGACGAGAGGGCAAATGGTGATCAAAGAGTTGATGGTGCATCATCATTGAGCTAGGGCAAGTAATACATTGAGATCAAGTGGAAGAATGGACGGTAGACTATCGTAACTTGTGGTATTAGGACTGTTGTTGCGAGCGAGTACGGTGGGAACCCGTTCGGTGCAGTTTCTATCACTGAGAACTCTTTATGGTTGTAGATCACCCGTTACGGCAAGGTAGCAACCCCCTACACGAAGAAACACACTGTACTTGTATGGTGATGGTTAGTATTGTACCCCAGTATGACGGAGTAGTGACCTCTGGAATATGTGACATTTCCCGAGGTGTAGCTAATGGTTGCTTGTGTAGTGCGGTGGGAAGAAACAATAAAAGCTGTCCCATCAGGGTATGTACCTGTATGGTTTTGCCTACTGTGGGTTGAGGATCTCCACCACCGCAACCCAGCCTTGCAGTAAACCACCCCCCTAACAACTCATCATCCATCACATTTCTCTTATTCCCCAAAACTTGAGATTCTATACGGTACTTGGCAGATTTCTTAAACTAGGTAGGCTACCTCATTTTACCTGCTTTACCATTTAAACATTTAAACAATCATCTACTCGAGCAGGCACTTTTGCATTGGTGCTTCCTTATCTTCGTTCCGCTCGCTTCCTCAGATCTCTCACCCAATCCGTCCGTTGTCGCCTCTCCCTTCCGCTTTCCTCCTCGTTCCCCCTTCCTCCCTATTTTCAAATCTCATCCATCCGCATCCATTCCCCTTCCTCCGACCGAATCTGCAGACGCTGCGCCCTCCGCCCTCCGTGTTCCGCATACCAAATACTCTTCCCGGCACAAAAGCTTAATTTCGGCCATCCCATTCCATCACATCTCTCCCCCTATTGCTTGTTCACTGGCCCACCATATCCTGTTCTATCGCCTCGCGCACCCGTGCTCCCCCCGCCACGTTGAGGCGGTCTCCTCCAGGCCATCGGCATTTTTTCCTCCCCCCGTCAGTTCATCCGTCCTTCCATTATGCCAGACACATCTCTCCCTCAGTCTCCCCAACTAGATCACCAGCAGCACCAGAAGACAGCCGCATCTCTCCCATCATCGCTTAAGGGGTCGCTCGCGGCATCCACATCGCCTACATCGCTTCCATCATCGCCCACTACCGTAAAATCCGCATCTGGGGGCGCTGGAGGTGACGCGCCAGACCAGAAGCCATCGCAACTTAAAAACAAGGGCAAGGCGGTGCAGGATCCAACGGACTCAGACTCGTCCGAAGTGAAGTCCCTCAAAAGACGACCTTCAACCTCAGCCTTGTTACTCGACCAATACATCACACGCGATCACCTACACGCGGCTGCGATATTCTCCCAGACCGAGGCTTCTAACAACCTCATCCGCTCTAAACGACGCGAGGTAGAGTATTATCAGCAGCTTAGACGCGAACGACAGGTCAATCCGGGAGCAGTATTTGGATATGGTTACCAAGGTTACGGGAATGGATTCACTGATGGAAAGTCGCGAATTTTGTATCCATGCCAGCGGAAGAGGCCGGGTGGGAGGAAAGCGCGAGAATTGCGATTAAGTCGGTCGCAACTTCAGACGCAGGCGGATATAGTGGAATCGTTGGTTCCCGTGCGACTCGATATTGATTATGAAAAGATTAAGCTTCGGGACACGTTTACATGGAATATGCACGATCGATCAATACCCCTTGAGCTCTTTGCCGAACAGTTGGTCGAGGATTTCCACCTCCCTCTAGCCCCTGCGCTTGTGTCGATGGTGGCCAGTTCCATTCGGGAACAGGTTACTGACTATCACCCTCACGTTTTCTTTGCCGATGATCCGCTGGATCCGACATTACCTTACACAGCTTATAAGAATGATGATATGCGGGTTCTCATTAAGCTTAATATTACCATAGGGCAGCATACATTGGTAGATCAGTTTGAGTGGGATATTAATAATCCGTTAAACTCACCAGAGGAATTTGCGCAACTTTTGACCCGCGAGCTTTCCCTATCCGGGGAGTTTACTACAGCAATCGCCCACTCGATACGAGAGCAGGCTCAATTGTTCACAAAGTCGCTTTTCCTTACTGGCCATCCTTTCGATGGCCGGCCAATTGATGATGAAGACATTCGGTCCGCCATGCTTCCATCGCCCCTATCCAATCTCTTCCGACCAGCAGGACACGCAAAAGAGTACACACCTCTGCTGTATGAGCTTTCGGATACCGAGATGGACCGTGCAGAGAAATCGCTTTCCCGTGAGGCACGTCGCAAGAGACGAGTCAACCGGAGAGGAGGTCCAAGCTTGCCCGATCTCAAAGAAGTGCCCAAGACACATCGATCACAGATTGTGTCTAGCGTGCTTCCAGGCGCGGTCCAGGAGGTCTCACAACTCAAAAAGACGATGACCTCTAAGACAGTCAGGGACGGAGAATCCGACGACGATTCGTCAGAATCCGATATGGAAGATGTGCCAATTGAGAAGGCTATTCCGGGTTATGCTAACATGACTAAGAGGCAACGGATAGCAGCCCAGAACCAGCTTCGGGCTTCTACTGGTCGTTCACAGACCCCCGAAGTTGCGAGCACGCAGCGGGAACACGTACACCACCACCGTGGCGAACATCACCATACTCCAAGCCATCTTGCGCGGGCTTCCACACCTTTATTTTCACGAAGGCCAGGCATTCCTGAGAGTATGCTCGTTAAACTCAAGATTAGGAAAGAGAAGCTTCGAGACGCACTCGCACGGGCGGAAGAGAGGGAGGCTGCAAGGAAGCAGCAAGCAGAAGCGCAAGCCCGAGCTCAGACACAGCAGCAGCAGCCGACGCCACAACCACCAGCCCAGCAGCGGCCACAGCAGGAGCAAGGCCAGTCGTCCCAATCATCGCCAATGCCTCCACCACAAACCCCCACACCGGCACCAAAGGCGGCTTCGACACCGGCCGTTACCTTGACACCCGCACAGTCGACACCTACTCCGGCTCAGAGGCCAGAAGCTGGAACTGCTCCGGTAGGGTCTTTAATTGTTGCACTCAAGCTCCCCTCACCACGGAGAAAGCTCTTATCTCCAAAACAAAACGCAAGTAGACGCAAACAGAAGAAAGAGGAAGAGACACTCCTGCCCTGAAATGCCATGCTCGCTTGCTAGAGTGGGCGTGATCTAAATAGAAAAGACAAGAAAAAAAGAAAACTGGGGACTGGGGACTGGGGACTGAAAATCTGTTTACGTTTACTACGTTTTTGTCACCCCATTATTTTGTTCCTTTATCTCTTTGGCAACCTCAGCACCCCCCGGCACCCCTTGCAAAAAGAGAAGCTGTCCCGCTAACATCTAGTTTGCTCTTTGCCGATGAAATAGCCCCCGCCAGAATGGCTCAGTACCGCTATCGCCGAACTGCATGTCTCGCACCCGGCCGACCGCTTCGAAATCATGATGCGATATACGGCTTACGACCCCTTGACTGGTGACCCTCTACCTCCGCACTCGACAAACTCCAATGCCAAGTACAAGTACAGTCCGCGTATTCGCTGCCACGATTGTCCTGGAAAGCTGTATACCCCTGGACCGAGTCAGTCCATTGAGAACTTTTTGACGCATCTGAAGAATAGAGGTCATAGGTCTGCTCCCCTTTTCCTATCCGGAGTGGTGAGACCATACTGACAATCGGGTGGTCGGTTGGAACAGAGAACGTGTGGAGCAGAGGGTGAAGCTGCAGAGCAAATCTACAGAGCGGTCATAATCGGGGAGGTTTCTTTTTCCCGTTTTCACCTGTTGTCTCTGCTCCTTTCGTTGCAAATTCAATTCCTGCTTCTCGTCCGATTGCTTCTTTTCCTTCAGAATTTCTTTTTGTTTATCTATTCCAGATCGCCACACGGACCCGGGTCCGCACTAGGCACAGGCAAACACGGGTGACACAGAAGGCTAATAGACGAAAAGTCCTTTTTATCAAATTTTGTATGAATATTGTCGTTATTTATTGGTAGATGCGAAACTGCTGCCATGAACATGATTAATTCACATAGCGAAAAGTGGGAGGAGTAGTGGATATAGCTTTAAAAGGGCAAATACGTTCAAATGGTTCATGCGCCGTCGCTCATTCTTTGGATCCTGGTTTTTATTCGAGATGGTGAAAAGCCTCCGCTAAACTACCCCTTGAACACTTTTGGCGATCCCACGGGGCGCCCCGAAATCCCCGCTAGTGTCACTAGTCGCGCCGAGCCTTTCTCTTCCGGTGATTTCCCCTGACGTTTCCACATCTCCGGACCGTCCCGCTCACCGAACATTCTCCCTCCGTTCCACCGTCTGTTTTTATCTTAGGCTTCCCAGATGCATACACGTGGGTATAAACTTTATCGGCCAATACCCCTCCGCAGCAGCTGACCTACCGTCCAGCTCAACGCAGGAACAGAGTTTGTAGATACAGTAGAGGAAAAAATAATGGCTCGGAGATTTACGGTGGGTACGATGGGTAGTTGGGAGGTGGGCTTAGTGACTTGTATGTCTACTCTGTTATAGCATCGGGCCTTGGGACGGGAGCTTACAGCGTGCCGTAGTGTGGCATTGTTTTTCTTGAATTTTTGGATGGACAGTATACATGTGGAAAGGGGTTGTAGCAAGTGCCCATGTGCTTCCAGTTCCCTAGACATCCACTGTCTCATCTGCACCACGAAAGATTGAAATTTGTTTCCCGTTCGAGAACGACTCTCAAAACTGCATAAAAAACATCTCTATTTTTGCTTGCCCGCATTCCCCTTTACCAGTCAGCCTAACTGGGTACAGGCCACTTTCTACACCTTCCCTTCCAGTGTCAACACTTCCCCCCCCTCCCCCTTTGGGGCACTCTTCCTCCCGCCAGAACCTTGCAATGCTGGCTTCCTCACTACCCTGCTTTGCTTTGTCTCTACTCAGCCATTGCACGGTTCTGAATACACGATAAAGGAATGCTGTAGAAAGTGGAGCTTGGAACACACTATTCATGAACAAACGTTCCAATGCTTCCTATAGACTCGCGGGCCGACGTTTTTTCACCCTCTCACTTATGCTAGAGTATGATACACTCCTTATAGGAGCTGGCAGAAGTCTCCAATTCGGTAAGAGGCCCACGTACTAGGGCTAGCCTATTAAATGGGGAGGTCCATATCACACAGTTCTCCTGAAATTGAATCAACGCTAAAGGAGCACAACGATTTGGAGGGCAAGATACGCAGAGCAGATTTTGCTAACTCATCGGTATACAATGTCATTCTTACATACTTGTAAAAGCCAGAATGCCTAGTAATTTATTGTGAGCACTAGGGGTCCCGCGCTGGTCCGGGCTGCTCCAAATGATATTTTGCCATAATATCAAGGTTTTGAAGAACCAATGGTGGCTAGAGGTGCCCCTAGCTTACTTACTTATCATACTTACTTTGCTATTTCACCCAAGCCCCTCACAGCCAAAAATAATTAACTTGCCATCACTTTGCCCTACCATACGAGACTTCCTCTTTCCCCAAGTAACCAAGGGGGTTTGTTTAGAAGTCGACAACTATGATACAAGTTATTCGGACATATAGCACCCAAACACTAGCCAACAGTTCCCACCAACCGCAACATTTGGCGGGAATTGACCCAAGGGCATTCATTACCAACCCTAGACCTTAACCCCCGGCAAAAAAGTGGTTCGCCGAGCTTTTTTTTTTTTAATGCTCGACTACCACTGCCCCCCGAATTCGAACTCATGATGGTCCCTCCCTGTTTCAAATTAGCCGACCAGTCTCCTAAGCCATTAGACCATAGGAACTGGCCGAGAATAACTTTTTCTTCTTGATCTTTTAACTGCCTCTTCTTCAGAAAATAGACAGTTCAGGAGCCTGATAACTTTATCATTGATGGAAAAAATAATAATATCGGTACCCAATCATAGTGCTCTCTCATGATATCGA
>Ga0307510_10004962_pt1 | contig 15745 bp, 23 predicted proteins | sample 12_EM_MG_FD_207224 | JGI IMG/M metagenome (GOLD analysis project Ga0307510, IMG submission 207224) | Populus trichocarpa ectomycorrhiza microbial communities from riparian zone in the Pacific Northwest, United States - 12_EM | ecosystem: Host-associated > Plants > Roots > Unclassified | place...
AATTACCAGTAAACTGGATGCACGATCGTGAGGTTTTAGTGGGTAGGACTGCTTGACGAGCCCGCCCGTTGGGCGGGTACACATCGTCATGCTTTGAGCCCCACACTACCCCTAACCTAGGGGTGTGTGTAAATGCATTTTTTCCCTCACATCCGGACTTCAGTCCGGCTATAGCGCGATAAACGGGGCTGGTTTACCCTCCCGCCGCTTATCACTTATCCTCAAAGACAACATCTATTATAGGCAACTAAAATAGATACTCATCGAGATAAAACGCTCTCAAAAATAAAATAAAATAAAATAAAATAAAAAAGATAATTGGCCTACAACCAACTATCAGTATTCGAAGAGCACATCAACCACAGGCCTCCACAGTCACATCAGAAAGCACCACCTCAAGTTATACACACTCTTAGCCCCTAAAAAGGGTTGGAAACCTCTTCTGTTGCAGGCCCCATCCCAAGTTACAACCAAGGCCAAAGCCTCACAAGTCCCACAACAGGGCAAGTTCAATGTGCAGAGGTTCCACAGGTGTCTACTCAATTTTATTGTTGCTGATGACCAGGAGCAACATCTTTTGTCTTTTTTATATTTACCGTGCTTATGTTTCCTTGTTTCGAATTGCAAGTCTCTGAACGTTGTGGAATGCCCCAAGTTCAGACAGCTTCTCCTTCTTCTATGACCTGATCTCAAGAAAAGTATCCCCCATTGAACAAAGATACGTGCGCTCCTTCTCCAAGCTTGGAGAGAGTATTTTCAAGAATTGCGGCGCGACCTCGTGGCATGTTTCCCTCACCCTCTTTCGTAGTTTGTATATCTTCTCATTTCTTACATCCAGGCTGCTATGGGGCATGTCTCCATAACAGCAGACATGTGGTCTGATCAGTCATCCAACTCTTATCTGGCGGTCACCGCCCATTGGGTTGCAGCGGTCGAGGGAACCTCAGCTTTACAACTAAAATCAGCTCTTATTGTGTTTCACCACCTTTGACAGGGCCATACTGGAAAGGAACTAGCGAAAACCATGATGTACCTTCTGGATAGGGCCGGTATCACACTTAATGTGAGGCAGCGACATTCTTCTGGTCATCGATGGATGCTCATTACTCTACAAGGTTGGGCATTTTACTCTCGACAATGCCTCCAATAATGAGACCATGATGGCGATGCTTGAGGGAATGTTCACACAGCACGACGTTACCTTTGATGCGCATGATTGTCGTATTATGTGTTTCGCTCATGTCATCAATCTTTGCTCTGGATGGGCAATACTCGCCGCGTCTGACGGAGATGCTGATGATGATGGTTATGATTCGTCTGATGATGCCATCGTTCCTTCTAATCCCATATCGCAAGCTTGCGCAGTGGTCCAAGTCATTTGAGGATCAGGTCAGCATCAAGACGCCTTTGATTCAACTGTCAAACATGGCAACAAGAATGGGTAGTTCACAAAGGGGGAGTCGTCTGAGGTTACCCAAGTCGAACCCCTGCAGCTCCTGTGCAATGTCTGCACAAGGTGGGATTCCGTTTATCACATGTGTTGTGAGCGGTACTTGCGCCCCCCAGTCTCAGCTACAAACCCATAACTTCAGCACCACATGACCGTGGGAACATATCACATGACCCTACACGTGACTCATCACATGACCCCTTCACCACTCGTACATCACGTGACTTATCAGCATGTGACCCTGGGAACCTACGACCCCATGACCCTGGGAAGATAACACATGACCTATCAAGGAACTGGTCATCAACAATGTCACATGACAAGACGCACTTTGGACGTGCGTCTAACCCATTGATCAACACGTGGCAGATCGTGGGAACGATCAACAAGATGCATCCACTAAACAATCAATGAACACGCGACGCGACTCGATCAACGAAGATGCGACTCATTAGGGCTAGACCCTAATCGAGATGTATAATGTAATTCGCAGTTACTGCGCATCGACTGCGCAGTCCCCCATTACCTGTAATTGTACCTACCCTAAACTGCGCACAGACCACCCTGTATTAGTATATAAGACCTATGAATTTAGGTGAACAGTCCTTAGACTGTTCTCTTGTCAATCCCCCACACTGGAGCCTTTCAAAGCTCCCTCATCGTCAGCAGCTCGCCCCTCGTCTTCTACAGTCTACTCCGTCCTGCCTCTCCTTGCCTTCTGCCTCTTCCTCCTCAACGTCTCCTTGCTGCTCCTTTGGATCAGTCACCTTCAACTCCGCGCCGTCATCGAGTCTTGCTACCCATAAAGTAGTGAGTTCCCAACAACATGCTGACCTGACTCCTGGCAATGCGTCCTGTAAGCCCAACCCTCATCACTGTAATATATGCTAACTAATCAACTCAACAGGCTCTCGATTACCACCTCTCTCTTGCCAAGAATCGGAAGGAACTGGGCAAGTACCAGATCTCGTCTCACGACTGGGATGTGATAGAAGATATCCAGACCGTTTTGAAAGTAAGTCATGTGCGAGGTATCGGACATACGCTAATGAAATCATGCCAATAGATTCTGCACACTGTCCAGCAGACCATGTCACTCAAGAAAACACCAGTCTTGTGCAGTTCCATTCCCACGTTTGAGGTGTTCATGTCAGCATGGGAGAAGCTTGCTAAAGGAAACCAACGTCTGGAGAAATTCATCCAACCTGGGCTTGACTGGGCGTACAAGTATTACGATCGCATGGATTGCACAAGAGCATATGTTATTACGATGTGTAAGTGCTTTTGTCTTCCTGCCCTGGATAATTAGGCTAACTGGCGCCCATAGTCCTGCACCCCGATGTGCATCTGACGTGGATTCACAAACATTGGGGTTGAAAATTTATCACTATGGCCAAGGGAAAGATCCGAGAAACGGTGAGTTTATTTATACGCGACTGCCCTAAAACTCGTCCTCACCTCCCCTAAGATGAGCGAATACCGCATGCGCAAGACGGCCACTACTAGTACAATTATCCCAGAAACAGAAGTCCAGGGACGGCCAAGCTATATGTCAATCCCAGATAAATACGGGATTGACAACATGGTCATCGGTATTGGTACTGGTAATTCTGACCAAAATCAAGCGACAATCGATCAAGAATACCGATCATATGTGACACCGCCCTACTCGATGCAGAGCTCCGACCCTCTCAAGTTTTGGGAGGTAGGCGCATTAATGTTGGTTGAACATTACTGACAAGACGTGCTAGATCAACCGGTTGACGTATCCAACTTTATTTTCGATGGCAATGGATTATCTTCCGATCCAAGCGTCGGCCGTTCCTTGTGAGAGAGTATTCTCCTCGAGCGCCGAAACGGATACGAAGAGGAGGAATCGCCTTAGTCCTCTTACCATGGAAGCTTTACAAATGTTGAAGTTCCATCTGAAGAAAACGCGGCTTGATTTCACACAGGGTTGGATGACGTCAGGGCAGGAGATGGTCGATGACGTCGCAGACGATGACCTCCTTGGGGGGTTACTCAATGACAGTTATCATGACGTTTTTGATAAGGCGATGAAAGCTATTGATGAGAAGGAGGAGGACAAGCCAGGCGAGGAGGGCGAGCCGGGTGAACTCTAGGACTGAGGATGATTTGGGACTTCGTTTGTAGTGACCTCGCGTGCGAAGAAATACACACGTTTTTGCTTTTTTGACATATAGATCCCAACCGCAGCGACAACGACCAACAATCAATTTTCTTTACCCCTTTTTGGACTTGCTTTCTCACGCCGCCGCAGTGACGCTGATGCTCATGGTTCATGTTCATGTCCACCTTCGTCCGTTTTCTACCACATTCCGTGTATTTTGTAAGCCACGTCCAACGTTCAGTTCATGCGTTCTGTCATCTCACCTGCGTATATCCAGTCCCACTCAAGGTCATACAACTGATGGAGCTGATTCGATTAGCTGGGAGATACAGGTTGCGAGAAAAGATCGTGTCTGGGCCACCTTGTACATATGGAGTGATTGCATTGCGTCTCATTTTACTCACAGGCTGGATACACAGATGAAATATATCTTGCACATGACATTATATCAGGAAACGACATCATCATTAAACTCGAGCGAGTCGAAGAAATGGTTCACACCCTGGACAACGAGTTTCATGTCTACACAAAGCTTAAGGGAGGGACCAGTATCCCTCGAATCCATTGGTTTGGTACGGAATATGGTTTCGATGCGATGGCAGTTGATCGCCTTGGCAAGTCTCTTGAGGACCTCTTTGTTCAATGCCGCTTCAAGTTCACGATCAAGACTGTATCGCTTCTGGCCGGGCAGTTGGTGAGTGAATTCGACTTCTGAGACCATGACGATGGACTAATATCTACTATGCTTAGCTCCGTCGCTTGCAGTACATCCATTCTCGCAACTTCATCCACCGCGATCTCAAACCTAGTAATATCGTTATGGGCGTCGGAAGGCATGCCAACGTTGTACACCTCATCGATTTTGGGCTATCGAAAGAATTTCGGGATCCCAATACACACCTGCACATTCCATTCAAGGAGGGTCTTGGCCTCGTTGGAACCGCTGCCTTCGCATCTATCAATTGTCACCTGGGCTTAGAGCAAGGAAGGCGAGATGATCTCGAGTCCCTTGCTTACATCCTATTCTACTTCATGTGGGGCTTTTTGCCGTGGCAAGGCTTGGGGCAGCAGGACATTCTCGAAAGTAAACGAGGATTCACCACACTTGATTTATTCTGTGAGCTCCCGCCGGAGTTTCGCATACTCTTTGAGCACTCCCGCTCGCTCTCTTTCGAGGGCAAACCCAACTACGACCACTTTTGCCACCTTTTCGACAATCTCTTGGTGAAGGAGGGACTTCAGAGTAACGTGGCGTTCGATTGGGACGTTGCTGGTGCCGGTATTCCGGTACAAGACTTCGAGATTACAAGCGACTTCCCTCCGCGTGAACCCAATCCTTCATACAAGCGCCGTCTGCGGTGAGTGTCAACGCATCCATACAGGTAACTTTTCGTAATGATGGGGTATACACAGATTACGCCCTCAGGCTGGGATATCGCCTGCAAAGTCTGCCCTCGCCGTCCAGTGAATGCCTGCTCTGACTGGTCATTTATCAGAGTCCATGTGCCATTTTCGAACATTGTTTCCCTAGCTATTTCCAATGTCCTGTCTTTGTTGGTATCCTTCGTGGTTACATGTGTATTGTACATTGTATGCGCTAGCGATAGGTCGGTCTCGGGCGAAAAATTTTACTAAGCAGTTTTGTAAACGTAAAAAAAAAAAACACCTTCCACACGAGTTCGGATGCCATCGTTGTCCGTGCCATCAACCATGCCCACATCTCTCCTCCGGCACAAATCACAAGCCATCAAAGCTGGCCGTTTCCATTCCTTTTACCACACTGCCTGGTGAGTACTCCAATTAGCAACAATAACCAACCTCTACTTAGCAGACCACCAACAGTCTGCTTTGTCGTCGCCCCCACCGCTTACAGGCCTTGGGGGGTTTCGCGCTGATTTTACATCCACAAAGGATGCAGCCTTTCCGGCCACTGCGTCCCCTCCCTCAAACTTGGACTCTCTCATTATGCTGATGAAGCCAAGTTTATTCATCGTCATTGTCCTTCCTCATCATCAATAGCACACGATTCAGGTCACATTCACTTAATTGTGGACGACATCAGCAGCAGCCAGGTACAGGAACATTCCATCTTCATTCTGTACAGCGGGTTTTGCCAGTTTGAACACGGCATTCATTGTGTTCATGCTGGTGGACGTTCCAGGTTTGTTGGATAGTGATTAATGTGGTGCGTACACGTGTGTCTGAACTATTTTGGCAGGTGTATATGCTTTTCATCACTTGGTGGTACTCATCGAGGCTGGAGAACTACACTAGCTTGAAGTATGGGACAGATCGATCCAGTAATGTGGTCTTTTTATCGTTCCTTATCATCCTTGAACAGGTATATTAGCTACCAATTCAGTCCCGTTGATATACCTCAAGGCAGAGCGCACGCTCCCGCTCGCCTTAGCACAGATGGATATATCCTGCAGCGTGATCGTTTTTCACAGGTGCATTCGCCCTCCACGCCTGGTGATTGCGCCGCAGCAAGGACCCATGAAGAAGTTTGGCACCTCGTCAGTGACGTTATCATTGGGGGTGAGGAGGCCACCCATGCATCGCCACCAGATGAGGGGCAACGACTTGTTTCTACGACCACCACAACAACGCACCACCGATACGCGGCGCGTGGCCACTTCCAGCCGTGGGCCAAGATATCCATCCCCGAAGACACGTACGCACACCGAGCCATGTACCCAACGCTCGTCTGCAAATAATCAGCACGCGTTCCTGCACAACTTGCGCACAGGCGCGCTGTTACAGACGATCAGGGTCAATCGGACTCCGCAGGACATTGGTCTCTGCCATGTTGACATAAACAAGCGACATGTGTTTGTGTGCGCGTCATATATAGTACATGTGTTTGTGCGGGATCGTGGCGCTGAGGTGTTTTGGATATGGAATTCGGAATGTGTTCATATTTCACAAGTCATATGTGTATATAGCTTTGGTTTTAGAAGTGCTATATAGGCCTTTGTGTGCACACAATGATGGAATCAAAAAAAAAAAAAACCCCCTGGCTCAAGTCGACTTCGAGCCACGACTCAGTTGAAGCCACGGTCGGTTAGACCGTTTCTGGGACAAGCCGCGGCTTAGTAAGCCAACGCGTGGTTAGCCGCATCGCGGCAACACTAAGCACAGCGACTACCCAAGCACCAGCTGTGGGATCACAAGATAGACCTTATCCCAGGCATGGAAATGAAGAAAACTACAGTTTATCGCCTAACACCTATCGAAAAAGTCGCCCTTAAAGAATACATTGAAGATGGCCTAAAAAGAGGCACACTCCATCGATCCAAAGCACCTCACACATGCTCCTTCTTCTTCATTGACAAGAAGGATGGCAAACTACGACCTGTACAAGACTATCGCCCACTCAATGCGATTACAGTTAAGAATGCAGCTCCAATTCCACTTATCCCCAAACTTGTAGACAAACTATTGGGAGCGCGATTCTTTACCAAGTTAGACATACGATGGGGATATAACAATATCCATGTACATGAAGGCAATGAATGGAAAATGGCCTTCAAAACACCCATGGGATTATATGAATCCACAGTCATGACCTTCAGACTATGCAATGCACCTGTGACATTTCAGACATTTATGGACATAGAATTTGGTCCATTAATCAAAGGAGGACACGTAGTCATCTATCTTGACAACATCCTTATCTACGCAACCACAATCACAGAACTCGTTTACTGGACACACAAAGTTTTCCAACTTTTACTCAAGTTGGACCTCTACCTTCAACCCGCCAAATGCTCTTTCAACCAGACATTGGTTGAATACCTAGGTTTAATCATCTCTGAAGGCGAACTACGCATGGACCCCATGAAACTCAAGGCAGTGCAAGACTGGCCTAAACCAAAGAAAGTCAAAGACATACAGCAATTTCTAGGATTTTGCAATTTTTACCAACGATTCGTGCAAGACTACTCCACATTGGCACAACCTTTGTTTGACCTTACAAAGAAGGATATACCATGGGCATGGACCCATTTACAAGAAACCGCGTTTACTGCGTTACAGCATGCACTCACCTCCGTGCTTGTCTTAATCCTACCGGACTATGACAAACCTTTCACCCTGATTACCAATGCCAGCGACTATGCCATGGGCTCCATTTTGGAACAAGACGATGTGTTAGGATGGTTGCACCCAGTTGCTTTTTACTCCAAGTCTCTCCAGCCAGCTGAACGCAACTACAAAATTCATGACAAAGAACTCCTGGCTATTATTCATGCTCTCAAGCATTTCTGCCATTACCTCCAAGGCAGTGCCCACCAGACAAAGATCTTTTCAGACCACACGAATCTCAAGTACTTCACCACAAAACAAACACTCACATGTCGCCAAGTGCGGTGGTCCCTATTCCTCGGCACTTTTGACTACATTATTATCCCCAAGCCTGGCAAAATTAACAAGGCAGATGCGCTGTCCAGGCATCCAGATTATAAAGAGGGGATAGCATCTGAGAATGCAGAAACAATTTTGCTCACACCAGAAAAATTCCTACTCAAGCCAGAGCAATTCCATATATGGGCACTACATAACATGGCAATCCCTATGGGGATCAACGAAGAGCTCAAGGAAGCTATACAAGAAGCAATAAAGACAGACACATTGACAGGCCAGAAACTCAAAGATATCCTTACTAGCGGCCCAAGACAAGTAAACAAAGGATTACAAGAATGGAACTACAAAGATGGCCTAATCCTTTACAAAGGATTAATATACATTCCAAAGACAAAGAATGAAGAACTCAAACGAAGAGTCACCCAGCAATTCCATGACAACCTAATGGGACACCCAGGACAGTGGAAAACCATCAAACTAATCTCACGTGAATATTGGTGGCCAGGCATTACCAAATTCGTCAAAGCCTACATATGAGGATGTGCCACATGCCAAACTACAAAGATATGACCACCAACCAAAGTACCAATCAAGCCCAATGAGATCCCTGAAGGGATATGGGAAACAATCACCATGGATTTCATTGTAGACCTCCCAGTATCACAAGGATATGACAGCATCCTCATGGTCATCGACCGTCACAGCAAAGCCATCATCTTATCCCCCTGTCATAAAACTATCACGGCTGAGCAAACGAGCCAACTACTAGTAGACAATATCTGGAAAAGAACAGGCATTCCCAAGGCGATCATCTCTGATCGAGGACCACAATTTGCTGCACAAGTAACACAAGAACTATGGAGAAAGCTCGGAATCAAGCAGAAATTGTCCACTGTGTTTCACCCTCAAACTGACGGCGAGTCAGAACGAGTTAACCAAGTTATCGAGCAATACCTTCGTATCTGTGGAAATTTCCAACAAGACAATTGGACCACACTCCTCCCCATTATCGAATTCGCACACAATGCATGACCGCACCACAGCACCCATAGATCACCCTTCAAAGTCTGGTATGGCTTTCAGCCAACCTTTAAACCACCCTTGCAACTACAAACCAGACTCCAAAGTGTGGATGACTGTATCCAATACCTAGAGCAAATATGCAAAGAAGTCACTGCAGCACTCATGATCGTGGCTAAAGAAATGCGAAGTGGAGGACCTGAAGAACTATCCTACACATTCCACAAAGACAACCTAGTACTCCTGGAAGCCACAAATTTACAAACAACACACCCTAAAGCGAAACTTGCCCCACAAAGATATGGACCTTTCAAGGTCATATGGGCTTCACCCACAAATTGCAAATTGCAATTACCCGAGACTATGAGGGTTCACCCTGTATTCCACAACTCATTACTGAAACCCTACCACGAAACACAAGCACATGGACCCAATTTCGAGTGACCCCCTCCAGAAATCGTTGGAGGAGAAGAAGGACATTATGAAATCGACAAAGTCTTAGCAGCACGTCCCACAAGAAATCGCAAGAGCACACAGTACTTTGTCCACTGGAAAGGCTACACAGATGCAGACAATTCATGGATCCCAGCTGGAGAACTAACACATGCCAAAGAATTAGTCGCCGAATTCCACGCCCATAATCGCCCTAAAGAGGGGATACGCATACAAGCCTTGCAGGCGCAAGGAGATCCTAAAGAGGGGATACTGTCGCAAGCAGTACTCGCGCCCCCCGGTCTCAGCTACAAATCCGTAACTTCAGCATCACATGACCATGGGAACATATCACATGACCCTACACGTGACTCATCACGTGACCCCTCCGCCACTTGCACATCATGTGACTTATCAGCACGTGACCCTGGGAACCTACAATGTTAAGGCCTATTGAACCTTAAGGCGCGATGTGCACAAAGGTGAGATATGAGGCAGTGAAGAAGTTACAAGGGTCGTAATTCCCTTAATAACCTAGAGTGCTTTGGAAGGTGATAAAAGTGAGAAGGTCGCTAAGACCAATGTCTGGGTGATGATAAAGAGGAATGGGGAATATCTTCAAGGACTTGAAGATAATTCCAAAGAAGTAAAAGAGGGAGAGAATTGGTTCAAGCAACAAGGACAGAGAACACAATAGATTGCAAACTAAGTCAGGCTTAAGGCCCAACTCTAGGATATAAGTCCAGCTTATATACAAAAGGGCAGCTACCTGACTAAGCATACAAAAAGGGGGAACAATAGAGTCACGAACAATAAGTGTCACAGAACAATGAGGTCATGAACAATGGTGGTCACAGACTACCATAAGAAGAGAACAATAGAAAGCGTACAAAAGGAGGGAACAATGAAGTTCCCGACAAGATGGCTCTGTTGTACAGGTAAGCAGTCATGTGAGTCGAGGTCATGTGATCGTATAAGTACATATCGGTCAAGAAAAGAAAGAAAAATATGGGCCAAGTGCCCAGGAGCATAACATACGACCCCGTGACCCTGGGAAGATAACACATGACCTATCAAGGAATTGGTCATCAACAATGTCACCTGACCAGATGCGCTTTGGATGCGCGTCTAACCCGTTGATCAACACATGGCAGATCGTGGGAACAATCAACAAGACGCATCCACTAAACAATCAACAAACATGCGACGCAACTCAATCAACAAAGACGCGACTCATTAGGGCTAGACCCTAATCGAGATGTATAATGTAATCCGCAGTTACTGCGCATCGACTGCGCAGTCCCCCGCTACCTGTAATTGTACCTACCCTAAACTATGCACAGACCACCCTGTATTAGTATATAAGACCTACGAATTTAGGTGAACAGTCCTTAGACTGTTCTCTTGTCAATCCCCACACTGGAGCCTTTCAAAGCTCCCTCATCGTCAGCAGCACTCCACTCGTCGTCCCCAACAGTCTACTCCGTCCCACCTCTCCTCGCCTTCTGTCTCTTCCTCCTCAACGTCTCCTTGCTGCTCTTTGGATCAGTCACCTTCAACTCCGCGCCATCATCAAGTCTTGCTACCCATAAAGTAGTGAGTTCCTGACACCTTCGGCTCCACTGTCCAGTAATGCATGGGCATCGAATTGTTTCCCGTTGAGATTGATTCAGACTTTCAATTGGAAAGCAGGGGATTTTATATTCCAAATCGTATGTGGTGGTACATGGAGAATCTTGGGAGATTGGAGATGTTCAATCTTGCTAGGAGTACAACCAGATACAAATACATCTCTCCTGTAAGATGCCACTACAGAAGAGAACCAGCAAAAGATGGTGCAATCGTGTCACCAGTTTCATCCAGATCTTTGAGGGAAGTGAAGGAGTTATGGAAAGCACAAGTAACTCTGCTTCCACTATCACTCAGACTGAGTTTGTCCAGATCTTCTTCTGGAACAGTGTCCATTTGTCAGACTTTCAGCATAAAGGAAGTCCCAGGCCTCTTCTGTCTGGGGGCCTTGCAATCGATGGCTTTGTGTCCTTGTTTACCGCAATGCATGCAGAGGTTATTGTCAAAGCAGTATTGGCGTTGCTCAGGCGTGAGCTTCCCACATTTCTTAAATGGGGTACAGCGTTGTCCTTGGGTAGCGTTAATTTCTGCATTACTGTTTTCTGCAGATAATTTGCAAATACGAGGGTTACGTCCATGACATTGGTTTCCTTGGTTGCCTAGCGGTTTGGCATACATGCGCCAATTTCTGTCTAGGTCGCAAGTGCGTTCAACCAGTTTGGCTAAGGTGGCTGGTTGAGGTGACTGGGAAGCAATCTTCTGGTTTATAGCTCCATTTAGAGCATTGCGGAAGGTAAACATCTTGGTGTTGTCATCCACATTAGTGCGTCATGCATGTTGGCTCCATTCTTGGTACCATTCATTGAATTCTCTACTCCCTTGTGGGGTAGCATATAACTTGGAGAGTGCTTCCAGCTCCGTTTGAGGTGGAATAAACTGCGCCTTGAAGGCATCTTTAAAGGCTTGCCACGTTCCATAGTTGGTGGGTTGTGCCATGATGGCAGTAGCCATTTGGTCACTGGCCCACTTGCCAGCCTGGGTGTCTTGTTTAAAATAGGTCAATGCAGATGCTACTTTCTTGTGATTGGTATTGAACATGTCTTCGTTCACCGTAAAATAGTTCTTGAGGATGTTCCAGAAGGCTAAAGCCTTGTTGCCCTGTCCATCATATAATTCAGGGGCCATGCCAATGAGACGGGGTGTGTTTGCTTGCGCCATTGGTGCTGCAACAACAGGTGGTGGTGGTGGTGGTGCTGGAGGTGGTGCTGCTGGTGGACCTGGTACAGGTGGGTGATGTATAACCAGTGGTGCAGCTCCTGGAGTGTTTCTAGTCGGTGGGTTCACCAGGGACTGGGTTGGTTGTGGCTGAGTGCTTGGTGCGGGTTGAGACGAACCCGATGCTCTGGTTCTAGGTGTTGGCGGGACAGGGGCACATTGTTTCCCCTTTGATACTGGTGGCATGGGGATCTGAGTGGTCTCGGCTGGGAGTAGTCTGGAACTACTAGGAAGCGGACTTGTTTGGGAACAGGGGGTGCTAGGATGTGGGGTACTCAGCCTTGTCTGGAGTTTCTGGATTGCCAAGGTAACAGTGGTCTCTGCTCATTGTAAGAGGGATTCCACTTGTGCTGTATCGTCTTTGTTGTTTTCCCCAGGTACAATTTCCTCAGTTTCTTCCTCTGATTGGTCATTGTCTGATCCTTCAGAGGCAGTCTTTTTGTGTTCTTCTGTGTCAGAAGTGCTCGGGCTTTCAAAATGTACCGTTCGATTGTTGAGATAAATCCACTTGTTCTTGGTTTGATTCCACTTGATGAACCGATCTTGATATAACGCTGTTCCTTGGAATGCGTCAAATTCTTCAATGTGGTCCTTATTTGAGAAAAGAACCCCAAGGACGTGCACAGTGACTTGTTCTCCATTGTCCAGGTATCTCCAGGAGTGTCCTGGTCCATTGCTATAAGTAGCGTAGGATGAAAAGGCTCCAAAAAGGACTTGGTTTCCTTTATCATTAGTGGCGAAAGTGTCATAATAGACTGCTGGTATGTGTTCTTGTTCTTCGGTTGTTAGGAGGAATTTAGTAGCAAAACGAGATTTGCACTGTTCCCACAGATTCATATAAGGGTTACAGTATATGAATTGCCTTCCCAACTATAAAATACGGTACACTGTTTCGACAGACAAGTAGACTTGGTAGGGTGTTCCGAATTAATAAGTCTGTAGTCTTCAAGTATACCTTCATTAGTAATGGAGGTTCAGTATTTCCACAGGAAACCGTTGAACACAATGGGATGGGGGGTAATTTTGAAGAGGTCTGTAAAGAGGTGGTCGATATGGATGTCTGGACGATGTTGGAGAAGGTAAAGGCAATGACACTTGAAGATACATAGTTCTTCTTGATTCCTAGTAGGAGTTGCCTTTGCAAGGTATGTTTCTTCAGGAAGGAACGGCTAAAACAGCGTTCCTACTATATGGTCAAATTGTCTTGGGCAGATGTTGTCTTCAGAGACAATTTGTCGACTAGGGGTACTGATGTTTGGATACACCAGTACTGGTGGTACTGGGCTGGTTACCGCTCTGGTCAAGAGTGGTTGATTTCGACATCTAAGAGTTCTTCCTCTTTCGTTAGAGGGTACAATGGTTCAGGGGTCTTGGGCTGGTGCTAAACAATTTCTATGCACCAGTGTATCAGTTGTAATGAACACCGTCTAGGGGTCGGCTAGTGACTTGTGGATCCCAGAGAAGGAGATAGGACGGAGTAGGAGGAGTTCCTGGTTGTCGGTTGTTGTCACAGTGACAAATATCGATTCCACAACCACAATTGATGGTGGCAGCTAGGGATGCAAACTGGAATTCTCTCAATCGTTGGTATTTGGATAAAGGGGTACTAGCTTGAGTGGTTCCCTCCAAGGTAATGTCTGGAGTGGTATCAACACTGTCCCAGTAATGATCCTGAATGTGGATATTATTTGGCAGAGCCTGAATCCAGGTGAGTTGGGCCTGGTACTCAGGTTCTTGTCCTTGGGCGTTGGGTTGGGTAATGTGAAGGGTGTACTGATTGGGGTTGATAAGTGCAAATTCATGGTTCTGGATGGTGGTTTCCCAGATGGCAGCGTTGAAGGAATATGAGTATTCCTTGCTATCAGTGTAAATGAACTGATATCTGATAGGTCCTGTTGTGAGAAGTCGAATTTCGTTAAATTCCACTTGTACTTGGGTTTGCAACAGGAGAAACTGGGATAGAAATCTAACTCTATTCCCTTGTTGAATTTGCGTGATGATTTCTTCCTGAAATGCTGGCATGCTATAGTGCCAGAGGAAGGTTTCATTGTAGAAGAGGCTGATTTGATCAGCAGGAGTTCTGTTATATTGATGGATATCAGTGAGAGTCCAATAAAGGAGATTTCTTCTTGCTGCTTCAAGAAGACTTGGGAGTTGGTAATCGACGTATTGATAGAAGCGATGGCTTCCAAGGATTTCTCCAAAGGGTAATTGATCAAGTAAGGTTTGAGCAATGAAGTGATGATTGCTCCAATACGTAAGTTGAACTTGATCTCTTAAGTCAGCGATGGGAGGGAGCTGACTTTGGACTTGAGTTTGAACTTCACTTAAGTTTTCCACTGATAAGGAAAACTTAAAAACCCTTTATTTCACTTCGATCCTTTGTAAACTTACTAAGTATTACAAAGGAGTTTCTACAGGGGGCGAAATAAACCAGAAAGGGTTAATCGGGACTTGGGAAGTACAGGTAAATCATGCAAACTGAGGCTGGGTATGTAATAAGTCCTCAATGCGGGTTGAGTGATTCAAAAAGAAAATACCCTCTTCTGTGAAATGTAGATGTCCACAAAGAAGGGCAACATGTCCGTCTAAAAAGTCGTAAGCAACCAAAGGGACTTGGCAGCCTTCAAACTCTTGTAGCCATGTGGGAGGGAAGCATGAGAAAAGAAGCTTGATGGAGTCCAAGAAGGATGACTCCAAGTAGCTGAAGGGGAAGTGGGTGGAGTGTGGGTGATGGCCGACTTTGGTGCACATGTGGATGGGGGGAAGTAGAGTACTGAAGGGATGGACAAGGACATTATGGTAGACTGGGGCTTGGAAGGGAGTGACGTAGGCCGCTGGATAGTCAGTAATGTTGCTATGGAGCGGGATAAGTTGAAGGAAGTCCTTGTCTACAAATTCTTCCTGAGGGTACCAAAGCTTCTGGTCATCCTGGTAGATGACTGTGTACTGGTGTGGGTGGTGGTCGGTAGCAGTGGTGCAGGCAGGGGTGGAGAAGAGTTGGGGAAAGAGAGTGGCGGCAACAGCATCGGATGGCGGTTCGATGGGAAGAGATGGGAGAGCAGTGGGTGGCTGCAGAGTGGGGCGACGGGGCGACGGTACTTGGTGGACTGGGGCAAATAGGACAGGTTCTGGGAGGGTCTCAACTGTGATGTCATCAAGGGGGATGTGGTTGTGGAGGTCATGACTGAGGTGGGCGTGGACGAAAGCGTCTTGAGTGGTAGGAACCGGTGGATGGTTCTCTTGCTCCTCAAGACAGGTGATGGCCTTGTTGATAAGACCGAGGAAGCCTTCGGGAGTGGGGAAGTTGAGGGACAGGGAGCGGATGTGGTAGGTGGGGGACTGCGGGATGATGGGGGAGTCAGTCAATGTCACGGTCAGACCACCGTGTCAGATCGAGTTCGGGGATCTCGGGGTTCGGGGATCTCGGACGAGATTATGAAGATGGATTTCGAAGAAGGGTCGTTCCCAAAAGAGAAGTCGGTCACGTGAGACGTCACGTG
>Ga0307510_10004964_pt1 | contig 15740 bp, 9 predicted proteins | sample 12_EM_MG_FD_207224 | JGI IMG/M metagenome (GOLD analysis project Ga0307510, IMG submission 207224) | Populus trichocarpa ectomycorrhiza microbial communities from riparian zone in the Pacific Northwest, United States - 12_EM | ecosystem: Host-associated > Plants > Roots > Unclassified | place...
AAAAACTTTGTGTAACACTTACAATCCACAATATTTTTCTCTTGGTGAACAGGACTTTCACCACACCTCTTTTTCTTTTTGTTAACCTTAATATGATTTGATCCTTGAACTTCATGTTCTTCTAGTTTTCCATACTTTTCATTAGGGTATTCAAACTTTCATTTGCTTCAAATAAACCCTTTAATTCAATTTTTTACATTCCCAAGGTAAATAGTAGTTGTATGTGCCATGTTTACACTTATTTTTCATTAAATGGGTTGATTTGAAGTGATATTTGTAAAGTTTGGGAAGGTATTTAAGATTAATCAGGGGCTGTTTTGATCATCTTGTGAATATAAGTATTGTTTCGGTTTTATGATGATTCAGTCTACTTTGGTTTTATAATTTTCTACTATCATTTTCAATTTATTTTAGATTTGTTTCTATTTATAATTTCTTTATGAAAATGAGTTTTTTCACTGACTTTTCATTTTTAAATAATAAATAAATAAAATTTTTATTATTTTCAATTTCAAGATAAAAAAATCTTCTTTGAGAATTTTATTTTCATGAAAAGGTTGGCACATGCCAGCGTAAATGTTAGTCAATTAATATCATTAAGAGTCTATTTGTTTTTGCGTTTCAAACGTATTTGAAACAAATTTAATTTTTTTAATTTTTTATCTTTACTTCAAATTAATTGTTTTTATGTTTTCATATTATTTTGACGTGTTGATGTCAAAAATAAATTTTTTTAAAAAAAATATTATTTCGATACTTTTTTAAGTGAAAAACACTTTAAAAAACAACCATTATCACACTATTAAACAAATTCTAATTCAATTGGATAATAGAATTTTATCCCAAGCTTTTGAATATAGGGTTTGGTTTATACTAGAATTGGGTAGAAGGGATGAAATGATCAAAATTATCCTTATATTTTATAATATGTGATTAGTTATATTTTATTAGTTATGTTTTATTAGTTACTTCTTAGTGTTTATTTTTAAAAAATAGATAAAAATATTATTATCACAAGATATAAATTTTATTTTCTCTCCTCCTGTCTATTTTTTTAAAATAAATTTAGGAATTAACTAATAATAATATCCTTTTAATTATTCCTACTAGTGTGTCATTGAACTTCATGGCAAGTCACAATAATAAATGAAGCCATCCCTCACTGCAGCTAACATGTCACATACAAGAAGCTTTTTTGCAACGAGGAGCAAAGCAGTGATCATGGGGCATGGCAACAAAGTCGTCCTTAACTATATATATATATATATATATAGAAAATACATCATTAAGAATTCTTTAGCCCATGCCATGCTCACATCCTCTGTTGCCACCAAAATAAAAATCTGACCACGCGTGTCAAGAATCAAGATTTCATGTGCAGGAATCATCTAGGTGGTGAGTGGGAAGAGCTTGGAACCAAGAGGTTTGCTTTCTCTGTGGTCTCAGGTTCGAGCCCTATGGTTGCTCATATGATAACCACTAGAGGCTTACATGGTCGTTAACTTCAGAGCCCGTGGGATTAGTCGAGGTGTGCGCAAGCTGACCCGGACATCCACGTTAAACTAAAAAAAAAAGATTTCATGTGCAGGACCAAAGAATTGAGATCTTTTTTTAAAAAAAAAAAAAATTAATTTAAAATTATATTTTTAAAATTAATTTCTTATATCAATATGTCAAAATAGTTCAAAAACATCAAAAATAAAATTTAATTTGAAACTAAAAATAATTCAAAATTTTTTAAAATCAGAATTGACTGCAATGTTAAACAATGCTAAAATTATAAATGAAAAGACCACGTAGAAACGCCATGTTTCAATTAAATGTGTTTAGGATTGAGTTGTGTTCGATTTTTTTTTATGGAATGTATAAGAAAACTAATAAAAAATATTTATATTTATATTTTAAAAAGATTATACCTTAAAAAAAAAAAATTTGCATCACCAAACACTATCACATCTTACTGTGTTAGCATGTACATAAGTTAACCATCTAGTAGATAATCCAGTGATAAGAAGTTGGGACCAAGAGGTTTGCTTCCCCTATGATCTCAGGTTCAAGCTTTGTGGTTGCTAATATAATAGTCACTGGAGGTTTAAATGGTCATTAACTTCAAGATTCATAAAATTAGTCAAGATATACACAAATTAAATCATGTTAATATAAAAAAAAACATGTACACAGGTCTATAAACAATGTAACAAGCCATGATCTCCAACCCCATTTTGGTGGGCATTGTCTGACCATTCCCTCTATTTTAAGGCTACTTGTCTCCATGCACATCGAGTTTCATAATTCATATTGATTTGAATGACTCATCAATAAATAATAAATAAGATATAAATATTATTAAATCAAATATATATATATATATATATATATATATATAAAATAACAAAATTATATACCAATATATGTATTCAAAAACCATTAAATAAAACATAAAAATCTAATTTTCTTTCGTCATCTTTAATAGTGAGGGTGCTCGTGCGAAGGCCAAACTAGTCATTTCACCTAAGCATAGCCCATCCACACGAGCAAATCTATTAATAAACTGGATCGTCAAGCTCGAGATCACATGACCTTGTCAAAATCTAGCTAAAGAAATGGCTTACTACTCCTTCCTTCTTGTTCTGGTTCTAGCTTTATTCCACAGCTCAGCCCATGGTGCGGCTCCTGCATCAAGCCACAACCCCACCCAAGTCACAACAACCCCAATACCACTACCAAATGTAGCTAATGAGTTCCTACAATCTCACAACCAAGCAAGAGCAGCAGTCGGTGTTGGCCCTCTCAAGTGGAGCGAAATGCTAGCCAATGCCACAAGCAGAATAGTCAGATACCAAAGGAACAAAATGGGTTGCCAATTTGCAAACTTGAGCGACAGTAAGTATGGTGGAAATCAGTTATGGTCTAGTACTGGCATGGCTGTGACTCCACGTATGGCTGTTGATAATTGGGTGCAAGAGAAGAATTACTATAACCACACTGGCAATTCCTGTGCGCCAAATCATAGTTGTGGTGTTTACACACAGGTGGTGTGGAGGAAATCTCTGGAGTTGGGGTGTGCACAAGCAACATGTGTGAAAGAGCAAGCTAGCTTAACTATATGTTATTATGACCCACCTGGGAATATTATAGGGGAAAGCCCATACTAGACAAGATGTAGCTACTTAAATAAATCTCTAGTCATCTGTGTTTGTTCAAGTTCTGTACTGTGTAAGTGTTCTTTTAAATGAAGATCTCAGCACTTATGTTTAGTGAGTAGTGTACGTGCAGATTTCCTTGTCTTTTCTCTCGCTTTTAGCAAAGAATGAACTTGCACGCATACAAGTTTATAAGCACAATTGTCTCAATCTTAGTGCAGGTCTTTTGATGGCCTCAGAGTCGTGCTACAAAATTTCAAGGCTTTGCATTTGGTTTTCGCCAAAATGATCTTTCCAAAAGCATAGATCTAATGGAAAGGGTGATTATACTGCTTCCAGATGCTTGTTCTATAGATGATCTTCACTGACAATTGTGAACATAGGCGAGCTGTACTGCCTCACTGTGAACAGAACCACCCTGCAATAATTGAATCGGTATCTACCCTGAAAGGTTGTAATAATTGAGCTGAGACTGCCCATCACATGTCCACCAACCCCATAGGAGTGATTCTATTTATCCCAAAATATCTATTAACAATTGAGCCATGGATCCACATGACACCAATTAGCCATCAAGTAATTGATATTATTTGGCATACTTTGATGAATAGCATTAATTACAGCTGCTGCTTTTCTTGTTTTGTAGAAGTTCCCTTTCGAAGCATTAGTACAGTCACAACCATAGCTATAGCCATAACCACGATCACTTCTATACCACCATCAAGCTAGTAGGATCTTTTCAAGTTCTCAAGGTGAGAGACGATGGTCTTGCCTGGAATGGGACATTGCTCTACAAAAGGTTCAGTTTCTGGTGTAAACAAGCGTGCTAGGGATCTCTTGAGCAAAGAGTAGAGTCTCACATGAAGGCGTTTCATTCAATAAGAAATGCTAGCAGCAGTCATGACTAAAATATATTGACTGGAGTGCAGCAGCCGCACACTTCTAGATGTGAGAATGCCAACCTGTGTATGTGATGTACAGAGGCCGCATCATCAGTACTCAGACAACTGATTCTTGCCGTTTTCTTCATTGGATTGGTTTGTGTCAATGGTCCATACAAGATTTTGCACTCATAATGAACCATATAATAACTAAATTAATGAATTGTACTCCACATGTATCTCAAGTAAAACGCAGTAGGTACATGTATAATATTCAATGCACATTTTTCATTTCCTTTCCAAACATCACAGAAATCATGAAAGCTTCCACTACTGGAACAAGCAGAATGGAGAGTACGTTATACAAAACAAAATATAGCATTGTTCTATCCTCCATTTCCGGTTCATCTCCTAATTTGTACAAGGAAAAAATTTCAAAATCTCAAAATATAAAAACCTTAAGAACTAGGCGAATGAGATCGAGTGCCAGAAACATTTAACACACGTAAGTGATCACTTTACAAGCTCTTTAGATATCAGGTACCGAAAAGTAAAATTATGCGGAATCCATTCAATAGTCTTACGAGGCTTTCCTAGCTGACATTTCTTAAGACACTTCCTTACAGATTCAGGCAAAGTTTGTTGGATCATTTCAAGAAGACCCGCTGGACATAAACCTGAATCCTTTGCATAGGATTCCATGATCTTCGGAAGTAGGACTTTCTGGCCCTTGCGGACACCAAAGGTAGCTCGGATATACTCTTCCTTCGCAGCTTCAAGCTCATGAATTACTCTTTTTGGAGTGTAGACACGAACCTGGCAAAAATATTTGTACAAGTTCCATTAGAAAAAGATAGACTAGACAGAAAATGTGACCAAACTCCACAAAAACCAGGTCTACGAAGAAGAGAGAAACCCATGTTTAGTTTTTGTTGCTGAGACCGACATTTCTTAATATACTTTTTACATCAGTCAAAGTGGAAATAGGTCTTTTGGAAACTAATGCATGGTGATTATCAACAAATGGAGTTCTTTATGACAGAGTGCCATGAAAAGACATTGTGCAGGCTAAGTGGATGGACTAATCAGAAAAACTTCCACTCAAATGGAGATATAAGGATTTACTTTTGGTCTGGTTATTCCTCGTTAGTTTTACCTATTACAAACTATATGCAAGCCATGCTCATGCTGCACCGTCTTACTTGTGAGTGCTACTCATGTTTTGAAAATTTTGTAACAGGTAAAAGGAAAATGAAGTACCGCAGGATCAGAATGGCTTCCAGAACAGAGTGCAAAGTGCAAAAGAGGTTCTGGACGGTTAATTGCATATGCTTGCCGTTCTTCTACAGTCTTGAATTTGAACTTCGATGAAAGTAAAAATCGAATCCACTGCAATTAGGGACAAGCTTTGTCAGGACCACAGAATCAGAAGAATTTTGCTCTGTAACTGGCAGCAAATCAAGCGCAATGCTTTATCCCACAAGAATTATTTTAAGCACAAATATGCTTATTGGAAATAGATATATTATCGTATTTCTTTTTGTAAGAGCATGCATGTTTTCTTTTGATGAAACAAAAACAAGTGCCCCTTTCTATTTGAGAAGACCTTTCATGATAAATGGTTTAACTCTAGATGCCAAATCCTGCATGGATATCAACTGAAGGCATGAAAAATTGATGACCGAAAACACCAAAACCCTTGAACAAGATATTAATAATAATCTCAATGACCGGTTTCTTAATTTCAATATGATCTCTCAAGATTCACCTGTCCAGGACGAGACATCCGGCATCCAAGGATAGAACTCTGTATCGTGTCTGCACTAAATGTATGACCCCCAACATTATATGCAGCCTGCATAGAGCAATAGTGTAAGCACAAGTATATTTTTCACAAAACCTCTTCCTTAAAAGGAAACGCAAAAGAGTTTTCCATACCCTCAAAAGTAGAAAGAGCCTCTTAACATTGTTTTGTGGAATCCCATATGCCAGAAATGCCTATTAGAAAGCAGTGAAGATTAGAAACTCATGTCAAAGATAGAAAAAATATGGAATTAGCTCTTTAAGCAAGTATTTCTATGGAAAAGAACCATTACATGCATCACTAGTGCATTGTGTATATTGATCCAGAAAGCTAGTCTTTCCTCATGTTTGAGCTTCCTAGGATCGACTTCTTCCAATCGACATATAAGTGATCTGCAGCAGAACCTAATGAGTATATTAAAAATCTCTAGAGAACAGAAATACTTGCTATTTACTTGATACATACATTATTAACACGTTTTCTGGTAGTAATTAAAGGGCAGAACAACTAACCTGAAATTTTGTAGCAAGTTTTCAACATCTCCTAACTTTTGACTATCTCTATAAATCCATGGCACTTCAATCATTGTACTGTATGGTCCACTGAACTCTTTCAGGCCTTCAACAAGGAAAGGGTTATCCAATCGCACATCAAAGGATGAGTTATTCCTAAATCCTGGACTCCACATATCACATTGTTCTCGCGGGGAAAATGCACTCATTGATGATAAAGATGAATTGGGAGATGAAAGGCCATTATGCGTCAAAGGTGGATCTGAAAGTTTGCAATATATAGCTGACATGCACTTTATCATATCCTCTGAAAGCTTGTTAGGTGTCTCTGGAACATGGTCATAAATACTAGTACCAAGATGCTCAGCCAAACTGATAATGTTTGAAGCACTCTGCGCATACTGCATAAAAGGCACAAAATTTCTAATCAACTCAAGGCTGACAGATTTGTCTTGTGAAGAAATTGATCGCCCTACTGTTACTTCTATTATAGTTGCACTTGGAAATGGATAGCCAATTACAGAGTTCTTCCCCATCTCCAAAAAAGAAGAAGAAAGAAGGAAGTCAATGGAAACACATGATTTCCAAGCATTTTGTTTCGGCACACAAATAGTCAATTAAACACCTTGTGCAGAGAACCAAACAAAAAAAAACACCACAAAGACTAATGATTTGTGTGCTAGCACTCAAAATTACCTCCATCATGGACAATGGCTGGGAATGGCAAGCACGTACAGCCCTACCAAGAAATTCTTCTGGAGGAGAGGTTCTATTTGAAAATGCTGAGCGTTGTGACAATGAAGAGTGGCAGCGATGAACTCCAGAATCTAGTAGTTTCTCTTCTCCTCCAATAACATTGGTTTCCTTCCATTTATTGTCACGTGACTGACAAGCAGTTTGAGTTGCTGAAGTTTCCTTCTTTGATGTCTCAGGCCTGGAAACATCTAACAACCTTCGTCTTGGGGTTGTGACAGGGGTTTTTAGACTTCGATCCTGTTTAGATGGAGAAACCAAGTATGTTTGCTGATCAAATGCCTTCCGGTACAAGGAGAGAAGATATTGTTCCAGATGTACAACTTCCAACTCCAGTACCGCAATTTCTTTAATTAATTCTGTGGCTGGCTGGAGTTACAGAAAACACAAGAAGTGGTAAGTCAAAAATTTGAGCCTAACAATTATCTCTGGCATTATAATTCCGTTTTACATATAAGTTACATAAACCAGTGCAAAAAATTGCAATTACAAATTATCAGCAGAGTTTCCCAAAGTAATGATAAGATTTCAGCAACTCAACAGATGACATGGTTACAAGTTCTGTGGAGAAGCCCCAGTTCTGGATACTCACACTGAATGACAGTGACATGCCCGATAAACTATTTCTATTTCCATAAAATCATTATGGCAAGAATTTACCTTAGGCATTGACAGCTCAGTCGTACTATCATGGGAAGAAGTTTTGTAACCCATAGCACTTTCCAGAGCACGACGGACCTGAAATTGATCTTGTAATCTTTTCTCAAGCTGTAGAATCTGCATAAACACGTTCAAATAATATTTAACTCAGAGCAAGAAAGACCAGCATAAGATATGGTTTGAAAAGTGAAGAAGACAGTTGCATACCTCTTGCTTTAAAGAATTTTGCACTTCAGTCTTAGGAGATTGTTTCTTCTTGGATTTGGCAGAGTTTTTCAATTGCCCCATATTCTGCAATCAGATTGTATCCAAAAATCATATACTTAGCAATTGCTTCTTGAATTATGCCCCAGGACGATTCACCTAATCAACTAATGTTCTGGGAAAAGCTACCAAATCAACTTAACTTTTTTTATTAATTTTATATATAATAAAACACTAGAATATTTTATTCCATTCAACTGCATTAATACAGTTGGGACCATAAGTGAAATTTGACTCAAATGTATTAAGCTAATTCTTCGTCCCATTGGCCCACCATAAGAAAATAAACAAATAACTTGACGGGGAGGAAACAACCTTGATTATATTTAAAAGAAAAATAAGTCAATTTACAGATGAGTTTAGGCTGGCTTTATGCTTAAGGTCTTTGTACAACATGGAGAAGAAGGGCTTACTGTAAGAATAAATAAGATATATAGTGAGCTACTTTTTTCTTTTCTTTTCTTTTCTTTTTTCTTTAAGCAAAATTGAAAAAAAAAAAAAAGAGTAATCTTACTAGCTTTATGCGGCCTGATGCTTCAAAGGAACTATCTAAGCCATCTTCCTCAACTCTTTTCTTATCTGGCAAGCTGCCACAGCACAAATAGCAAACATCAAGATGGAAGTAGATATATATTGGAGAAGAAAAAAAGAATCAAAAAGCCTCCAATATAGTTCTTGGCTGCCTTTATATAATGTGCACAGCTCCTGCAACATATTTTCTGGATTTTGTTTTCTTTTAAAGGGGAAAGGAGAAGATGGTCAGAGATACCAACAGTTACCTCCTACCAAAGGTCTACCTAGCAATAATTTCCCAAGACCCATCTTTAAACAATTTTCAGTTACATTCAACACATCTATTACTCATTAATTACTAACTTTATAAGGGAAAGAGCTTGGGAGAAATTGAATAAAAAAATCAGAAAGAAAACTCTCCAAATTCTAAGCTGGGAACACACAGGATTCCATCCCTAAAACCCCATCTTCAAACTCTTCTTTTTGATGATTTAGAAAAAGCTCTCCCACAATTCCTCTTGAAGCTCTAAAATTTCATCTGGACCACAAAAACTTCGTGGTCTTTTCTGCTTGGAAAATAGCTAGAGAATAAAACCAAAGACTTATGGGGTTTCATACAATTGTAGTCTCATTGTTTTTACTTGTAAAGAACAATATTGAGCAGCTGTGATGATGCCCCAAATTTCCATTTTACTCATGAAGCCCACCGCAGAAGCCATTCCAGTTAAAGAAACTCATCAAGTAGCACAACAATAAATTGAAATTAGTAATGAGCACAATAATTGCAAACTAACAAAAAGAATGAATGAATAGCTACCTCTTTGAACGCTTGTGTCTAGTAGTCACTCTCAGTCCATACATTTTACTATCTTCACCTCCTTCAAAACTGAGAGAAAACACACCCCAAACAACAGTAACTCAGTAAAAGAAACATCATTTCCCATAAACAAAGAAAGAAAAAAGAAACATGAAAACAAAGGTAAAGACAGTTACCATTAAACTTCAAGAACCGAACAAGCAAGTACCCAAGATAAGATCTTTAAACAAATGATGAATCAGAGAAACCAGAGCCACCAGTCCAAATGAGTTCACACTTCACAGACCACTGAGGTCTAATTAGACTACAAAAACAGAACCTGTCTTCATGTAATGTAGCTGACCAGAGGTTCCAGGAAGTACCCACAAAGTGATCATTAGCAGCTGTCGCAGTGTCTGAACATAGGGAGCCCGAAATAGTTCACAAAGATAAGACCTTTGTGCTTTTGACCACTGAACCTTCACCTTTGAGAGGGTAAAAGAAAAGTTGTGCTTGTTGAAGTAATAGAGTTGTGTCTTTTTGAAGAGTTGGAGTTGTGTTCTTTCATAAGGATGTTTTTAAAAATAAAAATAAAAACTGACATTAAAATTGTTTATATATATACATATACATAGAGACAATTCTACGAGATTTTAATTATTTAAAAAAAGTTCTAGTTTTTCTAAAATTCTTATTTTACTTTTTTTTTCAAAACTTTTTTCTCCCTTTTTTTATAAAGATTAAGTACAAATTTGTTATTCATAATTTATTTTTATTTGGGCCTTGAAGAATAAAAAATTAGTAAACTTGAAAAACAATATTTAAATAATAGTTGTTTTTGCTAGAAAATTAATAATTACTTCAATCTACATCTTTCATATATATTTATATTTTAAGTTTTTGTAGAAGTGAAGTAGAACCAACAATTCTAAAATAATTTAATGCTTACGGTGATTTTGGTGATTTTTGCAGTAATTATTTTTTAAAGTTTTTTTTTAATATATTAAAATAATATTTTTATTTTAAAAAAGTTATTTGTAATACCAAAACAATCACAAAACATAAAAATAAAATTTTAAATAAAAAATAAAATTTAATAAAAACACAGTTGCATAAAGTGTTACAACATCACTTTAGTCTATAAATCAGTTTACTTTTACAAATTAAGAGTCTTTTTGCATCAAAAGATGTAAACCAGCTCGTGTCGATGCTATAGTAAAGAGTAGACCCATGCACCTTCAAATGTCAAAGGTGTCGAAAAGTGAACAATATTCTTTCATAGAGAAAGAGAGATCCAAAGAGAGAGAGCAGGGGAAGATAAATAGTGGCTATGACTGTTAAGTGAGAAAGGTCAACAAAGTCCAGTTCCCACATTCTCTTCTCTTGGTGGTAAGCAAGTGGGAGTGGGTGGCCGTCCCTCCAATCTTGTCCTATACTGTTTATCTACACACAGTATCCTATACTCTAATGTATGTATTGGGTTTGTAAATACCTAGCTAGCATGCTTTCTTTTGAACGGATATGTACGTTTTTTTTCCTTGTTTTAATTGAAGTATATATCCTTTGATCAGTTTTCATGAGGCAACGTTACATCCCTTAAACGCAGAACACTGAAAATTGTGCATTTATTTGCTGTTTCTGTCTTCCAGGCTTATTTGGATTTTGAAGAACAAGAATAGACAGGAGAATGCTCCAATGGTGCTGTCTCCCCCAGAACAAGGAGGTGTCTAAATACAAGGAAAATAACATCCGAGAAGTGACATGGGCTTTGTCGAACTAGCAATGTCAAGAAACCTTGAACCATATAGGTAGATGGGTGGCAAGTATGTTCATGTAATGAAATACGATGTTACAGGGTTATCTAATAGCTAATCGATCTTGTTTGCTTGTGTAATAATTGGGGTTTGCCAAATCACAGAATCGATGGACCAGCTTACCAAATTTTCACTTTACAAGCTAAGATGTTTTGTTCTTTTTCTTGACATAGAGTTTCTAAAGTCAAAAGGCTTCAATTTCTTGCAACACAATGTTAACCTTGATTTGATTTCTGCACTTAGTTTTCTCGTTCTCTTGACAAGGACCCCCCCTTTTTTTTATTGCACTTGTGTGTTAATAGTAATGCCAGGTTCTTCACGGAACCCATGGAACCGATGCCTTCCAGGTATTAGATGAAAAACCAAGAGGTTATTTTGCTCTTCTATCTACCAATTTGTTATTTTTGTGCTCAAGAAACATAAATCTATGGAGAAGAATATCCCAAAACAACACGAAAGTTGCTCAAGTGAGTCCATCCAAATATAACAGCTATATTGAGCACCAATCAAGAAAGGGGTTAAGTCCAAATGTAAGTTGCTAAAAGAGTTTTAGCCTACAAGCAACGAAAGCAGGCTCGCCTCAAAAGGGATGAAAGGTGAGGGATAAAGGAGACATTGGATGCTTGAAAGTAATTGAGGTTTTGTGGGGTTTTCTCTTTGTCTTAAATCTCTTTTTGTAGAAATGAGGCTAAAGGCAGATACCTCATATTGTCCTTCAGTATCCAAGAGACTCGTTTTTGTCACAGAATCCTCTAGTAAAATATGGTAATGGGGCTTGACCTTTTCCAATATCGATACAAAAGAAAAGGTGACCTGAGTGTGTGTAGTAAGGTGGTCAGGCCTCTCTTTTTTGTCGTGATACTCACCTACTGACAAAAAAAAAAAGTTTATTTTCTCACTGCAGCTAGGAAAAGAAAGAGGGAGTGGAGAGAGGCAGAGATGGAGAGGTTGTTCCTTGAAAACTTTCTACAAACATTTTTTAATTGGAAACTTTTCTCTTGAGATTGTAGAAAATCCCATAGAGTCTATAGCATTGCCTAGAACACTAAAAATCTGAGCCATTGTCACAGAGGACATGACTCAGAAACTACTTACCATAATCACCAACCTAAATTCTCAATGAAAAAATAAATTTTCCTAGTCTCATTATATATATATATATAAACCCTAGCTTGAAAATACTCTAATTTTGAGTAAAAGACAAACCTGTCACCCTGCTCCTTCCTCCAGTCTTGCAAGAAAAGGTAATACTTTCCACCGAGCAAGTAATGTAGTGCGTGAGTTGTTGGATTTAATCCTCAGAATTGTAGGCGACAAGATTGGACAAATATAACCTTGGATTCAACCAATACAGCAGAAGAATCCATGGTTTTTATATCATGCTTGCTTGTAGGTGATTCTTCTCTTGGGGATCAAGCTCAAGTCAGGATTATTTTGGACACATCTGTTAGTTTAAGTTCTCTGTGTTGGAAGAAGTTAGAAATTTTCCAGTTCCAATAAATAAACAAATGAAACTTCTATTTTATCTTATTATGATTATCTTAAACAAGTCAGATTGGATTCTTTCTCAATAACAGAAATTCAAGTACATCAAGAAAAAAAAAATGTATATTTGTTCAAATTTTGAGCAGAGTATGAGTTTTTTAAGGAATCTGACAGACATACTTCATAGATTTATGAAATTATTAGTTGCATTAATTATGTTCTTTAATTGTGAATCGCAAAAAACAACATCCCCCATTGTAATTAATAATCTAACACAGAGTTCCATGGTGCTCAGATTTTTCTTGAAAATTTGACTGTTTATAAGCACAAGATTAGGCTAGATACCCATGTGTCTCCATGATTTTTAGATCAAGAAAATATCGTTTTTTTTTTTATTGTCCACTCACTCTTCATTGAAGCCTGGTAAAAAAAACACCAAATGGATGGTTAAACAATGCTAAGATCCCGTAGGGTTCTGACATGTTTGTGATCTCTAGTGAAAAAATGAAATTGATTTTCAATTCAAGGCAGCAAATTCAGTTATGTTTTGAAAATAAAAAAAAAGATGCTCAGTAGGCAACAAAATTGAAGCAGGTTCCAATTTCCTGCAATTCTCAGTAATCGTGCACAATGTTCAATTGAAATTATCATAGAAGACAATTTAGAAGTTGGTATAATAAACTGTATGAAGTTCAAAGAAGCTTGCAAAGTTCCAAAACAGTGGATTTGAAGTGTAACATGAGTCCATGTTCTTGACTTCTTGTGCCATTCTACTGTGTATTTTTCGTTTCTTTAAAGCACAAAGATTTGCTTAGCAATAACCCTAAGTGCATAAATCTTCATTAACAATCATGTTCTTTCAAAACTTGGAGTCCAACCATGGAGTTTTCAGAGTGTGAGGAGCTACTCAATAACCTGATGAATTTGATAGTTACGGCATGTCTCGTTCATGCCTAAGAACGTACAGCACTGTGTGCCTTAAGAACAGACAAATTGTATTCTATGTTTAATTTGAAATTTGAAGTTCAAACAGGAACAGTCATTTCAATTCAACATTGCAGCACGAACTAACCAGGAACGCCAGCCTTTAACATCTTGGTTTGCCACAGAGGTGAAGGACCACAATTATTACAATCAATAGAGACATGCATACGTTGGCAGTACTGATGCAAAGGTGAGGTGCAGAAATGCCAAACATGGTTCCAAACCAAAAATGTGTACCAGAACCAATGCTTCTTGATCTGAGACACCGATAAACACATACATCTATATATCACGAGTGAAAAGGGACTAACAAGGCAGTGCCTCGAATTGGACTGGAGTGACCATAGCTGTGGGGAAATGGGAGAGGGATGCATTCGTTTCGGGCTATGAAGGTGTAGAATCCCACAATTGGGACAGCAAAAGCGAACTTTCCAAAGACATTTGGACAACGAGTCGATGCCAATCATAAAGCGCAAAAGGCATCTATCTCTCTTCTTCCTCCATTTCTGTCCCCACACCAGTACCCCTTCAAGGAGGTCTCTATTTTACACCAAATCCCTTGCAAGTTGCAGCCCTTTTCTTTGTCCTAATTGCCTTACCAGAAACTTTTAGGTAAATCTATATATCTAGCCTATGGCTTGTAAGCATGATCCACTTAGTTTTTTTCCCCTTCTCGTACGTAGCAGCACCTGCGCTGCCAGAAAACCAGTTTGAATTAGATAGTTAGTAAACCAGCTCCATGACCATGATATATTGTCTCATCCAGCTCTGGTGTTTCTGTTGTCAATTGTTAAGATTAGTGACTTAATTTCCATTCAATCCAACTCCAACATGGTAGATCAGTTCCTAATCCACATAGGCTGATCATGAGCCCTTTGGCTAAGCACTGAATTAATTACTCGAGTACACTATATAACAATAACAGAATATAATAGAACGGATGGGTGAAGTCCATAGTGAAAAACGCCGTGCGCATAGTCACAGTGCACTCTGGTATACTGTAGAGTTTTTTTTTCAATTTTTTTATATAGTATAATTAACGCTTTGCCCTTCTAAAAAAAACAATTAACTTGCCATTGGAGTAATTCCGTCCACGATAATACCCTTAAAAGGGAAAAAAGAAGAAGAAGATGAGCTGTCATTAGAGGTTATTTTATCTTTTTTTTTTTTTTTATGTTGGTTAGGGGCAATTTAATTTTTTAATAAATATAAAATATTTATTAAAAAAAAATAGCTACCGTGCATGAGCATATCATGTTCATGTGAAGACTTACAACAAGCAAGGGCAAGTTTTCTTGGTGTAGTTGGGTTCATATCGGTGATCCTTTCTTTCTATGACAATGCGTGTGGTGGTATTTTGATCTCTTGTTTAGTTTTAATTTGTTTTTTCTTTATATTTGATTCATGTTATTTTGATTAATATTTTTTTATTTGAAATGGTTTATAGAAATGAATTTCTTTTTCAATTTCATCATCATTTAAAAATTTTATCTATTAGATGTTATTTATATTCTTTTAATTGTTATTTGTTTTGGTTTAAACAATTTTTAGAATTGCAGTTTTTTTATGATTTCATCTTCCTTCAATTTTTTTTATGTGACTATATTCTCATTCGTTTGGCTTTGGCAAGTTTTTTTAACTGAATTTTGTTTTATAATTTCATCCTTCAACATTAAATTGGTTGGGAATTGAGCTTCTTGATTGAACTTGAGTCTAAATTTCACGGATTGCAAGTTTGAAGAATTAACTCAAGTTTAGAAGATTCACACGGGTTTGATTGGATTTGTTTTTTCTTTTTTAAGCTAATATGTTTTTAGTTTTATCTTTCAACATTTATTTATTTTTCAATTTCATCCTCCTTTAATTTTTTATCTGTCAAACCCTTATTCTTTTATTTGCTATTTTTTTGTTTTTATTTTTAGAATTGAAGTTTTTTTACAATTTCATTATCTTTCAATGTTTTTTTTTCCTATGTGATTTGATCCTCATTTTTTTTGCTTTGGAATTTTTTTTTTATTTAGATTTATATTACAACTTCATTCTCCAACATTAAATTGGTTAGAAATTGAACTACTTGAATGAATCCGGGTCTAAGATTTCACTGATTTCGGGGTTGAAAAATTAACCTCGA
>Ga0307510_10004965_pt1 | contig 15740 bp, 8 predicted proteins | sample 12_EM_MG_FD_207224 | JGI IMG/M metagenome (GOLD analysis project Ga0307510, IMG submission 207224) | Populus trichocarpa ectomycorrhiza microbial communities from riparian zone in the Pacific Northwest, United States - 12_EM | ecosystem: Host-associated > Plants > Roots > Unclassified | place...
ACCTTATGAAATATGGTTATGACTCCTGAGAGATGTTATTACATGGGTACATTTGGATAAATATTGAAAAGATGCACGCCACCAAAACTGATTGTAGGACAATATGCTTTGAAGTCCATTGATTCAAGGTGCATTTCACCACATGAATGTGAGTGATAAAAGGGAACACCATTAATGATGATAATGAATTTCTTTTCACGATTTGATTAGATCAGCTGAGAGGAATTTATTAAGAATAACACTGAGCATATAACGATGAACTTTTATTGCATGTCTGGATGACTTGGCCGTTCTATGAAGGTTGATAATAACATATGCTTGAAGAGTATGTTTCAACTGAAGGCAACTTCATGGATGATTGACAATCTAAGATGAGGTCAATACTAGAAAATATTTTGATGATGGTTGGCGGGATGCACACAGCTAATCTGATGACAGTTCTTGAGAGAATCCAATAAGTGAATGATTTGTTAAACTCCTTCATGATAAAGCAAATAATACCACCTTTGGAGGGCATGGTCATATTTAATAAACAATGAGAGCAGTAATTGTTGCGGATAGCCCATGATCGGCACTACACTTACATTTGAGTTGAGGACTATCATACGGTAAACTCAATTGAGCCAGTGCATCATAAAAACTAAGAAGAATTTGGATAACAAACAAAGACACTCTATGATGATGAAGCATTAAAGAAGAGGGCCTATATTTCAAACTAGATAAGAATATATGCATGTCATCTAACCTCAAAGTATTGCATATATGTTTTTGAATTTTTTCGAGAAGATTAATGAATCTAAGTTGACAAATAAGACATTTGCCATTCATCTAACCCCAAAGTATTTGACTTGTTAGCTCAAGTTGATCGAAATCAATCCAATAAATTGTTATCTTAATATTAAAAAAATATCATCTTGAAATGTCTTTCGAGTCAAATTTTTTTATTAAAAAATATTAATAATATCTAAATATTTTTTTACATTTAACAAAAATTTAACCCACTCGCAACATAATGCTAGTGAATGATCAGTGTATTCTTTCAGGTATCTGCATGTTCCGCTGAATCAAGCAGGTTTTTGCTAAAAGTTTTGCTGCAACGGGAATTCACAGTTTAAAAGATTATTTTAAGGCGAGTTAGGGCAACGCGCACCCTAATGGCGTGGAGGAGTATATAGGTGCGCAGGAGGGTGTGAAAAGATGTAACTGAGGCTCGAGGGTCCATGCCTCAGAAGTACTTAAGCTTATTTGGACGCTAAAATCACAAAGACCACTTTACCCACTTTTTTGAACACTTCTCTCTTTCCTTGTCTAATCCTGACCAATCATCATCAGCTGAGTTCTGTTCTTTCTCCATTAATTAATTTCAAACACCTGGAAGTGAAAGATTATTATATATTATATATATATACACATATACATGAGGCTAAAAGGCAATGGCGATTTACTGTGGATAATAAATAGTGTAATCCACTATAAAAACTACCATTTTATCTTTTAAAAATTAAAGAATATAACACATTGAGGGGTAAAATATTGTTTTCACACACTTTATTGCATGATATAATTACTCTATGACCTTAAAAAAAAGGGACAATTTATGTCTATGGAATATTTTTAAATTTTTATATTTTTTTTTATAGTATAATTATTGCATAGCTCTTGGAATTATGATATTTGTAATATTTTATTCGATTTAATCTCTAATCATTTGATTTAATTTTTTTTTGTTAAATTTGATTCTTATTTTTATTATTGTAATTCTTTTTATTTTAATTTCTCTTCTTGATTAATTATTTTTCGGCAATTTCATCACTCGTTACTTAATTTCATTGAATTTTCATATTATATTTGGTGCTTATTTTTTTTATCATGCTTTTAAAACCTAGCCCGGGAGTCGACCCCTGTCATGTTCCAGGCAATTGGTTGGGTCGAATGACTAGGGTTACCGGGATAGATCAAATTTTTTATTGTGCAATAAGTAAAAAATAATGGCAAAAAAAATCAATGGATTTCAACATGATTTTCTCCTAACTAATCGTTTGATTTTTTATTTGGCATAGCTAAAAGTAAAAATAGTATTGTTTTGATAAAAAAATAATGAAGCAAAAATTCAACTATGATAATATTTCTTTTGATTGTTTTTATTTGTTTTAATTTTTTTTTGATTTTGTTTTTCATCTCATTTCTTTTCTTTTGATTTTTTCATATCATATATGATATTTTTTTTATTGTTATTTTTTTTTATTTTCTTGGTTTTTTTTAATTTTATCTTTTAATATTTTTTTTCTAGATTTAGTTCATATTTTTTTAATTTCTCATTTTTCAAATTATTTTCTTAATTATTTTCTTTTAATTTTGTCACTCAATATTTTATTTTATTTTTTATCTAATTTTGTTTTTCATTCTTTTATTTGTTTTTTTTTTTATTTTTCAACTAAGTTTTTTATTATTTTAATTACTATTTATTTCTTTTTAATTTTTTGATGATTAATAATTTTTTTGATGATCTCAGGGTTACTAATTTTAAATATTAGTCTTATTTAGCTTCAATTTTTATTTAAATTTTTTAATATTAAATTATTAGGTATTGAACTTTTTATTTTTTTGTTCTTTTTCTTTCTCTAACATTATTCTGCGTCACGGAATACTTAAATAAAGGTTATCTCTTGAATATTGTTTTTTTTTATATATATTATAAAAAGATTAAACAACCCCGCAGCGTAGCACAAAAGTATCCGATAAACCCAGTCCTTTATTATATATTACGTACTGTAACTACAGTTACTTTTTATTCTCTTCTCTCCGTGGCTCATTCCCCATTACCTGCTGCTACAAACCACACCTCTTATTCTATTTCGACACAGTAGTACCCCCAATATCTTTCCTTCTCTGTTTGCAGTATCTACCACCACTGCTGCTGCTGCTGTAAACTAGTAGAAGAACGCAGTTTGCTAATCCTGACTCTTTCTTTCTTTCTTTCTTTCAATGATGGAAGAACTTTACGGTCTTCAATCCACCAGCTCTGATTACTCTTTGCAGGTTCCATCAGAGAACATGGTTTCTCCAGTGGCTAATTACTACCATCCTGTGGGGTTCACCTCCCCAGCTGGGGAGCCATCATTTCCTGTTTTTGGATCGGAGCAGATGTTTTGTGGTTCCTCAGTATCTGATGCTGCTTCAATGGGGGCCGAGTTGCATCAGAAGCAGCAGCAGCAGAGTGGGGGTGTTGGTGTTGGTGATCATAGTAATAGAAATAATTCAGAGGAGGTTTCTTGTGCAATTAGGGCTAAAATTGCTTCTCACCCGCTTTACCCTAAGTTACTTGAAGCTTATATTGATTGCCAGAAGGTATACACACTAATCTTTTTTGCAACTAATAGTTTGGATTGAGCTATTTAATAGTCTCAAAAGATGTCAAGAAACGATTAAGCACACGCAGAAAAAAGAAAAAAGAAAAAAGAAAAAAGAAAAAGAAAAAGAAAAAGAAAAAGAAAAAGAAAAGAACTCAAGCAAATCTAGAATGGAAAGTTTGGCCAAGTGATGATACAACTGGAAGGATGAGGAACACTTTTCTAAATGGAGTGTGAAGTTCTTTGAAAAAAAAAAAAAAAACTTCAAGGATACGGGATTCTTGATTTCCAACGTTTCAGTGGTCCGAGGACAGTCATGGTTTGAGGGATGTCTTAAAATCTCAATTTGATCCATGAAATGCGTTGTTGCAACAATTTTTGAGTGTATTTTATTGCTATGTTGTTGCAATTGCATGTGTTTTCTCTTGCAAACTTTTCCTTTTATGTCGATCAATTTCTTTCACATTTTTGTTAAAATGAAAAGCAATACTCTTGTGCAATACCAACTTTTCTCATTAGCTAGGCTCATACTATAGGGAAACTGTGTAGACTGTAGACCATATATGCTGTTAGACTTTTGAAAGTCTTGGAAATTGGAAAGTTCCAGTATTTATTGGTTAGTACTCCATAAAGTGTATTGATAAGTCTACTGTTGTTTTATTTTCTTATTTTTACTAATTTTGTTTTTGATTTCTGTGTTTTGCAGGTGGGAGCACCGCCGGAGATGGCTTATTTATTAGATGAAATCCGGCTAGTGAATGATGTTTCCAAGGGGTCCAATGATACTGTCGCCTCTTGCTTGGGTGCCGATCCCGAGCTCGACGAGTTCATGGTCTCTTTTTCCTCTTCAAACTTCTTCTGTTCTTGAAGGAGCCCAAACCCTAAGAAGCGATTTCCCATCTCTCTCTCTCTCTCTCTCTTCTCTTCTGCTAACTTTCTCAGTTTTCATCTTTGATGGCCTTGTTTCGTTGCTTATTTAGACATGGAAATAAAATCCTTTCTTTTTCCCGGGCTTCCTATTTTGATCTCTTGATTTCCAATGAAATATTATTTCCTTTTCTTTTCTAGGTTTTCTTCTTCAAAATGGAGTTTTATTTTCTTCACCCTCCCTCTCTTTCCGACTGATAGTACTTGACATTTTTCTCCTTGCAGGAAACTTACTGTGACGTTCTGATGAAGTATAAAGCGGATCTCTCAAGGCCTTTCGATGAAGCCACTACTTTCTTGAATGATATAGAAGCTCAGTTTAATACTCTCTGCAACGGTCCTTCCAGAAGCCAAGTTTATGGTCTCCCTCTCTCTCTCTCACTCTCTATTTTACTACTCAGTATGTTATCTAGTTTGTTGATGTTTGTGCAGTGGATTTTATTGTTTATAGTTTAATCTTCTGTCATGGGAAGCTGTGATAGTAAATACATAATGAGATACCCACACGAGAGAGAGAGAGAGAGAGAGAGAGAGAGAGAGAGAGAGAGGCGCTCACGTTAGCATAAAAACTAGTGTATTTTAGCAGGACAAACGGATCACATGAGAAATAGAGGCTGCTTTCATGGCCAATTTCCCATATTGCTTCTGGACAAAAAACCTGCACCTTTAAGAAACATATATTCACATTCTTGCTGTACAAATCAAGGTTTCAGATGTAAAAATGATAAAAAGCATAACCAAACAACAAAAACCCTAGAAAAGAAAGAGAACACCTGCCCTTTGACATGGATCTCTCTATTGAAAGACCCTTTTGTTGGAAATGGATCTGAATTAATACTGCAATGTGGGGGAACATGTAGAAAGGTTATCCATTTTAGGGTTGGAGGCATTAGGCTTTCATCTCTACTTTCTCTTTCCTTTTGTTTCTTTCTTAAGGGAGCATTCAAGATCATAATTTTTAGCTTTAAAGGTAAGAAGCATGGAGATAACTGCTTTAGTCATGGGTCGCATTCAAGGAGAAAAACCAACAGAAGCTTTCATATGGTAAATTTAACATTTTAGTTTCAAACCACCTTTGATGTTCCAATTTTTTTTAATTGTGTATTCAGATCAATTGTGGTTTGGTGTTATTGCTGATCCGAATACTGATTGTTTAGTTACTTGTAAGCACCTGTTTTTTCTTATCTTAAGCATGGGGGAAAGGGAACAAAAAAAACATCGGAATAATAGAAAATGTCTGAGAAAATGAATTATATCAAAAAGCATTTCTTTATCTTGGGAACTGATAAGAGCCTATGAGTTCTGAGTTTGTTCAAGTGCCTCATAAACTAAACTCCCTTTGTTCCTCATAGTTGTCCTTGGACAAGGTTGAGGTTATACTGACTTGTGCCTAATCAATTGTTACATATTTCTGGTGAGTGTTTGGATGCTAATCTCAAGCTGTGTGAATGGAAATGGGATAGGTAATTCCCTTTCAAACAACTGGCTGTCAATTTTATTTGTATCGTGACTGGAGATCTAAGTTTCAATAAAGCATGAGTTGTAGTGCATGCCATGGGTGGGAATTAAAAACTATTCCTCAGGAAAGGTCATAGGATTGGATTAGTTCTGGCATCCACAGAGTGAGTCTTGGAACTGCTGTCTTTGCATGTTAAGAATTCATTGGGAAGAGTTGCAGGCAGATGGAAATATATAAAATGTAGCCCGACTGAAAGCAAACCCCTTTTCTGCCTAATCATACACATAACTAAATCCATTAGATTCCCAACTGAATCTCCCAATGAACAAGAGATATCATGGTAGACTAAAGTATTATGAGTTTGGTTTTCAAAATATTATGTTTTCTTTATGGCAAGTGAAGTAAAGAAGCACCTGCAGCTCGTGTTAGGATGTTCCTCTTGTCTTCCCTTGTCATCTACTCCTTTCCTTTTTAATGTACCTGATCACTGTTGATCTCTTGCTTTTGAGGCTTAATGTAATTTAATAACATGTTTAAACTACTGGCTTTTTTGTACTTTGTACAGAATACAGATGGACTTTGTCGCCAAAATTGATAATTTAGTAGAGCATTTCGTTGTGGTTAAGGCAACAAGTTCACACATTTAGTATAGTCGCACGTTATTTTTTAGAATAATTTTGAAAGTTACATTTCGTACACTCTGTTAATTTATGGATTTTGTCTGGGAATAAAAACTTTAGGTATGGATTGGTTGAATTATTATATTTTTGCATGCGTGAAACTAAAGTTCCGATCTTAAGAGGGTGCATGAGTTTGTGAAGATACTATAGTGGGGCTTCGCACTCTTTCTGCCAATTGCCTATTTGTACAGTGAAGATTTGCATATTCTTTTGTGGTATTTTGATGCTTTAGATATTCCCTGATTAGAGACTTTAATGCTATTAAAAGGGATTCTTAGTGCTGGACAGTGAATAAGAAGAAAAAATGCTTTGCTTTTAAGCTGTTACTTGGAATATCTTCAAGTATCTTTTTGTTTGTCAACTAGCAAGATTGATGATTTATATTTTCTCAACATGGATTCAAGGTGGTGTTGTTCCATAGAAAGCACACGAGGTTTCCCTCTTTCATGGCTTAGTTTGGTAAAAGCTGAATACTTGGTCAGCCTCTTGATTACTCTATATGATTCTTTGACTTGATTATTCATTAACTTCTTTGGAGAGGTTCCTCCTTTTCCCTTCATTTTATTGAAGAAGCATCGAATGAACTAGCCTTAGTATTTATTGAGCTATTTTCTGTTCATATATTTATGACCATAGCATTCTCATGGTTTGATGTATCACGTTGTGCTACAACGTTTCATCATCTTGTCATTAGGATTTAGTAATTTGTAATTAAGCTCTACTTATCGCCCGTACCTTTGAGCTTGCTTGCACCACCATGGCTGGAATGCTTTCATGCAGCATGCTATCATTCCATGTTCAAGTGTTTGTTAGAAACACGGGCTTGAATTTGTATTCGTTGTACACTAGCCGTAAACAGCTCATGTGCCAGAGGCCCTAAAACTTGGGACTTCCCTTGCACGCATTTGAGCTATATGCATAAGAGTGAGTGAGATAGTTAAAGAGTCATATGTCCGTGTCTCATCTATTGCAGTTGTATGCTAATATCTTGTTATTCCTCATGGCGCGGCCATATAATCTTCTATTCCAACAACTGAAGTGTTTTGCTTTTCCATACTATCCCAAGCATCACTAGAGGCTTACCTTGATTGTGCTGTTCTTATCTGGAGATCTTGTCATTCTGCATTAAGTTTCAGTGGAGATGGCTTTTAAAAATCCATGGGAAAAAGAAGTTTTTAGGGTTTGGGTACGTTGGTTTTTTTTTTAAAAAAAAAAAACTAGAAAAACACACAGAAACACACGGCAGTGTTGTCTGGTATATCTCAACAATCACACCTTTTCTCAGTGTTGAAAGAGATGGTATAGCCTGTTATAATTATGTGCACAATCTTATGTGAACAGTATTACTTGGTATACGACTGGCTTTCACATTCTCTCAATGAAGAATGCCCCCATTAATGTTTCATTTTATGCTTACAATGGAATAGGATTAGTGTTGTGGCCTCATTATGACGTGAATGTTGTGAGTGATCATGTGTTAGGTTGTATTTTTTAAGCTTACTGATCATGTTCTTCAACTATTAATAGGATTGCAAACAGATTTAAAACGTTCAAGTTTGTTTTATCAAAATCTTCCTCCAGGTATAGTGTATAGCCAAACATGGTGTGGATGCTATGAATTAAATTCTACACTGATTAGGAGAATAATTTTTTTTTTGCCTCGAGGTCATATTGCTGTTTTTTTCCAGTGAAGATAGATTGAAATATGATCTTTGAATTTGATGTCTTGGTGGCTAGTGTGGTTTATGTCCCCTACAGTTCAATTTGCTCAGTTTGCTTTCCGCCAAACGTCTTAATAACTAACAATATTTGAAAAAAAAAAGATAAAAAAAAGTGCGTCTAAGCATATTGATGTTACTAACGCTCCCAGGTTGCATACACAGATGAGTTGTTGCCATGACATGCATGACTGATCTCCACCTTTTGTCACTTCATTGCATTGAGCTCCTCCATTCCCTAGTTTATGTTCACTCTTTCATCTATGGTTTCTGCTAGGTATCTATGTTAAAAGACGAGGATGTTTTAAAAGTTCTAGTTGCACATAGCCACATAGATTGTAAGTGGAGACATTATTTGCGCTGATAGCTTTTGATTATTATTATTATTATTATTTTTGACACGAGAGGGTTTCAAACTTGAGTTTTGACAGGGACTGAGGATGGCAAAGTACTCGTCTTTGTTAGTAAATCTACTGAGCTTTTTTTAGTTGTGAGTTTGGGTTTTATTTTATTTCATTTCATTCGGTGGATAATGATTTTTGGGGTTTGATTTGTATTACTAGGATGAAGAGGTGCATCAGTGCATGTGTCTGGGGTTAGGGTTTGGACATGAAGGGGCATGAAAGGGATTTGGTTAATAAAATTTGTGAACCACACTGGACTACCCGCTTTTAGCGCTGCAAAACCAGGTTCTAAGCAATGAGAGTCTCACTCTCACTCTCACTCTCACTAGGCCAAACTTTCGGTGGCTCTGTATATCTACGTCGGTATCTTTCTAGTCTCATTTCAACTAGGTCGTAGGCATGTTCCTCTCTGGTGCAGTGATTCAGCTCTGAATCATTGCAAAAATATTAAATGCTACTCTTCCGTTCTTCAATCTTTTAGCTTTTGGGTGCAGTATAGAGAGTCTCTGGGAGAAAATGATGGGGCAAAAGACCTATTGGTTCCCCTATTTTTTATTTTTTTCTGGGGCTTTTCCAAGGTTGAGGGAAGTTAATGCGAGCACTGCACTCGTTGGAGGGGAGGTGAGGCGAGTGGAGGTGAGGCGAGTGGAGGTGTCTGTCATGGGAAGTATCGTAAGAAGAGAAGGGGGTCTAGGGCAGTGCGTGCGTGCCTTGCGGGTTACCTCTTTTATCTTTTTAAGGAACCGTACTCTCTTGAAGACGCCAACTCCCTCTCCCTTACTGACTGCGATACGACACAACGAACCTCTGATCGACTCTCTCTCTCTCCTACTTTTAAGTTTTGCCTGTGCATATTCTTCTTTTCTGAAAGAATTGATTGTGGGTCCCGACCTCATAGCACAGCATGCAATGGTGTTAAATCACATCCATGGAGACATGGGATCATGCCTCCATGTGTTGATGACGTTGGACCCCACTTCCCCACTTCTCTTCTCCTTGTTTCTTTTCAATCAGATTTTCTTGAGACCCTTTCGTTGTTGTGGTTGATTTTGAATCCTTGATCGCCTCCACTATGGTTTGTTGGGCATGTACTTTCATTTCGTGGTTGGGTTGGGCTGTCCTCCTACTGTACATATAATATATAATATGCTGAAGAAGTTGTTCATTAATTGGGTGCTTCAATGGTCCCCATTAAAATTCTTGGAGTCTCCTCTAAAATTGAAACAATTAATTTGTTTTATTGTGGGCTGTAGTGCCAAGCTTATATATATATATATATTCAATTTTTAAGATGGTTGTGGAGTCATCCTGTCTGTGGTTACTTGGTTCAGATATGGAGGGTTGCTACGGAAAAGAAGTATTGGTTATGGCTGAAACACTGATGTGATTTGCAATATCAGTGGTATTGTGAACAATGTCGATGAATTTGACGTTGTAAATTGAAGCCTTTCTAACTTGGTAGCTGTTTATATGAATTTTCTTGAAAACACTTGTTAGTTTGGTTATTTATGTTTGTTGGCATCCTTCTCCTGCCAGATGAAGCTGCTGGTTCATCTGATGAAGATGCCAGTGGAGGAGAGGCAGGCATGCAAGATTCAACCCGTATAAACGAGGATCGAGAGCTGAAGGACAAACTATTACGTAAATATAGTGGTTACATAAGTACCCTAAAGCATGCGTTTTCAAAACAGAAGAAGAAAGGAAAACTACCAAAGGAAGCAAGGCAAATCCTGTTAAACTGGTGGAACATTCATAACAAATGGCCATACCCAACGGTAATTACTTTGAAGCAAATATCGTAATAAAGTGAAATATCCCAATCTATATCTTACTCTAATGTTTAGAATTTAGTTGGAAAATCTGAGTTCTCGATCAAGCCCCTGAATCATATCTTACTGTTTTTTAAATTTCAGGAAGCTGATAAGGTTGCTTTGGCCGAATCAACTGGCCTAGATCAGAAACAGATAAACAACTGGTTCATCAATCAAAGGAAACGTCACTGGAAACCATCAGAGAACATGCAATTTGCTGTTGTGGATAGTCTGTATGGTCCCTTTTTCATGAACGACTGAGGTGGGGTGTTCCCACTTAGCTCTCACTACGCTTTTTTTTGTACATGCTTGGACAGGGCCTCATGCTGATGCCTAATGAAATGCTTACCGCTTCAATTATCTAACTATTTCTTTCAAATTTATTTGCATGCTATTTGCTAAAGTGTTCTTTGCTAATCGTAAGATTATGTCAATTGAGTCCGATTTCAATAGAAATTTCACATATATACCTAAACGACTCCTAAAATGACATGCTCGGAAAGTTAATATGGCAACTCGTGAGGCTAGTGCAACAGCGATTAAGGTTTTGACATATTTAGGATGTATATGCAGCGTTTGATGCAATAGATCATGAGCCAACTGAAGATTGCTGGAAATTATCTTTAATCATGTAACATGGAAGAATGCACCGGGAAAAAGATATGGAGGAGAAACAATAATGCAAACAAAATAATAATGGATCTTATGCGGGAACTTAAAATTTTTTCTTTTAATGTAGTAACTTTGATCCAAGGTTTAAATTTCATGGTTGTTTGAGCATGTACAGGGCTAGCTGGGGCTTTCTTGATGAAACAAAATACACAAGTATTTGGAATCTCTTCAAGCTTTATTTATTAATTCACTCTTTATACATTAAATCTAGAACAGATTGCAATCTCTAACTGTTTAATAATAATTTTAAAAAAGAATTCTAATCATTGCAATCTATAACTTTCATGATTTAATAATCATTATTACTAAAAAATAATATAAATTATATCTTGAAATTTTATTTAACAGTTTAAACTTAAAGTATTGGATAAGTTATTGAGTTTTCTTTGACATGGTATCACAAACTTGATAGTCAAGCGATCACGAGTTCAAATTTTATTATCTCTATTTATTTTATAAAAATTAAACACAAGGAAGTATGAGTTTATGCAAGTTTCAAGTCCAAAAAACTTTCACTTGAAGAAGTGTGTTAGAAAATAATATAAATTATATCTTGAGACCTTACATAACAGTTTAAACTTTTGAGTTGAATTGATTATTTGATAATTCATAGTAAAAATTTATATTAGACTAGTTGATTAAAATTATTTTATCAAACAATTCATCCCTTAAATTATTATTGTTAAACACTTAATTTAACAACTAGAAACTCTTATCAAGACTGTTTTTTTAGTGAAAACATCAAGTAATCTTTTAAACTTTATAAATGATCTCAATTCAAATTGAGAGGAATTTAGGAAATATATTAGCGAGTTGATTTTTACTTTGCAATAGATAATTTCAATGGTGTCATCATTTGCGAGATTTCTACTTGAACTAGGATTTTATCTAACATTCACAAGGATAGACACCCTAGCTAGTTGGAACTTGCCATCTTGTAGCATTATTGAAGTTAATGGGAAAGGAAAAAGGAAAAGAGTTGCAGCAAGAGAAAGAACATTACCTAGCCGTCGGCAAAATTAATAGCCACAGCTAGGAAAGTGGGTTTACAACAACTGCTGCTGATTCCTGCCAAGTATTTTGAGTATTTCTTACGGATCATAAGAATACATTCCATTGAAGTCATTGGAGAAAGCATAATGCGTTGGAAAATCAACCCTAACTGTTCAGACTCCTTTCATGCCTTGGAACTTTCATGAGAACGTGCGAAGAGAATTGTATGGAAGTATAATCTTAGACAATTTTCCTTTACTAAACATTAAAAAAAATATATATGATAAGATTTTTTTTAAAAAAAATACAGAGTATTAATTGGATTATTGAATTCACAAGTGACTCGACTCTCTTTAAGATCACGATTCAATCCTTCATTTATATTTATGAAATCTTGGTTTCAACACTCAGAGTAATTTATTTATTAATTTTTCTTAATGCATCGGACTGATATATATAGAATAAGTTTATTATCTAGAAATGAAATTTATTGACACGCAAACTAACTTGAAAATATCTATTATCGTCCAAGTTATTGTCTTCTTAATGCCATCACCTCTCGTAAGAAACACCACTTCTGGCTTTCATTGATTGAAAACCGATCGATAGAAACACTTTTATCCACAATTTAGTGATTCACAGCGGACTTTGTGTCGATTTCATACTCAATTTGTTTGTCTCAATACTTGTATTTTGTGGTGGGTTCAGGCATTAATTATATAAGGTTTGGAAATTTTATTTATGTTTTTGTCAATGGCAGCACTCATCATAGTGAAAGCGAGGGCTAAATTCTTCCCTACGCTAAGTTTTATTTTAACATGTAAATATTATATTTTGTGGCAGCCTTCTATTATGAGTGTCAAGCATGCATATGTTGTAGGGAAAAACAATGCACTCGTCGATATGCTTGATGACATGTTCACACCATGCCATGGGGTGGAGATTATGTTAGGGTTTCAAGTTATACTTGATTGCCATCATTACATCTCGCACTTTTCAGGAGATTCACTCTCTTTTTGGTTCTCTTGTGAAAAATTCCATATTATACTCGTGAAGATATTGGTTATTTTATACATGTGTTGTTATATAAGAAGTGTTTAAGAATGTGGTTAAAATCCTGTTTATGAAAAATTAAAAATTTATATTTTTATATATTTAGATTGTTTTGATGTACTGATATTAAAAATAATTTTTTTTTAATGAAAAAAAATATTATTTTAATATATTTCTAAGTGAAAAACACTTTAAATTATAACCATTATCACATTTCTAAACAAACTCCAAGTTACTCATTGAGAGAGGAAATTTTCTTTTATGATTTTTTTTTTCTGCATAATTTGACATGCAATAATATTAGACTTGAAAAACTATATGAGACTAATACGACAGAAAATATATTTATATTAAAAAAAATATTTTCCTAAAATTTATAATGCGTAGGGAGAAATCTCAGGTTGATTATACATTTGAAATGATTTTGAAAAATCATACGTCAGAGACTTGAGCTCCGCATGGATTGCGTGAAAGTTTGAATTTTTCGAGATGGAATTATATATTTCCTCAATAAAATAAAGAACTTGAGGATTTTCAATCAATTTATTATTATTATTAATATAAATGTCTGGATCAGTTTTTGTATACCTCGACTAATTTTATAGGTCTCGAAGTTAACGATCATATAAACTTTCAGTAATTTTAAAGTTGGTGAGATTCAAACTAATAATTTTTAAAAAGTAAACTTAGAGTCTAATTAGTTGAATTACACCATTCAAGAATAAAAAATTAAATAATTAAAATAATATTCCACCCTCAAATGATCAGCAAGAAACCAAATAATACTGCTGACAAACTTTTTAATCCTAGGAACATTGACATGATCGGTTGAAAATTACAAAAAATAAAATAAAAATGTATTGCTTTCATTTTTGGGTTGCGAGAAATTTATTTCCTGGCAGGGTAATAATTCAGAGGAGGAATCATCGTCTGATTACTCTTCGAGCTATGTGTTTGTATTATTTTTATAAAATTTTATTTCTTGGATACATGATTTCATTCGATTTGGTTGGATATGATCTTCATCCGGTTTGACTAAAGTAAGTAAAATCAAAGGCAACTATCAAATCATGGATGGTTAAAATCAGATCCAACTTCCATCATTACTTTTTTATTATCTTTTTTTATTATTATTTTAATATTACCATCACCATTAGCTTCATAACCTTTGCTAATGTATTTAAAAAATTTCCATCACCGTTCTTTTAGAGGCACCTCTATCATGTCATCATCATTGCCGCATGAGATACTTAGGTGACCTAAAAAAGAGTAGAAAGAGATAAAGGAGTCACATCTAGTTTTAAAGATCACTAGAATATTTAAGGATGGTCTCACTGAAATAAAAAAAAAGAAGAGAAAGAGAGTAAAGTGCTCGTTGTACTTAAAAAAAAAATTATAAAAATCATTTTAAGCTAAGCTACTTCATTGTTGTTTAGTTGAATTGTTTCGAGAGTCAAGTTTTTATGTCAAGAGACCTAAATTATTGAGTAGTTTTATTATTATAGTAAAAACTAGTTAATGCTAAAAAAAAATGGTTATAGATATAGGCTCAAGAAAGACTGACACAATTAAATAATTGATGTTCTTTTATATGTGTAAGAGTAAGTAATAAATACCCGCTAAGATTAGAATCGATCCATAAAGAGGTTAAGGATATATAACCACAAATAATAAAACAAATATAGTTAAAGAGAGCTAAAAGATGTGATATTAATGTAAAGATTTAACAAAGATAAATTTTTTTATCAAGGTTAGAGGATTCACTAATGGTATTTTAAATAAATATAGTCCAAACTCTTTATATTACTCAATTGAAAACTACACACAATGAAGGTTCCAATATAATGATTTATCATTAATGACTCATTTTAATTTATTAACATGATTATATTAATTACCTTATTCGAGTAACGCCAACACTTGTAAATATTATCAACAACAAATCGAGATCCTTTCATAAAACATGTTCGGTTATCCATACAGTAAGCTATGAAAAAATCAAGTATTTGTTGTGCTAAGGAATGTATACTACGAATCTAGACTCACTACTTAATAAGTAAGGTATTAAGATTGATTAAGATAACAATTATAACACATCTTAATAGCAAATTTTCTTGAATTTAAACATTAAAACCCATGTTGAGTTTGTACTATACTTATTATTACACAATTAGTGTCATATTGGAAAAAATAAACTTAACTAAACATAATTAAAAATAAAAACATAAATAAACAAGATAAAAACATTGCTATGATATAAATGAACTAAGTATAATAAAGAAAAAATGATAAGCATAAATAAGAGATTAACGACAATATAACATGAAATAAAATTTGAATATTACAAAAATACAAAAAAAAAAGAGCATGGATCTTGATATGAAAACCAAGATGTCTAAATGAATGACAAATGTCTTCTTTTATCGGCTAAAATTTAGAACTATTGATGGTGGCTAATTAATTTGGTGGTTTAACTAATTGGATGACTAATTATTAATTTGGTGGCTGAACAAAACATCATTGATAACATCATAATCTAAATAAATGGTTTACATGAAAGTTGTAGGTATTTGTCTTATATTTCTAACAAAACATGAACGGGCTTATTTGAACTTTTAGGACTCGAGACATGGGCTGAATATCAAACAATGTCTGGGTGTAGGATAGATCCAT
>Ga0307510_10004966_pt1 | contig 15735 bp, 8 predicted proteins | sample 12_EM_MG_FD_207224 | JGI IMG/M metagenome (GOLD analysis project Ga0307510, IMG submission 207224) | Populus trichocarpa ectomycorrhiza microbial communities from riparian zone in the Pacific Northwest, United States - 12_EM | ecosystem: Host-associated > Plants > Roots > Unclassified | place...
GACGAGAGAAAGAAAAAGAGAGTGATACGATGGCCATGGAAGAAAGAAAAAAATTATGGTTATTATTTATACGAAGGTATGATCTTTAACTTTTCCTAATTCTAGTAATATAAATTTTAACACCGATAATTTAAGATATATATATATATATATATTATAACACAAAACATTAACACACTCAAACTCAAACCATTATAAGATGATTATCATAATTTATCGAAGCATAATCTACTTGCTATATGCTTCAGTTCATAGAGATTGGAGATTTTTTTCAGGTTGCATGCGTCGTTTTCGAAACCAAATTTCTTATAGCTAAGAATTATCAACTTTTACGCATGTTTATAGAGATATATATCAACATGCCTCTGAGTCACCATGGAAAAGCGAAGTGTTTCTCCATTAAAAAATGATGCACGCGCGCTTCAGTTAGATCATCGAAACACAGCCGGACAACACTTCTAATCTGTTTGTAACCTTTTCTTTTATTCTTCATCTACATTCGCATGCCAAATATGTTAACGTTTAGGAAATTATCAAGGTTGTATTTATGCCACAGAGGTGCTAATCAGTGGCATCTATGGTGGAAAAATACTCAAATTCCTCCAACTATATATAAATATCTATAGACTTTATTGTCTAGGTCAATGGATTAAGCAAAAAATCAGAAGAAAATCAATGTCCGACATGCATGTTCATGAAGTTGCTGCTACAGCATCCATTGATTTATTTAGAAACTAAGACCTCCAAGTTAAGCAAGCTATAAATGATTGGGCGTTTTCTAGTTGAAATTAAACTAGACACAGACCAATCAAGAAGGAAAACTCTTGAACTCCTTTTCCAGCAAATTCTGTCTGCAAGTTGCAAGAAGGAAAATTCTGTACATATAGTTATAGGCTTATAGCAATAAATTGATGGGACCATATTCCATGTTCTTTTCTATGCAGCTAAGACTGAGTGATGCCCCTTAGCCCAAGCAAGTGCTCTCCACCATTAAAATGATTTGTCAAGCAATTATGAACATGAATGAATGAAGAAATCAATGCTACGTATCCACTGCAATGTTAAGATGATTGTATTAACATCTAGAATTATACGCTGCCGTGAGAGAACTGGTGCTCATAGTTGTTCATAAATTTCTTTCTTGGTTTATAGAAATTCGAGCCTAGAGTTTAACGGGGGATGGGAATGACGATGTGCATGCTAATTGTCTCAGCAATCTTTCCATGTTATCTACCTTCTTTTATTTCTAAAAAAAAAGAAAAAAATAGTTTTAAAAATAAAACTTAAAAATATTGAAATTAATTGATTGATTTTTAAATATAGAGAAACTATTTAACTTGTTTCTTTCTTTGTGAAGAAAGTAAAACGAAAAAGAAAAGGAAAAGAAGGGAGGAGCCCTAAAGTCAAGGAAAGACCCACCAGTCCGAAATAGAATGGTGAGCCCATGACAGGTTCCACTAAAAGTAGTTTTATGAGTCCATCAACATGTACAAGCCTTACCAGCCATTGTTTTCATACAATTTATATGTTTATTAGCGTATTGTTTTACAATAGCAGGACTTAATGAATTAATAGAATTTTTTTCTCATATTCCTTTTATTGTTATTTATTTTATTGCTATTAACAAAATTCAAAGAGGATGATAGTAACAAAAAAATAAAAAAAATAGCAATAAAAAATATGAACAAATCTGACAGATGAAAAAAAAATAAAAGAGAATAAAATTAAAAAAAATCAATTCTATAAATAATTTTAAATAAAATAAATAATAATCAAAATAAAAATAAAAAGAATTTAAAAGAAAAACAAAATGAATGGTTGCTATAAAAAAAATTGATGGGTTATGCATAAAAATCAATGAATTGTTGCCGCTTTAATTTGCTGTAAGCACCACTTAAATATGACAAAGTGGCTGACACACTCGTGTGCATGCCAGTTTTATCTTTTTTATTTATTAAAATATCAAATTTTTCTTATCCAACTTGATTAAAAAAACAATAAAAAAGAAGTCCAAGAACATTAGTTAAATAAAAAAAAGTGCTTTTAAGGATAATTTAATCATTTTACTATGCCTTTAAAATACAAAAGGACTACCTAGTACCAAATCAATCTCATAATGAGTAATGAATCTTCTAAAAAGATTGTATTATGCCTAATAGTCAGTTCATCATTTTTTTTAAAAAGGTAAAATGATCATTATATTATTTTACTGAATAATGAATCCTTTAACAATAACCAAAGTTTTTGCTTCTCTAATTAGCTTTTGTTAATAATATGTGAATTAATTGCCAATGTGCAATATAATTATGTACTAGAATTGGGTAATTGTTTTGCATTTTATTGCGGGTTGGACTAATATTTTTTTAAAATGTAAAAAAATAGTTGTCTAGGTATTGCTAATATATTTTCTATTTGCAAGTAAAATTTTGATTATAAAATCAAAATTTAATGTATATTGATGAAGTCGTAAAAAGATTTCATACAAAAACCCAACTTTCTACGTGCTTATATCTTGGACCAATACATGTGTAATTGATTAAGGGCTTGATCTTTGGCATTGGTTATGGGCTTGATTGTTCATAAAAATATAAATCCCTTATAAAACAAGAGACTCTCTAATATTTAAATTAGTAAATATATGACAAATATAATATGCAAAGGAATTAAGAGAATATTTTGAGTTTGAGAAAATTATCCTTCTCTCGTTTACCTAGTAACCCAAGATATTTATCAACCTTGATCATGTCAGCTCACATCGAGAAGTGGAAAGTGTAATCCATTTGGATTGCTACCTAAAAGGGCTACTATTTTACTTGTGTAAAAAACCTATTTTTTCTTATACCATCGTAAACGAAATAATTATTTTTTAAAAAAATATCAAGATGATGACATCTTCAATAGACCAAGACCTATAGTTAACTTATTAAACCAGCGACTTGGGTCATGGATCCTATTGAGGTTAATAACATCATTTTTCTAGAAAACATTATTTAATCACATGATAATAAAAATACATGCTATCAAGAATGCAATCAGATAATTTTTTTTTATAAAAAAGATAATGATGGGTCAAACAATAGCTAATATTATAAAAAAAAAACTACGACACACTTGTTCAAAAGAAGAAGAAGTAAAAATTGAATGATATTTAATAAAAAAAAATATGTAATGAATAATTTAATTAATTTAAAATCTTAATAAATTAATATAATTATAATAATTTAAATTAATTAATTTAGAAAAAAATTAAATTAAAGGAATAAAAAGCTCAATCGCACCTAATTTGTTTTTCTTTTGCCTCAAGAGTGGACAATGCATCCTTTGCTCCATTTCTTTATTAAGCAGATGACAAGTTACTTGTTGGGTTGCTATCCAAAATGAAAAATCAAGGAGGTTTCCTTAAAAATCTATTTTCTTGCAAAAATACCATAAAAACTTATAAAACTACCTAACAACCTCATAATACCCTAAATCAATAATATATATATAAATTGAATGAGAAAAATCAAAATTAAATCCAATCTATTTTTTTCTGCTATGTTTAAGGAAAAAACCACTTTCATTAATTAAACTTTTCTCGAGAAAAGAAACTCATTGACATAGAGATCATTTTTTTTTATGGCTAGATTGTGGTCAAACAACAACTTTGTCATTATTCAACGAGTTTCTCACTTCTCTCTCTAACTCAAAAATTGAAAAATTAAAAAAAATATTATGGATCAAAATGTAAATGATAAAAACCTTAAGAATGATCATGCATTTTCTCCATATTTTACATTATGGTTTGCTCACTTGTAATTTTATCTTTTTAATTTAATTGAAAATTTTATCTCATAGAATTAGGCCTCAAAAGTATCAAGTCAAAAAGAAAAAGAAAAAAAATCTAAGAATGAGATTTAAAAAAAGGATGAAAAAGAGAGAGGGGGGTGTTTCATTATTTATATGAATAGGTAAGTACTGTAATAAACTCGGATTCTTTTAGTAGTTTTGTTCTATGGAAAGGAATTTCCTTTTTAAATGAGTGACAATTTATTTTTACTATGAAAAAATGATAATTATAAGATATAATTTAGAGACTAACCTATTCAAAGTCTAAATTGTGAATTGATTGAGTTAATCAATAAGTCGATAAATCAATTCAATTCTTTTTTCTACTTTTTATTTATTTATTTATGAAAATGATGCATAATTGGATTTTCTAATTAGAATGATATTATTTTGATAAAAAAATCGAAACGAGATCCAACTTAAGCAAAACTCCAAATGAGTTTTATAACTATGGGAAAAAGGTTGTTGTTTGGCGGTTCATCATGTTGCTTTATGTGATTAGTTTGATCTGGTTGGAGAGCTTAAACTAAATTGGAATTTCTTTTAACATGAAAAAGGATGTAGTTTCTTTCGATAAAGAGCCATGAGTATGACAAACAAATTTCTATATTTCAATCAATTGCTATTATAAAACAAATCAAATCATTCTAGTCTTGATCTGGGGTAGAAATAGAAAATCCTTCAAATAACTCAAAACAAGTGCATTGGTGTTACAACCTAGTTCAATCTGTCTATGCGTGTGTGTTCTTTGCATGTTCTCTCTTGAGAGCTGTGAACTTAGCTGCTATATCATCACAATCTGGCAACTTAGGGTGGACATGAATGGGAGATTCAATGGGAAATGAACTGCACCTTTCAACATTTTCTCTGTTACTGTACTTGGACCTTTCTTGGGGCATTGTCATGGCTCTTAGATAAGGAGCCTTTGGTTCTTTTCCTGTCAATGAACTAGTTGGTTTGGGGCATGGATATGCAGAAGAAACGTTGCTGCATGTAGAATTTCGTTTCCTTTGCTGATCAGGCTGCCAATCTTGGCTGGTAAAAAAATCACACGCGGAAGCACCAAATTCACAGCTTTTTCTCCGCGGCTGATGAGGGAAGGCATACCGTTCCATTTCTGCATCTGATTCTCCAATTGTGGGACAGTCGCAATGATGAACAACAGTGAGGAGTCTCTTTTGGTTCCAAGGTGGAACCTCATGAGCAACTCTGCCATCATTGGTGCAGAAGTAACAGGGATGGTTTAAGCAGCAGTGGTTGGAGTAGTGAGGTTGTTTTTGCCTCTTCTCTGCATCACATGTTTCTTCACTCTTTCCTATTGCAGTATTCTTTTGATGCTTACTGGGAAGCTGTGATTTGTGCTTGGGATCAGTTGTGTATCTTTTGCTTGGTTTGTTGTAATAAAGCATGCATTGGATATCCTCAGCACTTGAATGTTCTTGAGATATCGATCTCCTTCTTGATCTTTTAACATTTGTATTCCTTCTAGAGCTACTTGAACTTGACTTCTCACTCCCTGATTCATACTGATCCATATGTTTTACATCGCAACTGTCTTCAACTTTTTCTTTTTTAGGCAGGAACCGAGATGATTTGAACTTGAAAATTCTCTTGTCCTGGCAGCTACCTTCTTTTGTGATGGATTGAACCTCCTCTACATCATCAAGATAGACTATCATCTCCTCTGGCAACTGAGGCAGACTCTCTGAAGAAGTTCCTGCCATCTTTCTCTCTTCCTTGTGTTTTGAGGTGGTAGAGTAATCACTACTAGCCACCTGACTTTCTTCAGTGCTTAAAGCAACCACTTTAAATTTTGATGGTGAATGCAGTCCTGCAAAATTGTCCGCTTTCTCTGCTTTGTTGCACATCGGAGATTCCAGTGTATCAGGTGAAGATTGCTGAGCTATAGAAGAATTAATGGAACCACTGCTTGTATGACTGTTCTGACAAGAGTGAGTTGATGTTGTTGAACTTCGGCTTGTCGACCTTGAATCAATGTATATAGCCTTCCCTTCTAGATCGTTGCCATCTAAAACTTCCCTCTTAGATTCTTCTATTTTACTGCCATCATTTTGAACATCTTTATGTTCCTCTTCCTGTGGTTACATGGAACAAAGATCTTCAGTATTTCTTATTAGAATAGGCAAACATTAGTTTAGACAGATTGACAGAAGTATAAAAAATGACCTGCTGCTGCAGCTCGGAAGCGTATTCAAGTGCCAAAATCTCTGGTCGGAGGCAGTAATCTTTAGCAATCTTATCCACCAATCTTTGCTTCACATCATCAGGAACTGACAGAATAGAAAGTCTCTCTTTTACCTGTGGTTACAATTTTCCAGTGCATTAACATATGTATACTGACGAAATCATACGAATTATGGCAGAAACTTCTTATAAATATTTGTTATAACTTATAAGCAAGATATAAGAACCTGAAAATTAACAAGGTTCCCAGGCAATAGTTCAAGAGCTGTCTTTTCAAATCTTTGGCCATAATGCTGTCCAAAGATCTTCCGAACAGCACGAAGCTCTGGTATATCCCCACATCTTGCAGAGGCAAATATAAGAGTTGAAACTGCTTCATTGACATCATTAGGACAATCCCTGAAGCCACAAAATTCCGAAGACGGAACAGGTTAACATGGAGTAATCTAGATGTGAATACAAACTCCTTTTCAGTTATATACGTACTTGTTCCAGCGGATATATGAAAGGTTGGCAACGATGAATTCGCAGAAACCATCCAATAATTCATAAATCGCTACAATATTTTCATCTTTGAAAAGAAGCTCAGCCTGAAAATCACAATAATAATCATATGTTAAAATCCCATTTGATCATTCTGCAAATTCTCATGCTAACAATATCTTCTATTCCATCAAATTTCAATGGCATACTGCTAAGACTTAACAGTAAAGCTTAGATGATCAATGCTATCAAAATCAAGACTCTTTCATTTCACATATCATGTTGATGAAAAAATAAAGCTTATTTATTTATTAAACAAGAAAAAGGTGCTAGGACTCGAACATTCAAAAAGTTCATAAAACTTGAAACAACAGAGAGCAGCAGGACAATGGGCAGAGGAGAAAACAGAGAAGAGATTCCAAGTTAACATGACATGTTACTATATCAGCAAAGAAATCGCTTATGCTTACCCTACTAAATGCAATATTTTCATAGCCGGCCTTAATGAGCTGAGCAACATCTTCCCTTAACTGCCTAACAATTGAATGCCTCTTCGTCTTCAATAGGTTAATCCGGTATTGAACTTGCTTCATCAGCCTCTTGCTGCAACCCAAGATAACAGAAACCCTTTTAACAAAAACCAAAAAAGAACCATCATGGAAGCTATAAACCCATGAAGCAGCTTAGTCACTTACCACTTGGAAGCTTTTCTCCACCCAAACAAGGTAAAAAACATGTTTCAAAGTTTCTGTCTTCTTGATGGGTTCTTTCTGATCCTACTATAGAAACACAACAACAACAACCTAATACTAATGTTAAGTCTTGTTAGTAGTATAGAAAAAAGCTCGTATTGACAGTTTGGATGATTGTGTGTAGTGGGGGAAAGTTAGAGCGACCTGAACCAACATGACAGCGTCAGTTTGTGGAGTTTACGTGGTGTGGGAGTCAGTTTCAAGGAGGAGTCGGTTTGACAAGAACCACATAGAAAACATTGTGCTTCGTTGTCACTCCTTCCAAAAACTGCTCCACGTCTGATTTTGAAACACTTGTCTTGATGCGCCCCCATAAGCCCAAGAGAAATCCAAATTAATGAAGACTTTTTTTCTTCTTACCAATGTACAAAACAATATCAGATTATCACGGTTCTTCCGCGGTAGAGGTCCCTATGGTCCAATCATTCGGTCACATTGAACCATCTAGTTTCAAAATGAGCAATTAGATCCTTGACATATAAGATCCATGACAACCTTAGTCTCTCTCTTCAATTTTGTTAGAAATCTCCCATAATGTTAAAATTATTAGCTTAAATAGGACATGTGACACATGCTAATTGGTTGAATTTTTATCAAAGTTTGACCACTAAGTGTTAATTTTAGCAGAAATCGGTCACACAATTAGATCGAGGGGCTAACTTTTTGTCCTGAAAATCACTTATTAAGGACCTAATTGCATTTTTCTTAAACCCCAAGTTTGCATGTGACTCAATGGTAGAATTATAGGGACCTCCACTGAAGAAAAGCAGATTATGGAGGATTTTTGGTTACTATGGTTAGGGTTTCATGTCTGCCTCATTATTATTATTTAAATCACTGTGATTGATTAATTTCCGTGTTTAATTGGGTTTAGGCAAGATGGCTACTTTCGTTTGATTTTTGGTGAATTTGGCAATTTTAGTGGTGAGCAAACCTACCTCCCGAATTGAGATAAGGTAGTGGGTCATAGGGAGAGAATAAGTCAGCCATCATGGGAGAGAGAATATGAAAATATCTTGAACATGGGTTCTGCTAATTGGATCATTAGTCTTTTTAATTAGAACTTTTAGAAGACTAATTCGCATTTTAATCATGATGGAAAAGCCTAGTTATTGAACTTATTTTGCATGATAGGTTTTTTGGGTGACTTCTTGATTTAGATTCTAGATTGGATTGAGCTTGTTTTGGGATATTTTCATAAATCATTCAATAATTTAGTTGGTCCTAAATGAGATCTAAATGGATTAATTTTAAGAATTTTTTTTTTTTTTTTTGTAGATGCTATTTTATTTTTAAATAATATTCTTTTAAAATAGATTTAGATTATTCTAGGTTATCCCCAGAAATCCACTATCCAAATCTTAGGTAGGGTCTTATAAATATTCTTTAATATAAGTTCATGGTTGATATTTTCAAGGGAAAGTGTCACAATTGATTAGGTGCAGGATATCAAAGTCTAACAAATTTGTTACAAATAATTTATCTAGTATAAATTATTCTTTAGTAAATATTTAAGTTTTAAACATAATTACAATTTATTTCATCATGTTTGAAATCTTCAACTTTGTTTATTTTTAATTCTTCTTTACTGTTAAAAAAATAATAAATAAATAAAGAATTGACAACAATGATATTTTGGTCATTATCGTATGACAAATGGCCCAAATTAACCATATACAGTATGTGTGTGTGTGTATAATTGTATATTAATCATGAAATTAACTTTATGTTAAATTATGTTATGGTTTTTATTTTTTTAATTCAAATATAACTATTAATCAGAGATTAGCATTCCAAACTCATCACCTTACCTGAGAGAATATTGAATTTATCCATCATGGATTAGAATTTAGAAAACAACAAGAAGTTCGAAAAATTAAAAAAAAAAAAAAGAAGAAAAGCCCTGAGCACGGCTGTAGAGGTAGTGTGATCAAATGAGAAAGAGCAAAAGGTCAAGAATATAAATAGCAAACAGACGGGAAGAAAAAAGCTTGAGGCAGCTAAAGAAACAAAGTGTGGAGTGGAGTGCTGCAGGTCATTTCTGCCAGCCTGACACAAGACCTCATCCTTAATTCACACGCAGCAAGGTTGCCGCCTGCTCATGATTGGTTCTTGTCTTGTGAGAGCTTAGACATATAGCAAACAGACAGGAACAAAAGAATTTTGCTGTTGTTGTTGTCAGCACAGGAGTCAAAGAAACAGGTGATCAAACCCGCGCCCTCTCTCTCTCGTACTAAAATGTTTTTCTAGTTTTGGGCTGGTGGCCAACTCATGGCATGCAAGTGCAAGAGGTGGTTCCTTGTCTGGGCATGTTAGGAAAGCTTGGGGGCCTGTAATGATGGAGACCAGAGCTCTCACATTGTTTTTTACGATTGCTTTTTCGAGGAGCTAAAGAGAATGTTCATGATGATTACTGCACTATAATCTAACCATCATTCAATTTTAAAGGGTTTTGTTTGTACAATGAATCCTTTTTTTTTTTTTTTTTTTGACAGAATTTGTGTTTTGCATTGTTTTATCTTAAAAGAATATATCAAATTGATTTTTTTTATGTTATTTTAATAGTTTTAATGTGTTAATACTAAAAATAAAAATAATTATTTAATAAATTTTTAAGTGAAGAATATTTTTTGAAAAATACTCTACGCTACAATACTAAATATAAACTTCATGATTTTAGCATAATTCTTTAGTGTTGTGGTTTTTTTTAAAAAAAATTTATTATCTAAGATTTCATAATAAAAAAATTTATTGTGGTCCATTGCTGGGATTCGTAACAGGGGATGTGAAAATGGAGATAGGATTGATCATGTTGATTTTGGAAAAGCTTGAAATGTTCTTAGAAATGGTCACCATTCTCACACTTTATTAGGGCTAGGAGGTGAAATAACAATGCACATTGAAATTGAAATGCTTAATGGGCTATCCACTATGATGATTGGCTTGCCAGAACAAGGCAGCCCATTTACCTTAGAGGCCCAAACTGTGGGAGAGGCCGAGTCTAATGGGCTAGGAGTTGAGGGAAGAACCTTTGCAATCATGCCCATCTAATTAAGCTTTTTAAGATATGATAAAGGATATCCTCTTCACCATGACAATTTCATTTGATTTCAATTCGAATGGATATTGATACGAACCGTTTTGAATTAATGAGTTTTTTTAATAGTTATTTTACTTAATAAATAATAAATAAAACATAAATATTATTAAATCTGACCAAAATATAACTCGAAATATATATATTTGTATTATACACAAACATTAGCTTATATATATGTAAATTGTCATTATGTTTTGGAAACATTTGGTATTAAAAAATATTTCAATAATGGATGCCATGATACTAACAAGAATGGGATTATAACATTACAAATAATCTAAAAGTTTAAGTTATTAAATAAGATTTTAAAAATAATTTTATATTATTTTTAAGATGATAAAATTCAAATTCTTGATTATTTGATTATTAAAATTTTAATATTATATTAAAAAATTATCTTAATTTAAAAATTTAAATTATTTCCTAGATTTGTGTGGTTAAATAGTGTTTGTTCTTTCCCTTTTTCTTGTTTTTTTGTTGACATATCATCAAGTCAGCTGTCGCTTGCCGAATTTTAGACAGACCATGAACACCCTGAATACATTCACGAATGAGAATTTCGTTCTTGCGCATCTCTTGTTTCATTGCTTTCCAACTTACTGCTGTCTTATAACGAAATACAAAGACAAATAAAACTAAGGAAATCTTGGTGATCAAGGTTTTTGTCACATAATTGTATCCTAATCTCTACTTCTCAGCTTTTCCCTCCTATTCAACAGCTAAATAAATAAATAAATAAATAAGATGCCTGCTGCACATACAGGATGATCGACAAGGAGTACTGCATGATCTGAGCTTTGATATTTACAAGCAGTAGAGACATCTCCAGTACTGCTTGGAACTAGCCGTGTCAACATGCTTGTTCACCTTAAGAGTTGGAAATTTACAAGCTATCCAAAAACAAGACTTAAACCCAGGATATCATGGATCCTTAGCCAAGTCTTAACCACTTATGCGAACCCTCATGGATTTAGCTTCGGCTGATTCTACTGCAGTGGTTTTCTACCAATAATATCTAGCAGGTCTTCTACCATTATATTTTGACACCATGTGTTTGGTTGCAGAGAAAATAGAGAAGTGGAAATAACAATATCTGAGATTGCGATTTAAGAAAATCTGTCATTGGAAAAGAAATTGAGAAGGAATGAACCAAACATGGATTAAGCTTTCTAAAGTAGTGAAAACAATAACAGGTTCTGGGTGACATATACATTACAGAATTACAATACTGCTGGCAAAATGCATATAGTTAAGAACAAATTCCAACAAAAGCCTGCACAGAACAAGCTAACACTGCATAACATAAACTTGCTTTATAATCAGCAATCAACACAATATAGCATGCAGAACAAAACTCTTCTGGTTTCATCTCTGAGAGAAGACAAATGGCATGGATGCTATTAGCCCATTCTGCTCCTCCTTTCCCTTCTAGCTGGAATCGAAGATGTTAATGAAGAAGGAAAATGAAAAAATGTGAGTCAGTTACATTTGGAGCTTCATACCATTAACGGCATAGGCATATTCACTTGATAAAATCCGAACTCTCTTGTTGGGTGACAAGTTATCAACAACCAAAGAACAGTTGACATTAACTATAACTTCTCTCAATGGAAAACTTTTAAGCACCACAGAAACAGGTGCGTTTACCATTACAAGCAAAGGGATCTTTCCTGTTTCCCTGTTGTCCATAAGAACTTCTTGAAGTCCTGAACCGAACTCACTTTTTCCTTTCAAAACAACTTGGATCATTGTTGTGTTCACGCCAGGTTGGTGAAAGGCAGGAAGCTTGCCCGAACAAAGAGTCGAGTCTGAATAGGCTACAACGACAGAGCTTTCCTTGCCGTAGATGAAAGAAATGCCTGTGTTAGGATTGTTAGCTTTCACAGTGACGGCAAATTCTGTATAGAGGCTAAAATCTGGAGCCATGTTGAAAGCATTGACATCGAAACTTGCGACATTATATTCAGGCATTTTGGGGTTAAGTGTCATGTAAATGAAGGCAATAACACTAGCAAGAAGGATGATCATAACAATCAAGAAGCAAAAGCAAAAGCATACACACTTTAAACAACCACCATGTGAATGATGATGGTTTGATTGGTACCTAGGAATGTTACGCCTTTGAGGAGGAGGTCTTACGCTTGAAGAATTATTATAGTTTAGCATAACATAATTTGGTTGGTATTCAGGAGCAGTGCCCATTGCTGCCTAACGTCGATGGATGAACCCTATGAGCATAGTCTATACAAGAAAGGAGAAGAAGAAAGAAAAGCCCTTTCCTTTCTCATCCAAGAATCTTGAACTTGGAGGTGGAGAGAAGAGAGAGAGAGAGCCTTTTTTGGGGAGTTTTTCTCCATTAGTTTAGGGTATTGTTCCATAATGTGTGGACATGGAAGATTTTCGTAAATGGCATGGTTGTTACACAACTCTTGATTCTTCTATTCTTGGCAGACAAACTCTGCTGATATTTGCCAAGATCATCCAAGGAGGAGCCAATTTAGGAAAATCTAAAAATATTTTTTTCATATCACTGTGAAAAAGCATGGATTACATGCACAAAATCAATTAATCAAAGCAGATGCTAGCTAGCAATGGCAAATTGCTGCCTGTTATACATGTTACTAAATGGTAAATGATCAGCCTATATATAAATATAGCCAACACATAAAATTAATTTGTAAGGCCACCCAAAACAAAATGCCAGTTTGTCAAGTTGAAGTAGCAGGTTTGAAGAATCTAATAATTCTAAATAGTCATCTGGATCTTCCACTAGTAGACTCCTCCTTTATCTATCAGTGGGGTAGGACTAAGTCTAAAAAAGATGTATTTGCACTAGCTTGATAAGAAAAGTTCATGTTCTAAACTTTAGATATATAGGGCTCACATTTTACTTAGATAATTTTATCAGGTCTCGTTTTATAGAGGGTCGGTTAATTGTAACTAGATGAACTTGGAAGAATTTCAAATTAGGATAGGAAATATTATTTGAGTCAATTTTTTTTTCAGATTTTAAGTTTAATTTTAAATTTTAATTTTTTTTATTTGAGATTTTGATTTTTTACCTTATAAAGGTTGGTTTATAACCTATTTAAAAAAATTATAAACCAACCTGATTATAAAAAACTATTTATTTAATAAAATACAAAAAAAAATTCTTGTGATGAAAACCCTTGGTCAAAATTATTTATTTTTATTGCTTGTTGTTTTTAATGGACTGCGATAGCGGTTGTTTTTTAAAGTATTTTTTGTTCGGAAATATATTAAAATAATATTTTTATTATTATTTTAAAAGATTATTTTTGACATTAGTATATCAATATAATCTAAAAAGATCTAAAAATAATAATTTAAAATAAAAAAATAAAAAAATAAATATTGTTTTTCAAAACCAATTTTAAAACACAAAAACAGGGCTTGTATTTGTTTCGTCAGCATCACAAGCTGAATATATTTAGCGGGGCAAAAAAAAAACCAGTCTTGGCACTACAGATTAGGCCAGCTATTTTGCGCTATACCTACACAGAACTAGTTGAAACCCTAGGAACTATGAATGAGAACCACAATACATGATGAGCCATAACCCTAATGCACACATATATGAAATCAATAACGAAAGTCATGTGGCGGTGTTTGGTACACGAGACTGAACATGGCAACTTCAAACATACAAAAGTATCTGTTCAATCTCCTCCGATAGGACAGAGGGAGAGAGGAGAAGATTGTTAAGGAATATATCAGACAAGCAATAAGCCTCTAGCTTATACACAGTTCAAGTCATATATCTTGATGAAAACCAGAGTGTTGAATCTTTGCTAGTCTGTCTACTAAAAACAGATTATACAGATGCAGATACCTAACTCAAAGAATTGCAGCAACAGAAGATGCTTTATTAATGAAGAATTTAGTTCAAAAAAATGAATAAATAAATAACAAAAACTAACAAGACTTGTTGAGTTTCATAGGAGAGGAAGCACAGATTGATGACCTAGAATTACAAGATTTTAAAGCATTTCCTCTCGTAAATGAAACTACTGACAACACAACCATCCTAACCTTAGCCACCACCTTCTTTAGCTTCAATGATCTTGACCTTCTTCTCAGTTTGGTTCTTGATGCTAACCTGTAAGACTTCAGAAAAACCTGCCTTTGCTTGGCCCTTGCAGTTCTATACCCCATGTCATGAGGATCATTGCTATGCATAGAATCATATCGATCCAGAGGCTGATAACCATTCATTCTACGGCTAAAGTTTTTTGTTATGGTGTCATGGACAAGGCTGCTGGTGGTGTTCATCGCTGTATAAGCTGAGAGATAGTAGACAAGATCACAAGACCTTGATCTTATTAAATACATATTGTACTCATATAGAGACCAGAAAAACTAAGTTTAATGTTTGATTTTATTAAATATTGTTCTCTTTCTTACCATAAATTTCATGTTTTCATTCCTTGGCGGCCGTACATAAACTACTACTATATCTATAGCAAGTCAAAACCTTGTCTTGGATGTTAAATGGGCAATGAATTTGTTCATTAAGTTTCCTATTTTGACCATTGACCACCAAGGTAACATGTATATTCAGAGTAAGCCTGAATTTGAAAATATTTTTTCACGCGAAACATCCAAGTTTCCTACTGGGTGACATGAATATGCATAGTTGGTTATATATATATATAGTAAATGCATGGTTGGCATTCATGTTTTCTTCTTAATAAATTCTAGGCAAGGTTGGAGTAATAACTTGGGAGGGTTGATCTAAATTAATGCTAAAAAAATCAAAATAATATAATTTTTAAAAAAATCAACGTTTATGATCGGGTTTTGACCCGGTCATGCCTATGTCACTGAATCATCCAAGTTTTTTTTTTCTACATTTATATTTTAATCGGACCGGTTCAAGTTCTGGATTTACTTGTTGAAACGTGATAGTTTTAAAACAATAGTTTTATTATCTTAGGCAAAAATGTGGAGGTTTTTGATATCTTACAAACAAAATATTTGAGCACAAAGCTTTTCATAATCTAGGCTTAGCATGGATAGGCATGTTTGAGATTATAGTAGTAGTGGTGATTCAAAGTGTTTTTTATTTAGAAATATATCAAAATAAAATTTTTAAAAACACAGTTTACACCACGTTGCTACCTTCAAGCTTTTTTATTACCTGTTGCAAGAATTCCTTAAACTGACATAACTATGACGATGATTTAAACATTAAGTGAGCAAAAAAGGCAAATTCAAATCTCAACAACCTGTCATTCCCCAAAGCCAATATCTCAAGCTCAGGCACACCCTAAACCTGCCAATTGATTAGCTAATAATATATATTTTTTGCAAGTATCTTCACAATGTTCGTATTCAAGTTGATGT
>Ga0307510_10004968_pt1 | contig 15732 bp, 3 predicted proteins | sample 12_EM_MG_FD_207224 | JGI IMG/M metagenome (GOLD analysis project Ga0307510, IMG submission 207224) | Populus trichocarpa ectomycorrhiza microbial communities from riparian zone in the Pacific Northwest, United States - 12_EM | ecosystem: Host-associated > Plants > Roots > Unclassified | place...
ATACCCCGGGCGGCGGAAGATGAAACTTATCCGTTGAGCTCGGCTCAGCGACGTCTCTATTTCCTGTATGAATTTGATCCGTTGAACCTGGCCTATGTGATGCCGATGTTTTTTCGTATCAGCGGGGTTCTGGACAAAGACAGGCTGAATAAGGCTTTCCAGCAGCTGCTGGGTCGGCATGAAAGTCTGCGAACGGCTTTTGTTATGTCTGCCTCCGGACCGGTACAAAAGATCGTAGAAGCTGAGAATGCCGGCATCGAATTTTTCCAGGCGGAAGAAAAGGAAGTTCCTGCGATCATCCGGAACTTTGTTACTCCTTTTGATCTGACCAGGGCTCCGCTGATCCGGATCGGTCTTGTAGAGCTGGCCGCGGATGAATTTATTCTGATGCTATCGATGCATCATATTATTACGGATGGTGTCTCCGGCGGGGTATTGCTGCATGACTTTATCACCCTTTATGAAGGGGTGGAATTGCCTGCGCTGCCGCTTCAATATAAGGACTATTCGGTATGGCAGCAGAGCGAGGTTCATCAGCAGGAAGTGGACGTTCAGAAGCAGTACTGGCTCAGGGAACTGGACGGGGTGGAGCGCCCGGCGGCCATTCCTATGGACTTTAAGAGACCGGCTGTAAAATCATTTGAAGGAAGCGCGATAGCCTTTGCCCTTGACGCGAGGGAGACGGAGGCACTCAATGTGCTTGCGAAGAAAAACGGCGCATCCGTGTATATGCTCCTGCTGAGCATGTTCAATGTGTTGCTGGCAAAACTAAGCAATAACGAAGAGGTGCTGGTGGGAACGGTTACTTCCGGCCGTCCTCATGCGGATATCGAAAAGATCATTGGGATGTTCGTCAATACCCTGGTGCTTCGCAACCAGGTGAAGGGCGAAGAAAGCTTTACCGCATTCCTTGCGACGGTGAAAGAAAGGGTTCTTGCTGCGCTGGATAACCAGGACTATCAGTTCGAAGACCTGCTGACAGATCTTGCTATAGAAAGAGATGCGGGGCGGACTCCCTTATTCGACGTTATGTTCTCCTATGACAGCTTTAACGATCACGATGGGGTATCTCTGCCGGGGTTGAACCTGACGAAGTATCGGACGGATGATCTATATGCGAAGTTTGATCTGACGCTGACCATCCATGACAGGCCAAAAGAAATTAGTTTTAATGTAGAATATGCGACCTCGCTCTTCAGGTCTCAAACGATAGAGCGTCTGATCGCCTATTTCCGGAATATCATTGCTGCGGTGATAGGTGATCCGCAGACAAGGATCTCGGACATCGAGATCCTTGCCGGGGGGTATAGCAAGGAGCTGCTTGTCGACTTCAACAATACGGACACTCCCTATGCCGGGCATCGCCTGATGCACGAATTATTTGAAGAAAGGGTTCAGATATCCCCGGACAATATCGCCATTGTGGCGGACGGCCGTAGTTATTCCTATAGCTGGTTAAACGAGGCGGCCAACCGTCTTGCGCATTTCCTTCGTGCAAAAGGGGTAAAGAGGGAAAGCGCGGTGGTGGTAATCATGGAGCGGAATATAGAGATGATCGTGGCTTTGTTTGGGATACTGAAAGCCGGCGGCAAATATGTACCGGTGGAACCTTATATTCCTGGCAACCGGGTCATGGAGATAGGTAAATCGGTTGAAGCGGCTTTCCTGGTTACTGATACTGCGAGCTCGGAGCGGGCCATGGAAGCTTTCCGGGAGGTCTGTGCCGAACCTGTGATGCTGACGCTGGATAAGGCGTTGGACAGGGAGTTAGAGCGCTATGAATCGACCGATCCTGAGAGATGTAATTCCAGCGAGGATCTTGCTTATGTTATTTTTACCTCCGGATCGACGGGCAAGCCAAAAGGCGTTGCCGTCCAGCACCGTCCTGTTATCAACCTCATCGAGTGGATCACAAAAACATACCAGGTCGGCTCCAGGGACAAGCTTTTATTTGTCAGCTCCATCAGCTTCGATCTGTCGGTCTATGACATCTTTGGTATACTGGCGGTGGGCGGACAGGTCCGGATCGCCAACCGGGCCGAGCTGGAGGAGCCGGTTACGCTTGCCGATATTCTTGTCAATGAAGACATTACTTTCTGGGATTCGGCGCCGGCGATGTTGCAACAGATCGTTCCGATGCTCGAAAAGAGAAAAGAAGGGATCGCAGAGAAGGGAAAGCTCCGGCTCAGCTTCCTCAGTGGAGACTGGATCCCGCTGAATATGCCTGTGCAAATGAAAGGACTTTTTTCCGAGCTGCGTTTCATTGCCTTGGGTGGTGCGACTGAGGCAACCGTCTGGTCCAACTTTTACGAAGTGGAAAAAGTGGAGGAGAACTGGAACAGTATACCCTATGGCAAGCCGATACAAAATGCAAGATACCTTGTCCTTGATAAATACCTCCATCTCTGCCCGATCGGTGTTGCCGGCACGCTTTATATTGGCGGGCAATGTCTTGCCGCGGGCTACTTTAATGACAAGGAGCTTAGTGACCGGAAGTTCATCCCCAGTCCCTTTCACAAAGGGGAAATGTTATATGACACGGGTGATATGGCAAGGTGGTTTAGCGATGGGAACATCGAATTCCTTGGACGAAAGGACTCCCAGGTCAAGATAAGGGGATACCGCATCGAGCTGGGTGAGATTGAAAGCGGTTTGCTTAAATTCCCCGGGGTAGACCAGGTGTTGGCGCAGGTGATAGAGAAAAGCAAATATGACAAAGCTATCTGTGCCTATTACATCTCTGCTGGCGCCCTGCGGGAAGAAGAGCTGCGCGAATTCCTAGGCCGCGACCTGCCGCCCTATATGGTACCCAAATACTTTGTACATCTTCCTGAGATGCCGGTGACGGTGAATGGCAAGCTGGATCGTAAAAGGCTGCCAGCACCGCAGCAGAGCCGGAATGGCGGCGGTCAGAAGACTGCGGAAACGGCGACTCAGCAGGCGCTGATCGGGATCTGGGCCAACCTGCTTCATGTGGAAAGCAGTGTTATCGGTCCTGAAGATGACTTCTTTGAACTTGGCGGGCATTCGATACTCGCGGTTCATCTTATGAATAATATTCAACAGCAATTGGGTGTCACGGTGAAGCTCAGGCAGATCTTTGATCATCCTACTGTAAGGCGATCGGCGGCGTTGGTCGATGATCTGATAAAGAAAACGGTTGCCGTCGAAATGATCGCCGGTATGGATCGGGAGGCGGCTATGCCTTTTGCTGCTGCAACGGAAAAGGAATATTATGTCTGTTCTCCGGCGCAGGAGCGTCTGTTTTATGAACAATGGGTCAATAAAGACACGCTGGCATATAATGTAGCCGGATGTTTCGAGGTCAAGGGTTTGCTTGATGTGGAAAAGGCGAAGGGCTGCTTCCAGCAGCTGGTTGACCGGCATGAAGGTCTTAGGACAAGTTTTCATTTATTGAATGAAACTGTTGTTCAGAAGGTCCATAATGGGGTGAATGTAAATTTTTCTGCCGGTGACAGTAAAGAAATGTTGGGCAGCTTTGTCCGGCCGTTTGATCCTGGCGAACCTTCGCTTTTCCGGTGCGGACTGGTTCAGGCGGGTGGTCGTGTCTGGCTGCTTATCGACATACACCATATCATTTGCGACGGGCTATCGATGAACATATTGATGAATGAATTCAGGAAGCTTTACCAGGGCAAGGAATTGGAGCCGTTGACCCTTCGGTATGTAGACTATGCAGAAGCGCAGAAGGCTCCTGCTCCTGCGCAAAAGGGGCAGAGGGAATTCTGGCAGCGGCAGCTGACCGGCGGATGGCCGGCTCTCCAATTACAGGTAAGCCAGCCTGCGGATGACGAAAACATCTATCCGGCAGGGGTGAACAGGCTTGAACTTTCGGGTGAGAACTACGGCCGGATCAAACGCCTGCTGGCCGACGCCAATGTCTCCGGGTTTATGTTCTTCCTGTCGGTGTACTATATCCTGCTCTCGAGGATGTCTGGCAATGCTGATATTGTCATTGCTACCGACACGGTCGGCAGAACGCATCCTGCGCTGAAGGATATCGTTGGGACCTTTATAAATCTTCTGCCTTTGCGGGCGAATGTGCAGACGGATGAGGCTTACCGGAATTTCCTGCAAAAGATCAGGCAGACGGTACTCGATGCCTTCGAAAACCAGGACTTTCCGTTTGACGAAATGTTGTCGATCGTCCGGGAAAGTACGAACCTGCAAAAACCGTCGATCGAAGTTCACTTTACCTATGCGGGATACATTGACCGCGATGGTGCGGATGTTGAGCTGGAGTTCATACCGCTGAAACCGGAAGGGACGGAAACGACGCAATACGGATTCAAGGTCGAAGTCTCGGAAGAGAACGGAAAATTTGTGCTGCTCTTTATCTACAGCAAGGCGCTGTACACCGAAGAAATCATCTCCCTGTTCACGCAGTATTACCGGAATATAATGGAATCCATATTGCAGGATGGCTGGGTGCGTATTGGGGATATTGAAATGGAGACTACGCTATCGCCTATTGGTTGAAATCATAAAAAAAATTAGTATGTCCGAAAAAGCAAAGGGTTCAGGCCTGAAGGGGCTATGTTATCGTCTGCTCAAAAGTAGGGCGGTTCGCCGGATCATCAATCCTGGTTTTGGGAACAGCAACCGCGTATCCAATGGCAAGATCTGTCTTGTCCTCTCCGAAGCAAACAGGCTTGGGGACCTCGTGATACATAATTTCCTGGTTCAGCAGCTGGAGGTCTGGGGTTATTCGGTCGTATACGGGGTGTCGGCTGCTTTTTACAAACAGTATGGGGAATTCTTCCGAAATCATTCGCTGGTCTCACGGGTGCTGGTAGTGCCGGGCGGTGGAACGGGAAAAGGCTGGCTGTCCTTTATCCGTCAGGCGAAAAAGGAGAAGATCCGGGGCGTCATCGTCGATGAACATCCCATGGTCAATCCTCTCCTGTTCTACCTGGCCGGTGTGCCGGTCATCCTTGGCCTGGAAGGGACGAACAGTTCTTTTTGCTCCCGTGTCTATCAACTGGACAAAGCCAATACCCACTATACTCAGCTGGTAAATTCCATTCTGCAGCTGCTGGAACCTGATATCGAAAGAAACAATAAACATACGATCCGCCCTTTCTTCCCGTTCCAGCAGGTCATGCTGCCGCAGCTTGGAAAAAGCAGTTCCCGCTTTATCGCGGTCCATATGGGCGGAAGCAGTCACTGGAACAGGAAATGGCCGTTGGAGAAATTTCTTCTGCTCTGCCAGTCCTATCTCGAAAACGACGACGGCAAGCTCATCTTCATCGGCGGGAAAGAGGAACAGGTGACCTGCGAGTCGGCAAAAGATCTGCTGGAGTCGCGTTGTAATGCGAAAGGAAGGATCTTCAACTGTTGTGGAACTGATCTCAATACTACGGCCGCCGTCCTTTCGCGGGTTGACCTTTTTATAGGCAATGACTCCGGTCCGATGCATATCGCCAATGCCCTCAATAAAAGAGTAGTCGTCATCTATGGTCCGTCGGCTTATGCTGCCGTCAATCCCAAAGAATACGATCGCCGGAATATCACCATCCGGTTAAAGATGGAATGCATCCCTTGTCTTGTCAATGATTGCAGAATGCCGGCCAACAGAAAATTAAGCTGTCTGAATGACCTGGACGTAGACACTGTCTGGACAAAGATGCAGCTGGTGATATCACCCTCTCCCGATACAGTAATCAAGTAAATCATACGTATGTGCGGCATTTGTGGTTTTATACAATTTGACAGGCGGACGGACGAAGGCGACAAGGCCATTGTGGAGGCTATGAACAAAACGCTTTTTCACAGAGGTCCTGATGCGCAGGATGCCGTTGTTTTTGACAATGTGGCCCTGGGCTTTTCGCGGCTCAGCATCATTGGGTTGGGGAATGGCATGCAGCCCATCAGCAATGAAGATGGCTCGCTGGTGCTCATCTGTAATGGCGAGATCTTCAACTATATCGAATTACGCCAACAGCTGCGGGATAACGGTCATGTCTTTGCCACTGAATCTGATGTGGAAGTCATCCTTCATCTCTATGAAGAGCAGGGCACGGACTTTCTCGAAAAGCTCAATGGCCAGTTTGCCTTTGCCCTGTACGACAAGACGCGGAAAAGACTGTTCTGCGCCCGTGACCAGATGGGTATCATTCCTTTCTTTTTTACCAGTGTCGGTAATACCTTCATCTTTGGATCGGAGATCAAGGCCATCCTGGAGCATCCTTTGGTTGTTCCTACGGTAGACCGTGTCGGACTGGACCAGGTATTTACTTTCGCCGGGTTGATCAGTCCCCGCACGATGTTCGAAGGGATCCACAGTCTCGAGAACGGGCATTATATCCTTGTGGACGATGGGGGCAGGATCACCGATACGGAATACTGGGACCTGGATTACCCCGAAGGTCCTTGTGTCATGAACGGGAAGCCGGAATCCTGGTATATCGACCGTCTCGAACAGCTTCTTGACGAATCGGTCAATTTGCGGCTGAGGGCGGAGGTGCCTACGGGTTTCTATCTCAGCGGCGGTCTGGACTCCTCGATGATCGGGATGAAGATCGGCCACCTGGCACCGGATGCCGGCAGAATGGCGTTCTCTATCGATTTCGCGGACTCGCAGTATTCGGAATCGGCGTATCAGAAAATCGTCGCAAAGGCGAGCAAATCCCATCTCGATCAGAAGGTATTTCATTACCAGGACATCATCAAGCGACTGGATCAGGCCATCTATCACTGCGAATGCCCCATTAAAGAAACCTACAATACCGCCTCGCTTGCCTTATCCGAAGCTGTCCGGGCCAATGGTTTTAAAGTGGTGCTTTCTGGTGAAGGCGCCGACGAATTCTTTGCCGGATATGTCGGCTACCGGTTTGATAAAATGCGGGCGATGAATGTCACCCGCAATGCAAGCGACCCTGCCGAAGAAGCCCTGCGTACAAAACTCTGGGGTGACCCTGGTTTTTATTACGAACGTAATTTCGGCGAGTTCAATAAAGAAAAACAAGGTCTTTATTCGGCTGCGATGAATGCCTCTTTTGAAGACTTCAACTGTCTCAATCATCCGATCGTCAACAAGACCCGGCTGTTGAACCGCAATGTGCTCCATAAGAGAGCCTATATAGACTACAAGCTACGACTTGTGGACCACCTGGTCTCGGATCATGGCGACAGGATGGCGATGGCCAATTCGGTAGAGGCCCGTTATCCTTTCCTGGATAAGGAGCTTATCGCCTTCTCTGCCACGCTGCCTTCCGAATTGAAGCTGAAAGATCTGACAGAGAAATATATTCTCAAGCGGATGGCGGGTCGTTTTGTCCCCAAGGCTATAACGGAACGAGAGAAGTTTCATTTCATTGCCCCCGGCAGTCCTTATCTCCTACAACAAAATATTCCCTATATCAATGACCTGCTCTCCTATGATCGTATCAAGAGACAGGGTTTCTTCGATCCTGACGCCGTGGAAAAGATGAAAAATATATATCAACAACCCGGTTTCACCGTCAACGCCCCCTATGAAAGTGATCTGCTGATCATTATTATCACTTTTGGAATATTACTCGATAAATTCTTCAAATTATGACCATACAAAATGATCTGATTGTTAGCCTCACCGGCAACGGAGATAAGATAGCCATCACTGCACCCGGCGGGTCGGTCACCTATCGGGAACTGCTGCGGCGGTCGGACAAGATTACCGCTTTTCTGTTAGAAAAGTTTCCTTCGACACAGCGGATGATCGGTATTTCGCTGTCGGATAGGACAGACATTATCGCTGCGATGATCGGTGTGCTCAATGCGCGTTGCGTGTTTGTGCCTCTGGATGGGAGTTTGCCGGCGGCCCGGTTGACGGATATGTTGAGTGATCTTGCTCTTGATTGTATTATAGGATCGGAGGCTATCGAAGACATTTTTGCATCGCAGCCGGACGACTTGCGGATCAACTATCCGGAATATGCCGATGACGACAGTATCTATGTCTATTTTACGTCGGGTTCTACCGGCAGGCCCAAGGGTATTGTCGGCAGGAATAAAAGTCTGCAGCAGTTCATAGAATGGGAGATCGGGGCGTTTGAGATCGCCGCGGACACGAGGTTCAGCCAGTTTGTAAGTCCTTATTTCGATGCCTTTTTGCGGGATGTCTTTGTGCCGCTGGTGGCGGGTGGAACGATCTGTGTGCCACCCCGTGATGAAGACTTTTTTACCGGTCCGAAGGTGACTGCGTGGATCGATGCGGAGGGGATCAATGTTATCCATTGTGTCCCCAGTGTCTTCCGCCTGATCAATAATTCTTCGTTGACCGCTGATAATTTCAAAACGCTGCGTTGCATCCTGCTTTCGGGGGAGAAGATCCTGCCTGAGCAGCTGGTCAGCTGGTATGCGGTGTTTGGCGAAAGGATACAACTGGTCAATCTGTATGGTCCGACGGAAACGACGATGATACGGTCTTTTTACCGGATCAGGCCGGAGGACACAAGACTCACAAGAATACCAATTGGTACTCCTATCGCGGGCACCAGGCTGCTTGTGACAAAGGATGGTGAGAAGCCTTGCGGCACGATGGTGCCGGGGGACCTTTATATTATATCTGAATATGTTTCAAAAGGATATCTGAATGATCCTGCTGCCACCAGTGAAAAATTTATCCTGCTCAACCCGGGGCAGGCAAAGGAAGTTTATTCCTATAAGACCGGGGACAAGGCGAGGCTGCTTGCAGACGGAAATATCGACTTGTTGGGCAGAGAAGACAGGCAGATCAAGCTGAGGGGTGTCCGTGTAGAACCCGATGAGATCGAGGCGGTGTTATATCGCTCGGGTCTGATAAAAAATGCGGTGGTTATCCATGATACGGAAATGAATAATGATGGCGGGGGTCTGGTGGCCTTTGTGGTTGCGGATGACGCCCCGGCTGATCTTGTGGAGCAGCTCCGGCGGCAGGCGGAATCGTATCTTCCTGTCTATGCTCTTCCTGCTGCTATCACGGTGCTGGCTGAATTCCCGTTGCTTCCGAATGGGAAGATCAACTACCGGGAATTGCTGGCGTATAAAGCACCAGTGACTGAGGCGGCTGTGCCGCTGAATGCTACAGAAGCGACAGTGCTTGCCATCTGGAAAGAGATCCTTGGCGACAAGGCGATCTCTACGGAGGATAATTTCTTTGCTACTGGCGGGAGCTCTTTGGGGATGATGCGTCTTATCGCCAAGATATACAAGGCAATGAATGTGCGGATCTCTCTCGATGACTTGTTTAATAATCTTACTATCAAAAAACAGGCGGAACTGATCCGGCGTGCGGAAGCGCATCATCTGTATAAGATACCTGTGGTGGAACAAAGCTCCGGATATAACCTCTCTGCTGCGCAGTTGCGGATGTACTATAATTATGAGATGAACAGGGATAGTACGGCCTACAATCTGCCGATGGCCTGGGAAATAAAAGGTTCGGTCGATCCGGATAAGGTTGCCGCGACGTTGCAGACGCTGGTCGACAGGCATGAGATATTGAGGACGGGTTTCTTCTTTGTGGATGGGAAGGTTATGCAGCAGGTAAAGGAAGCCGTCGATTTTAGCGTGTCTACGCTGAGTGCTGGTTCTGATACGATCGAGGGGGTTATTGCCAGCTTTATCCGGCCTTTTGATCTGGAGAAAGGGCCTCTTTTTAGGGCGGCTATTGTTTCCGCCGGGGGTGGTCGGAAATTTTTGCTTATCGATGTGCATCATATTGTCTGCGACGGGCAATCGCAGATGAATCTGCTGGCCGATTTTGTCCGGCTTTACAATGGCATCCAGCTCCAGCCGCTGGCTATCCAGTACAAGGACTATGCAGAATGGGAACATAGCTTCAGGGATAGCCAGGAGTACGCCGTTCATCGTGAATTCTGGCTCAAAAGTTTTGCCGGCGCGGTACCCGAAATGGCATGGCCTATCGGTGATAAGGCGCAGAAACCGGCGACGGGTGAAGGCAGGGATACGCTGTTCACTATCGGGCGAAATGCTATTCTGCCTTTGCTTACACTGGCTGAAGCCGAGAACGTCACTCTGTTCTCGGGGATCTTCTCGGCCTGGTTGTTATTCCTTTCACAATTGACCGGTCAGGACGACCTTGTTATTGGCATCAATACATCGGGCAGGATGCAGGATGAGCTGGAAGGCGGGGTAGGCATGTATGCCAAGACGCTTCCGATCCGTTATCGGCTTGATCCTTCGCTCTCATTTAAAGAACTGTTGAAAAATGCGCATGCGCGGCTGGTTGAGGCTCAGAGCAAACAGGTATATGACCTGGCGGACATTGTCGGCGAGCTGAACAGACAGCGTGAGGTGGCGATAAAGGAGCTGATCGGGGCTATGTTCGTCTATCAGAGTTTTGAATCGCAAGTTGCGGTTCGGGAGGATAGCGAATTTATTCCTTATGCATTTGAGCAAAAGACGTCTAAATATCCGATAAGTCTTTTTGTGACTGAGGAGTCGGATAATCTTGTATTTCGATGGGAATATGCGGCTTCTTATTTCACGGCTGGCGACATGGAGGTGCTGGTTGCGGAATTCAAACGTCTGCTGAACGAGATCTGCAGGAATACCGGCGCAACGATCGTAAGTCTGCTGGAATCTTCGGGTGAACCTGAAGACGTCAAACTCAAAGAAGCTATTGATTTTAATTTTTAATTCATTTCATCATGTCTGGAGAATCATTTCTTGACCACACCTCTTTGCAGGTGAACAAAAATCTTGCGGCCCGTAACTATTGGAATCAGCGGATGAAAGGCTTTGAGCTTGCTTCTTATTTCATCGGCAACAAGGTGTCGGACCTTGCGGGGCAGGCGGGAGAATATCAGCTTGCTGCCAGTCCGGAGCTTGGCAGCCTGCTAAAGGAGCTGGCTCCTTCGGCCAAGGCACAGCATGTCGTACTATTGGCTGCGCTGGGTGTCCTTTTGCGCAAGTATTCGGCTTGCCAGGACCTGGTTGTTCTTACTGCCACGGATCAGCAGCTGGTGCCTGTCCGTATGAACGGGTTCTGGGATCTTTCCTTCCGGGAGATGGTGACGAAAGTAAAGGATGATGTGCTGGAAGACAGCCGGTATGCGAATTATCCGCTGGCTAAAAAACTTTGTGTCCGCGAAGCCGATCTGGCGTCCTGGCCGCTGGTGGGTCTCCACCTGGAAGGTCTGTGCGATGCTGCTGTTTTTGGGAAGCCGGAGCTGCTGTTCAGCTGTTCGATGGCGGGTGGGCTCTCGGTAAAGACCCGGTTCGACACCGGCCGCTATGATGAGACCTATATTGCGCAGATCGCTGCTCATTTCCTGCATTTGCTGGAAGCGCTGATCGTATCGAAGAATAAAGCGATCCGTACGATCGGGCTCATCACGGCAGGAGAACAACAAACTATTCTGACTGTTTTTAATAATACGCAAAAAGATTTTCCATCCGGGACTACGATCATGCATTTGTTTGCCCGGCAGGCGGAACAGCACCCTCAGCGGGTGGCCGTGGCGTTTGCTGGTCAGGACCTTAGTTATTCCGAGCTTCAGCGGCTATCCGGCCGGGTTGCAAAAAAGCTGGCCGGGAGGTTTCCGGAAAAGGGCGCTGTCATTGCCATCCGGATGGATCGTTCGCTGGAGATGCTCATTGCTATTTTTGGCATCCTGAGGGCGGGTTGTGTGTATCTCCCGCTCAGTAAGGACTATCCTGCTGAAAGAACGAACTATGTGTTGCAGGACAGCGGTGCTAAGCTGTTGCTTATTGGGGATGGGGGTGAAGCTTTGCCTGGTGTGGATTGCTGGTCGGTGAAGGAGATCGTTGCCGGGGAAGTCGTGGGTGAGGTGGAATATAACCGGGCTGAGGCGGAAGACATGGCCTATATCATTTACACTTCGGGCTCGACGGGTCAGCCGAAGGGTGTTCTGATCCGGCATTACTCGGTCGTCAACAGGCTCAACTGGATGCAGAACGAATATGGTTTGCAACCGGATGATATCATCCTGCAAAAGACACCGGTCGTCTTTGACGTCTCTGTCTGGGAGCTGTTCTGGGCGTCTTTGCATGGCGCGAAGCTTGTTATGGCGACGCCGGGAGCAGAAAAAGACCCGGTGTTACTCGGCAGATTGATTGAGAATGAGAAGATCAGCGTCCTGCATTTTGTCCCTTCGATGTTGCAGGTCTTTCTTTTGGTGAAAGGAGGGGGAAGTATACTGGACAGCATCCGGTATGTCTTTACGAGTGGAGAGGAACTGAAGATAAAAGAAGCGCGGTTGTTCCATGAACATTGTCCGCAGGCGCAGCTGCACAATCTCTATGGGCCTACGGAGGCGACGGTAGACGTATCTTATTATCCTGTTACTGCCGGGCTCGGTGGAGGGGTTGGGGACCACTACCGTATACCTATCGGCAAACCGATCGATAATACGGCTTTGCTGATCCTCAATGAAGATGGACAGCTTCAGCCAATTGGTGCCCCGGGCGAATTGTTCATCGGCGGCGTTGGTTTGTCTGCGGGTTATCTCAACAAAGAAGAACTAACTGCACAGCGTTTTATCGACAATCCGATCGCGCCCGGCTCTCTCCTCTACAAAACAGGAGACCTCGCGCGCTGGTTGCCGGATGGTAATATCGAATTCCTGGGCCGGCTTGACTACCAGGTGAAGGTTCGCGGCAACCGGATAGAGCTCGGAGAGATAGAGCTGGCCATCGGAAGTTGTGAGGGCGTGGAAAGGGCAGTGGTATTGACCCGGAAGTCCGGTGACGACACGCAGCTTGCTGCCTATATACAACCCGGTGGTGTATTTTCCGAAGAAGCGCTGCGGAAATATCTGAAGACAAGGTTACCTGATTATATGATCCCCGATCTCGTCTTTCGTGTCGATGAGATGCCGCTGACGGTCAATGGCAAAATCGACAGGAAAGCGCTGTTATCTTTATCCCTTACACAGGACGCTGAATATGTCGCGCCTTCCACTCCTTTGGAAAAACAGCTTGCCGTTATCTGGCTTTCTGTTCTTGATACGGATCGCGCTGGTGTCAATGACCGGTTCTTCCGTGTCGGTGGAGATTCGATCCTTGCTGTCCGGCTGATCGGGGCGATCAACAATGCGTTGCATACGCGTCTTTCTATGGCTGATTTGTTGGAGCAGGATACGATCGCTCAGCTGGCGTTGCTGATTGCTGCGAAGCAATCGCTTGCCCGGCCACAGGAGCATGATATTGTCAGCGAGGTTACGGAAAGTGTCGTTCAGTTTGATGTGGATTATCGGGCTTTGGTCGCTGATGGGGAAATTGAAGCTGCCTATCCTATGAGTGATATCGAGACGGGGATGTGTGTCATTCATCTGTCGAACCCTGATGAAATCCTTTATTTCGAGCAGAATGTGATCCCCATAGACTATGAGACGGTCAATCCCGACCTGTTGGAAAAGGCCGTCTATCTGATGGCAAAGAAGCATCCTATATTGCGAACGGCGTTTGATCTCAGCGCATATGCGCATGTCGTTTACAGGGAGCCGGTGATCGAGCTCAGTTTCAAGGATCTGTCCGGCTTACAGAAGGATGAGCAACGGCAGGTCATCGGCGAATATCTCGACAGCAGCCGTGCGCGTCATTTTGATATCAGCCGTCTGCCTCTATGGCGTGTGGCTGTCTGTCGTCTTGGCGAACACTATCATGTCCTGGTATTCGAGGCACACCATGCTATTCTTGACGGGTGGAGTCATGCCGCGTTGATAACGGAGCTGAACAATACATATGGAGAACTGCTTCGCTCGCCGGATTATCAGCCTGCGCTGCTGGAGATCACTTTTAAAGAGCAGATCATAAGCGAGCTGGTTCGGAAACAGGATAATGAGCACCTGGATTTCTGGAGAAAGGAAATGAATGGCTATCGCAAGCTGGATCTCAGACCGGAGGTTGCCGAAAAGGAATTCCGGTCGGTTAAGAAACTATATGGCCCTGACACGATGACAAGGCTTGAAGCCGTCGCTGCCAAGCGGAATATACCGGTCAAACATCTGCTCTTTGCCGCGCATATCTATGCCCTGAAGATGCTTTCGGGTCAGAACGATATTCTTTCCGGTCTGGTCAGCTTCAGCCGGCCGATGAGCAAAGACGGGGATAAATTATTGGGCTGTTTTCTTACCACGGTACCGGTCAGGATCATCGTTCCGGAGCGCTGCAGCTGGGGCAGCTATCTGCAGCTCATCCATCAGCGGCTGCTGGAATATGGCAAGTACGACGGTTTATCCTTCTTCGAGATCAGCCAGGCCATCGGGGAAAAGGTCGAGAACGTCAATCCGCTCTTTGACATCTATTTCAACTTTATCAATTTCCATGTGATAAAAGATGTTCGACTCGAAAACACGGTCAAGGAAGGGCAGGATAACCTCGGTTTTGAAAACTATCTGCGGGATGAAAGCGGCTTTAGTGTAAGCATGCATGCCAATGAAGACGGAATAAGGGCGAAATACGATTATACAAAGACCTGTATCGACGACAAGACGTTCGGGTCTTTTCTTGCATATTTTGAAGAAACGGTCTTGCTTATCGCAGAAAACGACGACAAGCTATTGGCCCAGGACATCGGTCTGCTTGGAGAAAAGGAATCTCAGCTGTTGCTGGAGGAGTGGAATGGTCAGTCGTATGCCTATGACCGTGGAGCTACGATCGTGAGCTTGTTTGGAGAGCAGGTAGTACTGACGCCAGAGAAAACGGCGGTGGTCTATGAAGGACGTCGGCTGAGCTACCGGGAGCTGGACGAGCAGTCGGACCGGGTGGCGCGGCAGCTGCGTGGGCGTTATGGCGTGGGTCGGGATGTGCTGGTGGGGATGATGCTGGGGCGTAGCGAGCGGCTGCTGGTGGGGATGCTGGGTATTCTGAAGGCAGGCGGGGCTTATGTTCCGCTGGACCCGACGTACCCGAGGGAACGGCTGGAGTATATGCTGGGGGATAGCGGGGCTGGAGTGGTGCTGGTGGATGAGCGCCCGGAAGGGTTGTCGTATGAGGGGGAAGTGGTGGTGTTGAGTGAGCTGTTGAGTGTGAGTGAAGTTTCTGTGGAGTTGGGGTTGGTTGGGGCATCTGATCTGAGCTATGTGATCTATACGTCGGGATCGACGGGTCGTCCGAAGGGGGTGATGATCACGCATGGGAATGTGGTGAACTTTTTTACGGGGATCAATGAACGACTGCCGGTGGGTACGGACGAGCGGCTGTTGGCGGTGACGAGTCCCTCGTTTGATATTTCGGTGCTGGAACTGTTCTGGACGCTCTGTCATGGGGTGGAGATCGTGCTGCATCCATCGGATATCTCGCTGAACGGGCTGGACCGGTATGTGGAGGAACAAAAGCTCTCGTTCAGCCTGTTCTTTTTCTCGAGCTATGAAAAGGACAAGCAGGAGAGCAAATACAATTTATTGCTGGAATCGGTCAGATATGCGGATCAGGCGGGCTTTGAGGCGGTGTGGACGCCGGAGCGTCATTTTCATGAGTTTGGGGGTTTGTACCCGAACCCGTCGGTGATCGGCTCAGCGTTATCGATGGTGACGAGCCGGATCGGGATCCGGAGCGGGAGCGTGGTCTCGCCGCTGCATGATACGCTGCGGATAGCGGAGGAATGGTCGGTGGTGGACAACCTGTCGGGTGGAAGGGTCGGACTGTCGTTTGCTTCGGGATGGAATCCGAACGATTTTGTGTTGTCGGCGGGTGCGGGTGATTATGCGAAGCGGCAGGAGAAGATGTACCAGCAGATCGAGGAAGTAAAACGCCTGTGGA
>Ga0307510_10004969_pt1 | contig 15732 bp, 18 predicted proteins | sample 12_EM_MG_FD_207224 | JGI IMG/M metagenome (GOLD analysis project Ga0307510, IMG submission 207224) | Populus trichocarpa ectomycorrhiza microbial communities from riparian zone in the Pacific Northwest, United States - 12_EM | ecosystem: Host-associated > Plants > Roots > Unclassified | place...
CACACTTTCACTAGAAAATGTAACCCTAAGCCCGCTCCTCAGCATCTACAACTCCGAGAATGTGCCCGTGCCCACAATCCCGACAAGCCTAGGGTCTTCCGGCGCGGCAAAAGCCCAAAGCTTACAGCTGCTGCCCAACCTGCTCCCAACCGAAGCTTCAAACAATACTGCCGGACCCGACACCGATAAGTTCTGTGCGGGTGAAGAGGCGACGATCTGCCGTATCCCGGGAAATTCACTAGCACTCATTGAGCATACAGATCCAGGAGGCGATGACCGTCATGGGGGGGAGGAGGGGGAAGAGGGACAAATATACGCTGACAGCGACCCAGGCTCCTTGGACTCTGTAACTTCCAGCTACGGCTGTCACCTTTCTGCGCTTGCGGGTGGTCCCATCGCGAAACATTCTACCCCCGAGCGCTCGCGTCTAAGGTCTAGCCGACACCGACGGCAGCAGCGATGGTCCCAGGAGCGTCGAAACCAAGCCAGCACACCTCTGGGTTTAGCAGACCTCGCCTCTAGGATAACCGACTGGATCCCTCCACCCCCTGAACTCCCTCTCTCGCCAAAGCTCCTTGACCCAGCAATAGCAGCGGCATACCCGCTTCCGTCCTCACGCGCATGCTCGGAGCCTACCCCCAGTACACACCAGCCGCCGTACCAGCTCCCACCGTATCCGGCCGTGCCTCGTTCTACCGCATCGTCTTCTTCCTCCGTGCGTGGGGCAAGGCTGAGGAAGATGCCGCGTCCGAAAGTTTCGCTTAGTCCGGCGAGTTCAGGTACTACCGATATCACATGGGGCCCTGACTCCCCACCCACCTCTGCGCTGAGGTTAAGACGGGCCGCCGCTACCTCGGCGCTGCCGCCTTCGTCCCCGACACATACGGTGTCTTCACGGGACAGTGGTTCTACCCGGGTGACTGGTGTAGAGGCGGAACTAGGGGCCCTAGAAGAGATGGGTAGAAAGGAGGTTATTCGGCAGCGTATTTTATTATGGAGGTTGATTGCCGAACGGGGCAATGGTAATGAAAAGGTGGTAAGTACCTAGGCAGCTAAGATGCTGGGGCGGGTATTGGGGAAATTCCGGGTATAAGCAAAGGAGGTAAAAAAGTGATTGCGCCCGGGTTCGAACCGGGGACCTCCTGTGTTCTGCCATATGTGAGACAGATGTGATAACCAGCTACACCACGCAACCAAGTTGGAGATTTAAAGCAAGGTCTGCCCCTAAATCTAAACACGAAAACGACAAGCCATACCAGAACCAAGTGTCTTTGGGTTTGCACCATCACACTTCCTCGCGGTATCATATCATACGATACAAAATGTGGTCGTCGTGTCTCATGTAATCGTTTATGTTATTGTACCTCCATACCATCAATCCGCCGGCCTTGAAGGCATGTCCCCTCTCAAGTGGAAGAATGGAACCCTACTCCAGTCAAAACCACCAATCCTTTTACCAATTTAATTCCAAGGAATTTACACCACTATTTGCAAGAGGGTAATAATTTGTTTTTATGGATAGGTGCTCAATTTTGCACATTCTTTCGGGATTGCCGGTAGTCGAGGGAAGTTACCAACCATAGTTATTACACGAAGGGTTGTTCTAGTAACCAGTAACTATTGGCCGTCGCTTTGTCCCAATCTTTAATTTTCACCCTAGTATGCCCATATCCAAATAAGTATCCGGCATCCAGTCGGGGTCTCCGCCCGCTTGCTCCCCCGTGGCCACTGTTGGCGACGATCTGGAGAGATCTGCCTTATGGAAAATGCAATATCAAATACTTCTTTCAACCGAAGCCCCAAGTGAACATCGAGGCGATCCTAGTGTCCCGAGATCACCAAGTTTATCCCTAGGTTTATGCTAGGGTTACACAACGTCGCTCCGGTACCCTGATGGCATTGAAATTATACCTCCGCTAACATGGGGAGGAGTGTCAGGGCGGGAGGGTTGTTTTGCATGACCTCGAAAGAGGAAATTTCATCTCACCAGTGATCACTCGATAATCACTAAGCACCGAGCAGGACTGCTGATATAAGTTAATCGCAACCACAAACTTGATTTAGGTCGTGGATCGCTTCACCTATTAGGGTGTCCCCTCTTGTGTTTCCTTAGTTGCTTTGTTTGTCTCCCTCCCTTTTTTTAGCCGGCCACCTCATCCTCTTAACCTTCACCTCATCCACCATTCCACCTTTAGCTCGTCCACTTGTTGTATCCCACGAACAAATACAACGCCAGCTGTACCTGTTCCCACCAGCCAATTCCCGTGAGACACCACTCCTTCATAACCTCCACTTCCCCCGTTATCGCTAACACCCCAGTTAGGGAACTCCGACAGTCCGTCTGCATTCGGTGGGCTCGAGTCAGGAGCTATGGACTGTCTTCCGGGATACGACTGGTATGTATGCACATCTCCAGGTTGGGAATACAAAGGCTGCTGCGACATTGATGCTTGTCGTTCAGGCTGCGGCTCTGAGCACCGACAAGAGAATGCCAGACCCCTTACTATTACGCCAACAATAACCACCACTGCTGCTAGCAGAAGGACCATAACTTCAACAATCAGGGTTCCGCTAGAGAGTTCGTCCACTGAATCGGCCACCGGAGATACGTCACTGACTGTATTTTCTGCACCTTCTACATTCTCTACACTTTCTACACTTTCTACATTTTCAACGTTCGCTTCACCTGCCAGCATTTCGGAAAGTCCAACCTCCACTTCGGCCAGCACGATCTCTGGGACCCCTCAGGAAGCAGGCGGAATAGCTATGCCCCCAAGGGGAGAAATTGGTTCTAGCACTCCAGCAATTGTTGGTTTTGTGGTTGGCGGAGTTTCAGGCTGCATTATCATCCTTCTTATCGGGCACTGGACAATCCGTCAACTGAGGAAGAAGAAAAAAGAGAAGACAATCGAAGTTTCCTCCTACACATCTCCCCATTCTTCAGTTCCTCAGTCATCCTACCCAATCTCCTGGCCCACTAGAGTGGCTGGAGCAGCAGTACCAGCCGGAGGACACAGCGGCCCACCGACCTTGCCGCAACCTATCTTGGCACAACAATCACCAATCGCCCCATTAGAGCCAGCCGAATATCCGGGATTACAAACAACCCTCACCACTGCGCCTGCACCCCTCGAGCTTCGCCGGAGCCAGAACCCCTCTCCACGAGTGAGCATTTACGACCCATCCACACTCTCCTTGACTATCCAGCGCGAAGAAGTGACACATGTCCCGCGTCGTGCCCTGATCCCCTTGGGTGGAAATCCTCACCTTCGCCGAGCCTCCAGACAGAGGAGTGACTTTGAAACTACTAGGACTCTACCAGTCGTGGCCAGGGGCACGGGTAACCTTAGCGCTCCCGGATTTCGGTCATCGACACCAGCAGAGCCTTCTACGGGTGGGAGTAGTGCTCGATCCAGCCAATGGGGAGGTGAGATGTCAAGCAACATCAGGCACTTGTCATGGCGGGATTGGGAGGAGCAGGGAATATATGTCACTCGTGGCCCTCCCATTCCCGAGGCACCGGTAGTCGGAGGGCAACAGAACGGAGCGAGTGATGATAGAAGGGATAGGGAAGGCGGGTTGATTAATGATCAGCAAATTGATGGGAATCATGGCGGACAAGGTTATAGGGAGGAAGCACAGCCCGAGGGCCAAGAAGGTGATACTGGAGGAGCGGCCTTGCGCTCCGGTGATAGGCATAGCTACTAACCGGCTTGTGTGCGGAGAAACAGGATGGAGCTTGACCGGCGATTTTTTTTTATTCAAGCTCACATCTTAATTCTACCTTTGTCACTATCATCCAGTTTGCTGTAATATAAACCCTATCATCTACTTTATGCTCTCCCTTTCTCCTATTGCTTCCTTCTATTCTAATTTCCCTCCATTCGCCCTCCCCTTTTTTCTTCCTCCCCCCCCCCGCTCTCTTCCCGAGTCTTCCATTTCCCCTTTAGTTGGTTCTTTCTCTCCTCAATTCTTGCATCCATTGACCCTTCTCCCCCTCCCTCCCATCAACAACCAAGCGCAACAAATAGCACCTCCCAAAAGCTATCTATTTTTTATTACCTATATCCCTCGTGTCGACCCACCTCAGCAATATCAGACCCTTCCGGTAGCGCACTTAGCGTCAAGAGAGCGCACGAGCAAGTTCGAAGGGGACAATACATGGTAGGTATATAACAGGAGGGTCCTACCTTCATTAAAATAGACAGGAAAGCTATTATACCCCGGGAGAGAGAATTGGGGAATACAACAACCCGAGCTCTCACCTTCTAGTAAGCGGGTGTACTATACTCTACTCCAGTCCGCACGGGAAGGAACAATGTGTGAAGGTACGATAGCACCCCTCCCCTTTCTAACTCAGATTAATACCGCAAGTACTAGAATAATCGAACTTCGCCCCGGACGTTGGAGTTGCATTTTTTTGCTGGTAAGGTCGGGTGCTTTTCTTTTTGCTTTTTTTTGTCTTAAGCTAGGGCCAAGGTGGTCAGTGCTTTCTCCCTTCTATCCTGCCGGTATCCGAGAGAGGGGATTTCGGACGCCTTAGCGCGGTGTCTAATCATTCAAGGCCTTACGATAACATTGCAATACTGTACAAACTTAAAACTCTATTAACAAGACACCACCGTTAGACTCTCTTCCTCTTCCAAAAAGAAAAAGAAAGTTCCTTTCTTTCTCTCTTTTTTTTTCTTCTTCGCGGGTAATTTGTCGCTATTCTACAGCAGGCGGGTATCCCGTTTCGAGGAACATATTATGTTACGTGTCGCGGCGTCCGTCACGGCCAGTCACTCACAGCACAACCGTTTCCAATATCCGGACCAAGACCTCCAACGTCGTTCGCGTTATCATACGCAGCCCTCACCCCACATTTTCTCTTCTCTTCTCGAGGCACAGTATTATATCATACCATACTGGTAACATACCGGCAAGCCCAGAAAACGCATCTAAGAGGGGAAGCAAAATAATAGTACAGCACATAACCACCTAAGCACGCAGCCATCCTGCAAGGGATCCACATCACAACCAAATACACAGCACTCTGCGAGCAAGGCAAAAAAAAAAACCCCCCCCCGAACCCCCGGCGCAACGCACTGCATACGGCTCCGGAAACTCCATTCTACAAGTGTGGTGCTAATCACATGGTGGCGCGTGGTACAGAATCGTACGCTTCTGGCACGCTAGCAATACAATCTACGGTTTGGGCGATCGCAAAATTGTTTTCGCTTGGTGGGGGTAGATAGCATAATTCGTTACACTCCACCCATCCGTTTATATTGGGGTTGAGTGGGTCGGGGTTTGGTTTCCTGGTGGTTTGTGAATTCTTGGGATTCCGGATTTTTTGGTTTTGCTCGAGCATGGTACCAGCTTCTGGAGGCGCCCTGCCAATCTCGCGCGCACGCATATACTGAAATTCAGAGTTCTTCCAGATGGAAGTACTCGTCGTACGGGAGATACAACTCAAGTCCTGTATGGCTATCTCCCTTCAGCGCTCCGATGCGATCTCTCAGTGTTTCTACGAGGTACGATCGTCGATTTGAAATGGAACGTGTTCAAGAGCTATACTACAACATACTAGTCAAATATCACTATGAAATTGTTAACGCTGCAAGATAGCACAACTGTACTTTTTTTGCCACCCATCCCAACTCGTCTAATCATGAACAAACCCGTCAATCGGTCGGGTCGGGCATTCGTTCATCCTGCGAAACTGAAAAAAAGACAAATTGAAGCTCAGAGGGAAAAAAGAAAGGGGGAGGTAAAAAAGAGGCCAGGTATCGTTTAATCGCCCCCCTTCCGGCCCTTGGCGCCACTCTTAGCCCTAGAAGTAGTAGGCTTCTTGATGTGGTGCTCAGGAATCCAGCTTTCATCGTACTTTCCAGACTGGGCAAGGAGTGGGGTCGGTCTAACCAACTTCGGCGCATCAGACTTGGTACGCTTGGTGATGGGAATGACGCTGGCAAGCCAGGTATTGTAAACGAAGTATCCGGAGTAAGCAACCGTGACAGCGAGTATCAGGTACAGGAACAGCCTAAATAGACGCACACAATTAGCCCCGAAGACCAAAGACAAGAAACTCTCGGGGAAGGGAAACTCACAACTGTGGATCTAGAAGCGAAGTTGGCGCCTCAACCACAGCTACAGTCTGGTTATATGCCGTAACAGTGACAATCTCCCCTTCGAACCTCAACACCATGGCAAGATTGAGCAAGATCTCCCTCGGGTGCATCTCGTTGACAAACTCGTATGGTATCTCAAGCTTCTGATCCTGGGGCACCACCACCCCGCCAACCTTCTTACTCGTCAGATTCCGTACAGCGACATCTTTTCCCGAATCCCAGAGACTCCCGCCGACGGCTTCTACAAATATCGGCGAAGCCTCGAGGTTTGTCAAGTCGAAGGATACCCGCGTTGGGATGCCGTTCACGAGCTTCACACTCGGGTTGCCGGGACCAACGTTGGCAAGCTCATTGGAGGCGTCCGGGAAGGAAACGCGGAGAGTTATGTTTAGCTTGGGTTGGGCCGAGGGGTCAGGGTTCACGCTGTTGCTCCCGAAGAGTTGGGCACTTGCAGTGAGAGGTAGGATGAGGGCGGAGAGGAAGGTCGGGACGCGCATTTCTTGGAGGAGGTGGGGGTTTAATTGCGGGTCGGTTAGTTGATAGAGTGTTTGGAATGATACCGGTAGATTGATGAAGGGGAGAGCAGAGGAAGGGGTTGTAAGGTTTGTCTTGGAGATAAAAAAAGGGGGGATAGGGAGAGAAGGAGGCTGGAGGCCACATGGCATTTTCCTTTTCTTCTTCTGGATCGCCCGGCCTCTGTTTTCACTTTGATGAGGTAATTGCCAAGAATTGTTTCAACATCTTTCCACATTTTTTCTTTTTCTTTTTAGTGAGCCACGGTATTAGCAAAAAGAAAATTCAAGCAGCGATAGGACGGCTTCAACTACTGTATCAGCTCTAGACGAGCGTCATCTAAATCAAACGCTCAATAATCGCCCGAGCGTTACTCAATTACGGCACTCAAGTAGGCGAAAAAGCAATTCTCCAACTAATCAATACCCCTTACTGTATATCATTCTTTCGCATCATCTCATATCGAATCCCCCGCATTAAGCCATTCCCAATCTCAACGGTTTCCTCCACTACCCCATAAAAGCCCCAGGCACCGCGAGACACCACCATTCGTTCATGGTGCATACCACGATCGTGACCAACGCACGGATTATTTAGAAGAAAAACCCCACAATTGAACAAAGGAATGTTGGGTATATAGCAAAGCGATGACAAGCGGAAAAAAAGAGAAGAAAGTAAGAGAGGGGTGCAAACCTAGGTATTGCTGAAAAAAGTGAAGAAAAAAATAGACAGAAAATCATATATCCCAGGGAGAGCACGAACACCACATAAACAGAAATCGAAAAAGAAAAGAAAAAAAGGAAAAGGAAACAACACATGGTTATTACTCTAATTTCTTCTAATCCCTATAAAGCCAAACTCATGACGCTCGCCAACAAGACCGAACAGACCAGCGCCCAGGAATCCCTGCCAGCAGCAAGCCCGCTCCCAAGGGACTTGAGCAGATGTTTGTCATAGACCGTTTGGTTGGGCGTCTGGTCAACTCCAGACTGCGAAAAGAAATGCACAGACCCAACCTTCGGCGCTCCCTTCTGCTCGGGGATGGGGCAAATAGAAAGGGGGCCCTGCCGGCCCTTGCAACGCTTTTCATAGTCCTCATGCCGAGAGGATAGAGAGGAATTGAAGTAGCCGTGAACGTATGAGATAGTCATTTTGGCGTCTACGTCTGGGGGCCCGGCAGACCATAAGGGGTTTCCGTTGGACCAGTGGGATAGAATGATCTTTCCTGGGCTCTGCGGAATGTACTGGCTGCCGGTCATATCGGCCAGCCAGGTGCCGTCCACATAGAAGCTAACTTTATCCGGTTGCCAGTCTGCAAATTTGAGCGATTTGATTAGCAGAGGGTTGCTTGCTTGGATGAGATAGGGATGTCAATAGGGAGTTACCGAAACGGTATTCGTGAAACCCTTCGTCCGTTGCGAATGGAAGCGAGACGACCTTGAATGTTGGTGTATTTTTGGCGTCGCCACCTCTTTCCTGGGTCAGGATGGAGTGAAGAACAAGGTTGATTGGAGATGAGTTTGGCGTAATCTGTGAAGAAAGAAACTCGATATCGATTTCCTGGGTATCGTTGAGGTACCTATGAGGGAACCGTTAGAATGGCGACACAAAGCAGACATTGATTGTCAACGGAGGAATACGACTTACCAGAAAAATGCTCCACAGGTACCGTTAATACCAGTAGTCTTAATACCAGCTCTAAAAGTTCCATAGATCATATCCGTCCGTTTCGAGTCCACCTCCGCAACGCCGATATAATCCTGACCACCATCCGGCCTCCTCACAAACAATTCCAGACCAGCAGGATCCCCATTGACTCCTTGGGCGGAGACATTATGCTGAACCGATGGGTTAGAAACAACGTTCTTGATTTGAGCCTTGCGTCCATATGGACCTTTAGAAGCCCCCTTGCCAACCTCCCATTCCTGCACAACCCAATCAGTATTCTCACTGATATTCTTTAAAAGCGTAAAGTCCGACTCGACGAGTTCCGTGAAGACGGTAGAGTTCAAAGAATATCCACATTCGCAATCAGCTTCAGAATCCGAAGTAGACAAATATATATATTAGTATCAGAACTAGAACGGAAAGCAAAACAAAAATTAAAAAAGCGCATACCATTGGCAAACGGTCCTCTCATAAATCCCAATGCTATGAGGAGCAGGCAAGCCCATAAGGTAGTCATGAGAAGCAGGATGAAAATGGATTAAGGGTTGGGAGGTGTAGGGGGGGGGGGGGGTAGGTATATGTTTGAAGGGTTTGGAAGAAACAAAGCGAGAGTGTTCCGGTAAAGCGAGTGATTGGGGGCGGATAGGTCCTTGCTCGTGAGCACTCCAGATGCTTAGGCGAAGGGAGAAACGAATGGTGGAGAAAAGCCAAGTGAAGTAGGGGTACAAATGAAAGGAAGGTGAGGGCTGGGGGGTTACGTTCCGTGGATGCAGAATGGTGAGGTTTTTCACAGCGCTGCGGTGAAAGTGGGTGGTCGATAGGTTCACAGATCTTTGGTGATGCGAGAGGGGAAGGGATAGCCAGCCACGAGGGGGTTAACAGGTAGGTTGGCAGACTGGCAGGTGCAAGAGTTTGGAGGCACGGTGCATAGGAGTGCTTCGAGGGGGGATTTCGCTACCACACCCACTCTTCCCTCTACCGCTGCTGCGTATGATAGGTTCCCTTGGCTCACACTGTTTGCTTCTCTCCCTCCTCTTTCTCCAGCTCTCTTGTGGCTCCAACCGGCTCTGCGCTTTCCCACGATTCTCAATTACAAAGTGCTGACACTGAAGCAGTTGGAGAATGATAAATATTTGATTTACGAGTCGCTATAAATCACTTCGCATCTAGCCGTACTTTCGCTCGGCGTGGCTATAAAAGTGTAGATCCAAGGGCAAGACCACGAGGTGCAGGAGATGTGGGGATCTATCATAGGTCGGGGAGAGAAAATACCCAACAAGAAATCCAAGAATCCGAATCGGGATCCCAAACCCGGTCAAATTGTTCACTTTTTATCCTAACTCTTGGGCTACATGTCGTGTTGTGGGGAGGTAGGATAAACAAGGAAATGTTGAACGGAAGGGGGCAAAAACAAAAGGAATTCCTTGTCCCAGTTTCGAGTAGCCCTTACCTACCGCACTAGCACTCTGCCTACTCGAGCGCTGTGGCTAGCTATCTAGCTAACGTTCAGAGTGAAGAAAGAAACTTGTTTCAAAGGCACTCTTTAAGACCTCGTAGAGACAAAGGTGACGGTGGTTGAAGTACAGTACCATAAGCTGAGACATATGAGGCTACCTGACATCCTCGCACAGCGTGGTTGGCTGCATGACATCGCCTATCTGTTGTACTGGTCCCTATCAGATACAAAAAATGACACGACAAATACTTCTCAAAACAAAGTCGGGTTGGCGCGCCATACTCCCGCAGCGGCAAGGGAAATCATAATTCTGGTTGCTCAATCCAAATTTATTCTAGCGATACGAACCTGCCTTCCGCTCGCGCGAAAGACTACTCATACTCGAGTATTCGAGCACAGGTACTGTGAACTACAGCAAGTTCAGAGGTCTATTTTACCATACCTCATCGCTCACGCCCCCACCTGTCCTTCCTGCAAGCAAAAGGTGGGACTGAAGCCCCATGCGATCCCGGGGCTTCCACCACCCTGATCCCCAGCCACCAATAGCGCCCCCGACCGCCGAGTCTCAGCTTTCGCAGAAGCTGTAGAGAAGCTCTGGAAACATTGAGCCTTGCACAGCACTTGAGGCTTAAACCGTTATCGCTCAAGTGCACATCTTGGTACTTTATCCTGGCCGGGCGAAAGGCAATCGTGACGAGGATAACAACCGACCGCGTCTGCAATCAGCACCGACGGAACGACAGGTCACGCCCTCTGCTCAAGTATGGGTGGGAATGGCACTGAGAACTCGACCAATTAAATCTCCTAGCTTCGCTAAGTGACTTTACTTGCTTCCTGCTTGGAAAGGTAATTTAGATTCGGCCTGCGCCGAGGGATTAATTATAGGGCGGTGCATAGTATTATACTGGAGTCTTCAGTACTCGAGTATTGGCTGCTCGGGTACTGCAGAAAGGCTCACATGTCCTCAGCCTGGAATAGGAAGAAGGAAACAGCGGGAACTCATCGCAGCACCACTGATGCTATGTAAATAAAGTACCGATGATAAGTAGGATGGGTGTAATGCTCTACTATACGGCCGAGCGGAGTGTCCGCCGGTACATGTGGCACCGCAGCTCATGTTCTTTTCTTGTGGCGGCATAGGAACCTGCTTGCGCACAAGTATTCAGCATGAAGTACTGTACCCAAGCACAGGGATCGGAAATTTGTATGGCAAATTATCTGCGCACATCCAGACTCAAATACCGGCGGGCTTCCTACAGGATACTCGCACCATCACCATGACTGTTCGTCCGGATTTTAGCTCTATCGACAGCCTTTTTCCCCGCAGCACTCTTTGCAGCGAGTGACATAGAGGTTACATTTTGTAGGAACTGAGTACCACTGAGCGGTTCCGGTATCCTATTGCAGGTGGGTAATGCTCGAAGAAGTTGGGTAGTACAATATCTCATCCAAACAGATCTGGCCCCCTGAGCCCCGGGGGATAGGCATCGTATTAAATTCACTTCTCGTAGGAAATTCTTAGTTAACTCAAATCCCCCAACCCATTCATAGGAATAGGATCATGGCTCGGTACCTCTCGCTCCGGGCTCTAGATCCGGATATCATGTTCTGTGCAAGGCTTCAGCTAGGAAAAACCTTTCTATATATTGTAGACGAGCAAGGAACCAAAGGTTCATAGAATTGATTAGGCAAATTCTGCCCTCCCCCCGGGTATCGCTGTTCCGGGAACAGTTTGTCGCAATTTAGATTTTGTTTTTTGGGGTTCACTAGCTTAAAAACCTCAAACAAGTGTTCAGGGATTTGATCGCCCCTCAACTTTGATGTTCTAATGTCGCGTTGTGATATAAGAGATTCTTTACGAAAGCGGTTAAGATAATCCCCAAGTTGCAGATGCTACGGGGTAGCCAAACCCGCCCAGTCTTTAAGCTGATCAGCGCCAGAGAAAATTAGGACTGGAAAACCGAAGTCGTTTCCGGAATCACAATAATTTCTTAAGGGTGTCGAATTTGGAAGGGGCAGGACGGACGGTGAAATGAGCAATCTGGGCAAAATACCTCTCATATTTAAATGAGAATATGTGGGGTGCCGATCGCTCCGCATAAATTCACGAAGGGACACAAGAGTGCATAAAAACCGCCCGCGCGACCCGATTACCGTACCCCCCTTTCGATGTTTGACTCGGAACTGGAGCAGTACTTGTGGTTCCCATGGCGCAATCTTACTCGTTGAAGCATATGGACAGGGGGGTACCATGTGTCGCGTTTCTGCGGCTTGCCGATTGCCTCGCCACCTGTAAGATTTGGCGTTAGAGGAGGTCTTTCTACCAAGGACTCGGATATTCGCCTTTATCGTCCTGTGGAAATAGTATTAATAGGGCCCCCTAAGGCTATGGGTTACCTCACTACAGTTAAGTGTGCCAGGATAATTCTGAGGATTCAAGGGCTGTAGGCCAGGTACTCGAAAGATAGGAAAAGTACCATAACTTGAACTTTCATCCGGGATCCATCGCTGTGGAGCCAACTGTGGGTCGATAAGGTACATAAGATTAATACGTAACCTGCAACCATAACAGAATTGTATTAGAATTGAAGGACTGAGATAGTATTAAGGAACCGATATCTCTTTCACATTGTCTCCCAGATTAGCCGCCATTAGCGTAAATTATAAGATTTTTGATTCCCTACAGTACTTCTCTACGTGAAAGCGGGTCTAACAGTGTATAGGTACAGTTCTCGGGCGGAAATACGGCACCGACCTATATTTACCAAGCAGATCTATTTGTTCAGACTCGTGAGAACCGACACGGGGGGAGTGTAACACATCTAGAACTCAAGCCCCACCTTTAACCCCCCCTCCTTCAGCCACGCCGCCGCGTGATGCAAAGGATTCTCGCTTCCAAGGCCCTAGCCAATAGGGTGTACGGTACCTGTAGCCCTAATCCGCATCCATGAACTGTAACCTTATATTCGTTGGATATGATGCTTTGAGCATCTTGTGCATTGCCCGGCTGCATTTGACCGTAATTAGGCTGTTGTGTAACATGTTCCGCTCTCGGAAATTTATTAAAGCTCTGATGCAAGGATGGCAGGGGGTGTGATACAATAGCCTACGGTTGAAAAGATCCGGAAAAGGCGGGGGTTAGAAACACGGAAATCAATTGGCTGACGCTACCAAACCCTCCAATCAGAAACCCAGAATCTCCTGTCAGCTTTTTTACGATTTTTTTTTACGATTTTTTTTTACCGTAGGCTGCAGTGTGCTGTTACACACCGGAGGACTGTGGCCGTCACAATCTATCACTCGTGGCATTTCGCCAATAAAGACGGGCAAGGGAACGGAATAAGTTCCGATGTTCTATATGTTCCTGTGCGATATGCCACAATCACGCTAGGGCTCGCCCCCGAGAATACAAGCTTTTGAAGATCAACAGTAACTTGGTCCCCGAGGTGCAGGACCGACAGACCTTGCATCTGTGAGCTTGCCTTATTGCACTAGCGCCTGCTCCCAACACCTCTCTATATGAGCGGGGTAGAGGATAACGTTACTCGAGTCGAGGAATCCATATGAGGCACTAATGATACCGGTTATCCTCCATCTTAGAGCATACTCGTAATTTCCTGAAGTTTGTAAAAACGACTGCTATTGCATATGGGCAAAATCTTGAGGCTCCGGGCAATCTTTCGCCCATATGCAATAGCAGTCGTTTTTACAAACGCCAGGAAATTACGGGTAGTGATATTTCGCAAATGAGGCATACACGCCTCCGAGTTAGCGGGCGATCCCTTAGTGCAATGCTGGTTCTGCCCCACCTCGGACGACCCTTCGGTGTTTTACACGATTCTCATTCCTTGAAGGAAATATTCGTCTCAACCCTACTTTCTCGGGAAAGGCCAACCTAAAGCGAGGGTTGCACTAGCCCACACCAGCCCCAACCCAGGAGGAATAAGATGTAGTTGAGCGACGGATAACAGCAGCCCTGAAGAATTTGAAACCACTAATCAGAGCACCTACCTCTGGAGCGGAGTGAATGAGAAGGATACGGGAACAGGGGGTGGTAATCATACCACTTTTGGCTCCGAGGTTGTGCCAGTATGATACATTCCAGGGCCTCATTGTGTCGCTTGTTGGATACTTGTGCTCGTCAGGTGCCTTGAAGCTGATTGGCAGGGGAGGAAAATGGTTTTCTGGCTGAAGTTGCGGGCCGCCGGGTAAGTAGACTGGGTAACGGGGGTTGGGCATAGGAGGGTATCTACCTATGGGCTCCTTGGTGAGTGATTTTATAGGCCCCCATATACTGTAGGGTTAGCTCACCCAGTACTCAGCAACGGCTGTGATATGATACGCAATATCCTCTGGGGTTGCGTACCTCTGGGGAGGGAGGGGTATCTTCGGGTACGTATATTTGAGCCATATTACCCAAATAAACACTCAATGAATTGAGTGTTTCCACCGGGACAGCCCGTCCGGCCCTAGCTAGCATTTTGCCTAGGGATTTCGCAGAAGGGCCGGGAAGGTGACAGGTCCCGCTATAGGTTGATGTAATGTCTTGCAATGTGGGGGTCCACAGGGCTGCCCACGAAGCATGGGGGGGCTAGCCTAAGAAGCCTGTCAGGGAGGTCTGCGTCGGCGTCTCCGAGGCTTGTCCTAACCTAGGAGAGTAACTAAGAGCCTGTTTGGCTACAACGGTACGGTTCCGTTCCGTTGGGCGACCGTTTCCGCTGCGAAAATGACCTTCTCTCCGTTTTGAAACGGAAGGAAAAGGGCCATCTGTATTGGAGAACGGAACGGAACCGTTGCAGCTAAACAGGCTCTAAGGCCTGTCTACTCCGGTTGGTAAGTATAAGTATCTTTCGTTCTGTAGCTTTTCAAGAGATCGTTGCCAGTAAACAAATTTCTAGCTTAATACAGATCTCATCATAAAGGAAGGTGCATAACTCTTGTTTCTACGTCAAGTAGCTCACTGGCGGGTATCCCATTTAAAAACAGGGCAAACCTAAGAAATTCCAAGCACTCCACGATCACATGTGAATCATGATCTCCGTAACTAAACCAGTAGTAGCTCCCGCAGTCCCCTCCCGCCATCACTTCTAATTTGTTAAAATTTATAGACCCCACAGCCCCCCATAACCCTGCGCAGATCCGCCCAGGCCCTCCTTAGAAGAAAATCTGTAGCAGCTGCCGCCACCTGCAGTCTTAGAGTTAGGGCTGCGGAATAATATTTCTTCTTGTGGGGTCGCTGGTCCTTGCCCGAACTCGTGGTGGTAGAGAGTTGTAGTATCATACCAGAGGGAGCGTAAATCATAGTCCCTTCAGGTCCAGCCTGCTTGGCAGTCTCCCCGTGGGGCCGCCAAGGCCCCATACCACTGCGGACATTGCTAACAATTCGCATGAGCTAAACCGCTCCAAAGCCAGGATGCAAAAAAGATGACATGAGCCACCCTCCTCTCTTCGAAAAGTAGTGTTCCCAAAGACAACGCGGTCCTGACTTCCCCGCCATGAGACCACCATGAAGGTCAAACGGGACTACGACGGCGCGATCTTGCAAACTAGGAGGTCGGTATATTTGGTAAGGATCGCCGCCCTACAAGATCCCACAGACTCCTTGTAGATAAAGTACAGGAGCCAGTATCCTATGTCAGACATGTGCGGAGGAATTTGGAGGGCTTGGGTTCCCCGACCTCCTCTTTTCAACTCCCTTTCGTGTTGTTACTTTCATATTTTGACTGTGCCACCCCGCGCTTGTTTACGTTGAGAGATAGGAATCTCGTTGTGTGCCTTCTCACATGATGGGATCCAGATAGGCACTCTCTTACACCCTCAGAATCATAGAAAATCACTCGCCGGTGATCATTTATATTTGTTGAAACAGTGAGAACGGAACGATGGTTTTGGAACTGATTGAGTGACGAGAAGAATGATGAATTGCTTAATTAACTTCTCAGTAGAGAGCGAACTACCCAGACTATCTACTGTTGAGAGCGA
>Ga0307510_10004970_pt1 | contig 15731 bp, 15 predicted proteins | sample 12_EM_MG_FD_207224 | JGI IMG/M metagenome (GOLD analysis project Ga0307510, IMG submission 207224) | Populus trichocarpa ectomycorrhiza microbial communities from riparian zone in the Pacific Northwest, United States - 12_EM | ecosystem: Host-associated > Plants > Roots > Unclassified | place...
CCACAACATTCCTTTCACAGGAGACAAACCATGCGCAAGCATCTGCCGGCCGTGCTGCTCGCCCTCGCCACCGCGCTGCCCGCGTGGTCGCAGGAGATCGTGATCGGCCAATCGGTCGCGCTGAGCGGCGCCAACGCCGACATCGGTCGCGACATGCGCGACGGTGCGCTGGCGGTGTTCGCCCGCATCAACGCCACGAATGCGCTGGGGCGGCGCCTGAAGCTGGTGACGCTGGACAACGCCAACAGCCGCGAACGTGCGGCCGAGAACACGCAACAGCTGCTGGGGCAGCATGCCGCGCTGGTGCTGTTCGGCTACAACTCGGCGACCACCAGTCTCGATTCGATTCCGCTGGCGGCACGCAGCAACGTGCTCTTCTTCGCCCCGTTCAGCGGGTCGCTGGCGCTGCGCAACCAGCCCAACGTCTACACGATCCGTGCGTCGTACAAGGAAGAGGCACTGAAGATCATCGAGGCCAAGCACGGCATGGGTGCGGACAAGGCCGTCATCGTGCACTACGACGACGAAGTGGGCCGCAGCAACTACGAAGCCGTGGCGGCCGCCTACGTCGAGTCGGGCGCCGCCAAGCCGCCGGGTGTGGCCGTCAAGCGCGGGGCCAAGCTGGAGCCCGCAGCCGTCGACGCGGTGCTGAAAAGCGGGGCGCACTACGCGCTCGTCACGACGCAGTACGGCGTCGTCAACGACCTGCTCAAGGCCACCGGCGACAAGGGCACGCCGGTCTCGATCGCGGCGTTGTCCTTCGTCAACCCTGACGAACTGGCCGAGTCGGTGGGCGCGCTCGCGCGCGGCACCATGGTGTCCCAGGTGATTCCATCGCCGCGGGTCTCGAACCAGGTCACGGTGCCGGTGGTGAAGGAGTGCGCCGACGACCTGAACGCGCTGAACGGCGCCAAGCTGAACTACACCTCGCTCGAGTCCTGCATCGCCGCCAACGCGCTGGTGGCCGCGCTCAAGAAGGCCGGCCCGAAACTGACGCGCGAGAGCGTGCTGCAGGCGATGGGCACGCTGGGGCGTGTCGACCTTGGCGGCTACCCGGTTCAGTACGCCCCGAACAAGCACCAGGGCAGCAGCTGGGTCGAGCTGACCATGCTCTCGCGCGGTAACCGATTCGTGCAATGACCGCACGGGGCCGACCCCCACACCCAGGCTTGCGGCGGGGGTTCCGCAGTAAAGCCGTGGCGCGCAAACGCATTTCGTGTTCAAAATAGGCCCCTGCCACGTGCGTACACCGCGGCATCGGCATTGAGGTAGTCCATTCATCTCCCGTGATCGCGACGTGTCGCGACACCTGCCTCGTGACGTTCAGCCGCCAAGCCTGAAGGGATCGACATGGACATGGATGTGCCGCCTCGGACCGTTTCCGACCCGTTGCCACGCGGCGAGCGCGCCAAAAGCGCGCCGCGCCAGGGCGAGATCGGTCGGTGGGCCGAAGCCCTCGAAACCCTGCTGTCCGCCTACGACGGCTCGATGGCCGTGCGCCTGCCCGACGGCAGCAGCGGCAGCTTCGGCCGGGCCGCGCGCAGCGGGCGCGAGCCCTCGTTCGCGCTGTGCGTGCGCGACGCCACCGCGGTCCGCAAGCTGCTGCTGGGCAGCGACCCGCTGCGGTTTGCCGAAGCCTATTTCCGCGGCGACATCGACGTCGATGGCGACCTGTTCGAAGCGCTCGCACTGAAGGACCACCTGGAGTCGCTGCGCTTGCCGCTGGCCCACCGCGCCGCGCTCGTGCTGCGCCTCGCGCTGACGGCCGCCTCGAACCTGCGACCCGCGCCCGACACGGTGAGCAAGAGCCTGCGTGCCGAGGAGGTCAAGGCCCACTCCCGGCACGAGAACCGGGCCGCGATCGCGTTCCACTACGACCTGTCGAACGAGTTCTACGGGCTGTGGCTGGGCGAGGGCATGGTCTATTCCTGCGCCTATTTCAAGACCGCCGACGCGACACTCGAGCAGGCGCAGTTCGCCAAGCTCGACCACATCTGCCGCAAGCTGCAGTTGCAGCCGGGCGAGCAACTGCTCGACATCGGTTGCGGTTGGGGCGCGCTGGTGATCCACGCGGCGCGGCACTACGGGGTGCGAGCCCACGGCATCACGCTGAGCGAGCGCCAGTTCAGCCTGGCCACCGAGCGCGTCAAGGCGGCCGGCCTGCAGGACCGTGTCACGGTCGAACTGCGCGACTACCGCGACCTCGAGGGCAGCGAACGCTTCGACAAGATCTCGAGCGTCGGCATGTTCGAGCACGTCGGGTTGAAGAACCTGCCGCTGTACTTCGACACGGTGCAGCGCCTGCTCAAGCCGCACGGGCGCTTCCTGAACCACGGCATCACGCACGAGGACGAGGGCTGGGGCCCGGCGCTGTCGTCGCGTTTCATCAACCGCTACGTGTTTCCCGATGGCGAGCTCGACACCATCAGCAACATCCAGCGCGTGATGGAGCAGTCCAAGTTCGAGATCGTCGACGTCGAAGGACTGCGCCCCCACTACGCGAAGACGCTGCGCCACTGGGTCCAGCGCCTCGAGAAAGGGCACGACCAGGCCCTGAGTTTCGTCAACGAATCGACCTACCGGATCTGGCGCCTGTACATGGCGGCGTGTGCGATGGAGTTCGAAACCGGCGAGCTGGGCATCTACCAGATCCTGGCGACGCGGCGCGGCAAGGGCGGCGCGCAGCTGCCGCTGACGCGCGAGTACATGTACGCGCCGCAGCCGAGCTGAGCCGGGCAGCCTACTTCATCGGGATGATCGTCGCCCGGTCGACCGGCACCGCGGTGACGCTGTTGTTCGGCGAGCCCTCGATCACCCGGTCGGAGTAGGTCAGGTAGATCAGCGTGTTGCGCTTCTTGTCGACCATGCGCACCACGCGCAGCTTCTTGAACAGGAAGGACTGGCGCTCGCTGAACACCTCTTCCTGATCGGGCAGCGGCTTGCTGAAGCTGACAGGGCCGACCTGGCGGCACGCGATCGACGCGTCCGACTTGTCCTCGGCCAGTCCGACCGCGCCCTTGAGGCCACCGGTCTTGGCGCGCGACACGTAGCAGGTCACCCCGCCGACCTTGGGGTCGTCCCATGCATCGACGACGATCTTGTGGTCCGGCCCGATGAGCTTGAACACCGTGTCGACTTCGCCGACCTGCTCGGCCCGGGCACTGGTGGCGACGAGCGCGATCAACCACGCTGCGAACAACTTCTTCTTCATGCGGTCTCCTGCCTCGCTCAGCGCTGCTGGTACTGGGTCTTGCCGAACAAGGTCTCGCGGGACTTGTCGTCCACCAGCGGCTTGCGCTGCGCAGCCAGCACCTCGACGCCGCGCTGCACCGCCGGCCGCGCCGCGATCTCGTCGAACCAGCCCTTCAGGTGCGGGAAGTCGGTCCAATCGATGCCCTGGTTCTTCCACGAACGCAGCCACGGGAAGATCGCGATGTCGGCGATCGTGTAGGTCGGGCCGGCGATGTACTTGCTTTTCGCGAGTCGCTTGTTCATCACGCCGTACAGGCGCTTGGCCTCGTTGGTGTAGCGGTCGATCGCGTAGGCGATCTTGTCGGGCGCGTAGAGGCGGAAGTGATGCGCCTGGCCCAGCATCGGGCCGACGCCGCCCATCTGGAACATCAACCACTCCAGCATCTCGTAGCGCGCACGCGTGCTCGCGGGCATGAACTGCCCGGTCTTGCCGGCGAGGTACATCAGGATCGCACCCGACTCGAACAGCGAGATCGGTTGACCGTCGGGCCCGTCCGGGTCGACGATGGCGGGGATCTTGTTGTTCGGGCTGATCGCGAGGAATTCGGGTTTGAACTGATCACCGGCCCCGATGTCCACCGCGGTCACGCGGTAGGGCAGGCCGCACTCCTCCAGCATGATGTGAACTTTGTGCCCGTTCGGCGTGGCCCACGAATACACTTCGATCATGATGCGTCGTTCCTTCATGTGCACTCGGCGTGCACCCGGTCGCCACTCTAGTTGATTGGGCGCGGACATGCTCGAGTCATTCAAGCGCCTGCTCAAGGGCCGCAGCGACGACCACGACTACACGGCGGTCGAGGCCTGGGCCAAGCGTCGCAGCTTCGGCTTCAAGCGCGTGCGCGGCGAGACCGGCTTCGTCGTCGACGGCCAGCTCGAAGGCAAGCCCTGGCGCCTCGAGTGGGGCACACCGCAGCGTGACTACATCGTCGGCCACGAGCTGCGCCTGCGCATGGAGCTCGAGCTGCCGTCGGACGCGCAAATGCTGCTGCTGTCGCGCCCGTTGATGGACGCGCTGGAGCGCGCGACCTTCGAAGAGTTCACCGACAACGTGCAGACCCAGATTGGCACCAAGGCGCCCGAAGAGATGCGCTGGCTGGTGATGTTCCCCAAGGTCAACCTGACGACGCTGAAGAACCTGCGCGTGCGCTTCGGCGCCGTCGCGACCACCCACGACGCCGGGCTGGCCTGGATCAGCGGCCCGCTGGCCCACGCGCTCGAAGATGCGGCCACCGGCTTCCTCGCCGACGAGCCGCCGTTCGTGCTGATGACGCTGCGCGGCCGCGCCTACCTGCGCATGCAACTCGCCACCCCGGCGGTGGACGACGTGGCGGCCGCGCTAGCGGTGTTCGAAATCGCGGTCGCGCAGGTGATGCTGCTGACCGGCGAATCGCTGGGCAAGGCGCGCGACTGGGGGCACAGCTCGGCCACGACCGCATGGCAGAGCATCCAGCCCGACGAATCGTCAGGGCCGCCGAAGCGGCGCTGAGCGCGGTCACCGCGCCTGTCGCTCAGGCGTACTTGCCGAGTTCGAGCTTGGCGATCGCGTTGCGGTGCACTTCGTCCGGGCCATCGGCAAAGCGCAGCGTGCGGGCACCGGCGTAGAAACCGGCGAGCGGGAAGTCCTCGCAGACGCCGCCACCGCCGTGCGCCTGCATCGCCCAGTCGATCACCTGCAGCGCCATGCTGGGGGCGACGACCTTGATCATCGCGATCTCGGCCTTGGCGGTCTTGTTGCCGGCCACGTCCATGATCCACGCGGCCTTCAGCGTCAGCAGCCGTGCCATGTCGATCCTGCAGCGCGCCTCGGCGATGCGTTCGCGCGTCACGCCTTGTTCGGCCACGGTGCGACCGAAGGCCACGCGCGCCGACGCACGCTTGCACATCAGCTCGAGCGAGCGCTCGGCCAGGCCGATCAGCCGCATGCAGTGGTGGATGCGCCCGGGCCCAAGGCGGCCTTGCGCGATCTCGAAGCCGCGGCCTTCGCCAAGCAGGATGTTGCTCGCCGGCACGCGCACGTTGTCGAAGGTGATCTCCATGTGGCCGTGCGGCGCGTCGTCGTAGCCGAACACCGACAGCGGCCGCAGCACCTTGATGCCGGGCGTGTTGGCCGGCACCAGGATCATCGACTGCTGCGAATGGCGCGGCGCCTCGGGGTCGGTCTTGCCCATGAAGATGTAGATCTGGCAGCGCGGGTCGCCGGCGCCGCTGATCCACCACTTGCGGCCGTTGATGACGTAGTCGTTGCCCTGGCGCTCGATGCGCGACGCTATGTTGGTCGCATCAGACGAAGCGACGGCCGGCTCGGTCATGGCGAACGCGCTGCGGATCTTGCCGTTCAGCAGCGGCTCCAGCCACTGTTCCTTGTGCTCGGGCAGGCCGTAGCGTTCGATGGTCTCCATGTTGCCGGTGTCGGGCGCCGAGCAGTTGAAGACCTCGGAGCACCAGGGCACGCGCCCCATGATCTCGGCCAGCGGCGCGTAGTCACTGTTGCTCAGCCCGAAGTCGCGGCCGTTGTGGGCCGAGCCCTCGCCACCGGCGGTGGGCGGCAGGAACAGGTTCCACAGGCCGATCGCGCGCGCCTTGGGCTTGAGCTCCTCGATCGTGTTCAGCGGCGTCCAGCGCTTGCCGGCGGCGGTGTTCGCGGCGATCTCGGCCTCGTACTTCGCCTCGGCCGGGTAGATGTGGTCGTCCATGAACTTCAGGAGCTTGGCCTGAAGTTCGAGGGTGCGGGGTGAGTAGGCGAAATCCATCGTGTTCTCCTTCGTGACTTGGGGGCTGCGCTTCAGGCCTGCTGGGCCAGCTTCCAGCCCATCTCGGCCAATGGCCGCGCACCGGCGCCAGCTTGACGCGCTTGCGCGCTCGACGCTGTCCCCATCTCGACACGTTTTGCAATTCCTTGCAGGATGCCGGCGAGGCGGAACATGTTGTAGGCGAGGTAGAAGTTCCAGTCGGCCATCACGGCATCGGGGTCGCTGCGGCCGGTGCGTTCGCAATAGCGGCGCACGTAGGTCTTTTCATCCGGAATGCCCAGCGCCGTCAGGTCGAGCCCACCGATGCCGCGGAACTGCCCGGGCTGGATGTGCCACGACATGCAGTGGTAGCTGAAGTCGGCGAGCGGGTGGCCGATGGTCGAGAGTTCCCAGTCGAGCACCGCGATCGCGCGCGGCGCGGCGGCATCGAACATCAGGTTGTCGAGCCGGAAGTCGCCGTGCACGACCGACACCTGGCTCTCGTCGCGCGCGCTCGCCGGGATGTTCGCCGGCAGCCACGCGATCAGTTGGTCCATGGCCGCTATCGGTTGCGTGATCGAGGCCTGGTACTGCTTGGTCCAGCGCCCGATCTGGCGCTCGAAGTAGTTGCCCGGCTTGCCGTAGTTGGCGAGGCCGACCGCGTTCACATCGACGCTGTGCAGCGCGGCGATCACACGGTTCATCTCGTCGTAGTAGGCGGTGCGGTCGGGTTTGGCGATGTCGGGCAGCGACTGGTCCCACAGCACGCGGCCGGCCATGAACTCCATGACGTAGAACGCGCGGCCGATGACGGACTCGTCTTCGCACAGCAGGTGCATCTCGGGCACCGGCACGTCGGTGCCGTGCAGCGCGCGCATCACCGTGAACTCGCGGTCGACCGCGTGCGCCGAGGCCAGCAGTTTGTCGGCGGGGCCGGGCTTGGAGCGCATCACGTAGGCGCGTGTCGGCGTGATCAGCTTGTAGGTCGGGTTCGACTGGCCGCCCTTGAACTGCTCGACCGTCAGCGGCCCTTCGAAGCCGGCGAGCCGCGGCTCGAGATATGCCTGCAGCGCCGCGATGTCGAACGCGTGCGATTCGGCCACGGGCTTGGTGCCGGTCTGGGCTTCCATGTTGTCATCAACCTCGGGGTGGATTCATCACTTGCTGGAAATCGCCAGCAGCTTCTCTTTCGACAGCACCACCAGCCGCGTCGGCTCGATGCGCACCGCACCATCGCGCTCGAAGCCCTTCAGTTCCTGGTTGACGCGCTGGCGCGAGGCACCGAGCAGTTGCGCCAGATCTTCCTGTGCGAGCTGCAGGCCGATGCGGATCTCTTCGCCCTGCGCGATGCCGTAGCTGCGCGCCAGCAGCAGGATCTGCTTGGCCAGGCGCGACGCGAGCGGGCGCGTGTTCAGGTCTTCGACCGCGTCGAACATCAGGCGCAGGCGCCGGCAGTTCAGGCGCAGCAGGGCTTCGTACAGCTCGCTGTGCTGGCTCAGCAGCTCCTTGAAGTCGGCCTTGCGCACGACCAGCAGCGTGGTCTCGCCATGCGCATTCGAGTCGTGCGTGCGCGGCAGGCCGTCGAACAGCGAGATGTCGCCGAACCAGGTGCCGGGCTCGACGTAGGTCAGCGTGACCTGCTTGCCCGACAGCGACACCGAGCTGACGCGCACCGCGCCCTTGGCCACACCGCACCATTCGTCGGCCGGTGAACCGCGCGCGCACATCATGGCGCCATCGGACAGACGCCGCACCACGGAGCGCGAGAGGATGTCCTGGCGCAGCGGTGGCGAGAGTCGGGAGAACCAAGAGCCGGCGTCTATGTTGGAGCGTTCGGCGATTGTAAGAACGGGGGTATTCATTGTTGAGTCGCTGATGTGACAGCATCATGCTGCTGCGCAGACCTATTGTGTATGAGGCATCTACCCATTGGAGACATCGTCATGAACGCTCGCACCCTCGAGATTCCCAGCCGCGAACACCTCGTCAGCCCCGAAGAGTGGCAGGTGCGCGTCGACCTCGCCGCGGCCTACCGGCTGGTCGCCGCGTTCAAGTGGGACGACCTCGTCTTCACCCACATCAGCGCGCGCGTGCCGGGCCGTCACGACCAGTTCCTGATCAACCCCTACGGGCTGATGTTCGACGAGATCACCGCCTCCAGCCTGATCAAGATCGACGCGCAGGGCAACAAGGTCGACGAGTCGCCGTACGACGTGAATCCGGCCGGCTTCACGATCCACAGCGCGATCCACGCGGTGCGCCACGACGCGCAGTGCGTGCTGCACGTGCACTCGCTGAACGGCATCGCCGTGTCGGCGCAGAAGCAGGGCGTGCTGCCGATCTCGCAGCAGTCCATCTTCGTGCTCTCGAGCCTGAGCTACCACGACTACGAAGGCGTGGCCTTGCGCGACGACGAGAAGCCGCGGCTGGTCGCCGACCTCGGACCCGACAACAACTACCTGATGTTGCGCAACCACGGCCTGCTGACGCTGGGGCGCAGCGTGGCCGACGCGTTCCTCGCGATGTATTTCTTCGAGACGGTCTGCACCATCCAGGTCCGGGCGATGGCCGGCGGCACCGAGCTGACCACCGTCGACCCGCGCATCGTCGCGGACGCACAGGCGCAGGCGCGGCAGGCGACGCGCGGCATGGGTGCCGGGGCGCTGGCGTGGCCGGGGCTGCTGCGGCGACTCGACCGCACCGACCCCAGCTACCGCACCTGAGCGGCCTTCACAGAAACCGCGGCGCGCGCTTTTCGAGGAACGCGTTCAAGCCCTCGGCGCCGTTGGCATGAAACAGGTTCGCGACGAAGTGGTCGCGTTCGGCGGCGAGCTGCTCCTTCAATGAGCGGCCGCCGGCCTGTTGCAGCAGGGCTTTCGCGCTCGCCAGCGCGTTCGGTGCCATCGTGGCCAGACGTTCGGCCAGGCGCAGCGCGTCGCCGAACGTCTCGCCGTTCGCGGACACCGCGGCGGCCAAGCCCCAGTCGAGCAGCTGCCGGGCCGTGACCGGCTCACCCAGCCACAGCAGCTGCTGCACCCTCGCGCGCGGCACCGCCTGCATCAGCGCCCAGGTCGCGCCGCCGTCGGGCGACAGGCCGATGCGGCCGTAGGAAAGGATGAAGCGCGCGTCGTCGGCCGCGACGATCAGGTCGCAGGCCAGCGCGAGCGAGAAACCGGCGCCGGCCGCTGCACCGTCGACGGCCGCGATCACCGGCTTGCTGCACGCGCGCAGTGCCTCGACGAACTGGTGCAGGTGCTCGAGCATCTGCAGCTGTGCCGGCGGGCCGATGCGGCGGCGTTCGAGCAGGCCCTGCAGGTTGCCGCCGGCACAGAAGTGCCCGCCCGCGCCACGCAACACGACAGCGCGAACACCCGCGTCGGCGTCGGCCTCCTTCAACGCGACGAGCCCGCTGGCCAGCACCTCGTGCGACAGCGTGTTGCGTGTCTCCGGATTGCTCAGGGTCAGCACCAACACGGCACCGATGCGCTCGGTCAAAAGTTCAGAGGCCATGCGGCATGTTCACGTTGTGGGGGCGGGGCGGATTGTGGCACCGGCATGTGCGCGGGCAGCGTTTCTACGGGGCGTATGCAGGGGTTTTCAGAGGTTTCTTCATGCTAGAGTCGACCGCACCTTCAGCGAAGCCTCATCTCCCCGACCCCTCTACGCATGCGCGCAGCCTCGACCCTCACCGCGATCGGCACTGCGCTCTGGTTCGCCGCCTCGTCGGCCCACGCCCTCGGCTTCGGGCGCGTCACCAACGCCACCCAGCTCGGGCAAGCCCTGAACTTCGCTGCGGTCGTGCGTCTGGAGTCCGACGAGTCGCTGTCGCGTGAATGCGTGTCGGCCGAAGTGCAATCGGGTGACAACAGGCTGCACCCGTCCCAGGTCCGTGCCACGCTCGAAAGCGGCGCCGAAGCCGGTGATCGTTTCGTGCGCGTCACCACCAATGTCCCGATCGACGAGCCTGTGGTGACCGTCAGCGTCACGGTCGGCTGCGCCGCCAAGATCACGCGCAGATTCGTCGCCTTCATCGACCCGCCCCTGGTCAACCTGGCGCAGGGTGGCGACGCCAACGCTGCGGGCACGCTCCCGCCGCAGCGCAACGATTCGCAGGTTGCACCGATCGTCGGCATCGTCGAGGGCGAGAACCCGACCGCCGCGCCGCCCAAGCGCCCCGAGCGGCCGACCTCGACGCGCCCGCGCCCGGCGCCGACCACGCGCATCGCCCAGGCCGATGCGAGCGTCGAACCCGCGGCACCAGCCCGCAAGGCACGCGCGCCGCAGCGTTCTGCGGCGGGCTCGCGCCCGGCGGCTGCCGCTGCGGGTCCGCGCCTGAAACTGGAGGCGGCGCCCTCTGTCGTGTCGGGTGCCGCATCGTCGCCGCTCGCCGAGGCGATGTCCGCGTTGGCCAGTGCCGAGGCGGCATCGGCCGCCGCGCGCGTCAAGGACCAGGCCGACCAGCTCGCCAAGGAGCGCCAACGCATCCAGGTGCTCGAAGACGGGCTGGCCAAGCTGCGCAGCGATTCGCAGGCGACCCAGAAGGCGCTTGCCGCGATGCAGCTGCGCCTCAAGGAAGCCGAGTCCGAGCGCTACGCGAATCCGTTGGTCTACGGCCTGGCGTGGCTGTCGGCGCTGCTGGCGCTGGCGGTGGGCTTCCTGCTGTGGCGTCAGGCGCGCGGTGGCCCGGCGCAATGGTGGGCTGCGCCGCCGCCGGCTCCGGCACCGGCCAAGAGCGAGCCGCGGCCGCTGCACACGCCCAGCATCGCCGGTGTGCTGGTGTCCGAGCCGCAGCCGCTGGACGGCCCAACGACCGGGGCGGGCGCCTTCGACATCCCGACCGTGATCGACGATGACGACGACGATCCGCCGCGGCGGCCAGGCGTCGCGGTCGCGCCGCTGGCGCCCTACACGCCGCCGCCGGCGCCGGTGCAGGCCGCGCTGACCGAGCCGACGCGCGAGCTGTCGGTCGAGGAGTTGATCGACCTCGAGCAGCAGGCCGAGTTCTTCGTCGTGCTGGGCCAGGACGAGGCCGCCATCGAGCTGCTGATGAGCCATGTGCGCAGCGACGGCGGCATCAGCCCGCTGCCGTACCTGAAGCTGCTCGAGATCTATCGCCGGCGCGGCGAACGCGAGGCCTACGAGCGCATCCGCGACCGCTTCAACCGCCGCTTCAACGCCTACGCGCCCGACTGGGAGTCCGACCTGCAGCAGGGCCGCACGCTCGAGTACTACCCCGACTCGATCGCACGTCTGCAGGCTCTTTGGGCCACGCCGTCGCGGGCGATGGAAACCCTGGACGCGTCGCTGTTCCGCCGCAACAAGACCGACGAGACCTTCGACCTGCCGGCCTACCGCGAGCTCCTGTTCCTGTATTCGATCTCGCGCGATCTGGCCGAGCACGGCAGCACCTTGCCGGTCGGCGAGGTCGACCTGCTGCTGCCGCTGAACGATGACCCGGACGCCGAGCCGATCTCGCGCCTGAGCGCCACCACCGCACCGGCCGCGCTGCCGCCGCAGGGCGGCGACATGATGATGACGATGCCGCTGGACCTGGACGTCTCGTTCGGCCCCAACGACAACGCCCGCGCCTCGGGTGACGCGCTGAGCCGCCCCACCGAGCCCCCACCGCCGGCGGCGGACTCGAATTTCATCGATTTCGACCTGGGCGAACCCTACCAACCCGCGCCGACCAAGCCGCCGCCCGAAGGCAGCTAGCTTGCGGTGGGCTCAGAGCCGCGCCAGACGTTCCAGCGCCAGGTTCAAGGTCTCGTCTTTCTTCGCAAAGCAGAAGCGCGCGATGCGCTGTTCGAAGCCGCCCTGGTAGAAGGCCGACAACGGAATCGCCGCGACGCCGATCTCGGTCGTCAGCCATTTGCAGAAATCTTCTTCCGGCAGGTCGCTCACGGCCGAGTAGTCGACGCACTGGAAATAGCTGCCGCGCGTGAGCAGCGGCCGCAGCCGCGTCTGCGTCAGGCCTGCGCGGAACAGGTCGCGCTTGCGCTGGTAGAACGCCGGCAGCCCGAGGTGGTTGGACGCGTCGGCCATGAAGCTCGCGAGGCCGTATTGCATCGGCGTGTTGACGGTGAACACGTTGAACTGGTGCACCTTGCGGAACTCGGCCATCAGCGGCGCCGGCGCGGCGACGTAGCCGACCTTCCAGCCGGTCACGTGGTAGGTCTTGCCGAAGCTCGAGACGATGAAGCTGCGCTGCGCGAGCTCGGGGATGCGCGCCACACTCTGGTGCTGCGCGCCGTCGAACACCATGTGCTCGTAGACCTCGTCGGCGACGACGATCACGTCGGTGCCGCGCAGCAGCTCGGTGAGTTGCTGCATCTGCGCGGCCGACCACACGGTGGCACTCGGGTTGTGCGGCGTGTTGACGATGATCGCGCGGGTGCGCGGCGACAGCGCGGCACGGATCAACGCGAAATCGGGCTCGAACGTGCCGGGCGTCAGCGGCACGTGCACCGCGGTGCCGCCGGCGAGTTCGATGTTGGGTTCGTAGCTGTCGTAGCAGGGGTCGAGCACGATGACTTCGTCGCCGGGGTGCACGATGGCCAGCACGATGGTGATGATGGCCTGCGTGGCGCCGGCGGTGATCGTGATCTCGCTGTTCGCGTCGTAGGCGTGGCCGTACATCGCGGCGATCTTCGCGGCGACCGCCTCGCGCAGCACCGGCACGCCCGTCATCGGCGGGTACTGGTTCAGGCCGCTGCGCATCGCCGCGTCGACCGCGTCGAGCAGGCGCGGGTCGCAGTCGAAATCGGGGAAGCCCTGGCCGAGGTTGACCGCACCGTGCTGCTGGGCCAGCGCCGACATCACGGTGAAGATGGTCGTGCCGACCTTGGGCAATCGGCTCGTGAAGGTGGGCGTCGGGAAACTGCTCATGGTCGGTGTCGATTGAAGAAGTTCAGAGCTGGTAGTCGTCGGGTTCGCCGGCCATCGCGCTGTCGATGAGCTTGCGGCTCAACCGGTCCGACATCATCTCGGCGAAAGCGTAGACGAAGTTGCGCAGGTAGGCGCCGCGCTTGAACGCGATGCGCGTGACGTTGCTGCCGAACAGGTGGCCGACGGGGCGCGACACCAGGTCACCGCCGGGTGGATCGTCGCGCACCGCGAGTTCGGCGACGATGCCCACGCCCAGGCCGATGCGCACATAGGTCTTGATCACGTCGGCGTCGATCGCTTCGAGCACGATGTTGGGTTTGAGCTGGCGCGAGGCGAACGCCTGGTCGACACGCGTGCGCCCGCTGAACGACGGGTGGTAGGACACCAGCGGCAGCACCGCCAGGTCCTCGAGCGAGATGCGCTCGACCTGCGCGAGCGGGTGGCCCGCCGGCATCACGACCACATGACGCCATTCGTAGCACGGCAGCGTGACGAGGCCGTCGCGGTCGGTCAGCGATTCGGTGGCCAGACCCAGGTCGGCGACTTCTTCGATCACCATGCGCGCCACCTGCTCGGGCGAGCCCTGGTGCAGGCTGATGTTGACCTTGGGGAAGCGTTTGCGCAGCAGCGCCACCGGCTCGGGCAGAAAGTAGCGCGCCTGGCTGTGCGTGGTCGCGATCGACAGCGTGCCGGCGTCCTGCATCGAGAACTCTTCGCCGATGCGCTTCAGGTTGCCGACCTCGCGCATGATGACCTCGATGCTCTTGAGCACCTCGCGGCCCGGCTCGGTGACGCGGCGCAGGCGCTTGCCGTGGCGCGCGAAGATGTCGACACCGAGCTCGGCCTCGAGTTCGAGGATGGCCTTGGAGATGCCCGGCTGCGAGGTGAACAGCGCCTTCGCGGTCTCGGTGAGGTTGAGGTCGCGGCGCACGGCTTCCTGAACGAACCGGAACTGGTGGAGATTCATGTCGTGAGGTCGTCGCTCAGGTTGAAGGCGGCCGCGTGGGCCATGGCGGCGATGACGCTGTCCTGTTCGCCGATCGCGCGCTGCAGCTGCCAGCGCACGCCGGGGTGGGCGGCACGAAGCTGGCCCAGCAGTTCCGGCAGGTCCTTGCGCACATGGCCGCCGGCCCCGAGGAACAGCGGCACCACGTCGACGCGTGTGCAGCCCGCGGCGGCGAGTGCCTGGCCGGCGTCGAGCAGGGTCGGTGTCATGAATTCGAGGAAGGCGAGTTGCACCGACCAGTCCGGTTGGTGATGCCGCGCGGCGGCCGCGACCGCTTCGAACGGTTCGGCCCAGCGCGGGTCGCGCGCGCCATGCGCAAACAACAGCAAGCCCCGCGTCATCGGCGCGCCTTCACCGATACCTCACCAGCCAGCTGAACGCAGCGAACGACAGCAGCAGGTACAGCGCGCTCGGCGCCGCTGCGACCATCCACGGCGTCCAGTCGCGCAGCAGCCCGAGGTGGCCGGCGACGTTGTTCAGCAGCACGAAGCTGATGCCCAGCATGATGCCGCCGAACACCTTCATGCTCACGCCGCCGGCGCGTGCGTGCAGGTAGGCGAAGGGCAGTGCCAGGCCCACCATCACGAGGCAGGCGAATGGGTAGAGGGCACGCTTCCAAAACTGGATCTGGTGGCGCTGCGCGGCCTGTTCGTTGTCGGCCAGGTGGACGATGTAGCGCGCCAGGTCGACGGTGGACATGGTGCCGACCGTGGACACCGCGGCCGCCACCACCGCAGCCGACAGGTTGCTGTTCCAGACCATCGTGGGCTGGTGCTCCTCGGGCACCTGGGCGCCGTCTTCGGTGGCAACGGCCCAGCGCGTCACGGTGACGTCTTTCATCAACCAGGTCCGATCGGCCTCGACCTGCGCGCTTCTCGCTCCGATGCGGCGCAGCAGCCGGTTGTCGGCATCGAACTCGAAGATGCGGATGTCGTGCAGCTGCCCGCGCGGGCCGGCATAGCCGACGTTGATCGAGTAGCTGCGCTCGCCGTCGTGGTCCTTCAGCCATGAACTCGGGCCACCCAGTTGCGCGCCGCCCGTGTAGAGCGCCTTCAGCTGGCTGGCCTGGCGTTCGCTGAACGGGGCGAGGTAGTCGCCGACCAGGAAGGTCAGCACGCCGAAGATCAGCCCCAGGCTGGCGAGCAGCGACAGTGCGCGCCCAGGCCCCAGTCCGCCGGTGCGCAGAATGGTGAATTCCGAGGACTGCGCCATGCGCGCCAGCGTGTAGATGGTACCGATCAGCACCGCGATCGGTGCGACCTCGTAGAAGTGGCCAGGCACCAGCAACAGCGAGTACAGGCTCGCTTGCAGCACCGTGTAGCCGCCCTGGCTGACATCGCCCAGCTCGTCGATGAAGTCGATGAAGAAGGACAGCGACAAAAAGGCCAGCGCAACGAAGGTAACCGCCGACACGATGTCGACGTAGAACAGGCGGCGGATGGTTTTCATGCGGGGGTGGTCATGTGGCCAGCGCCGGGCGGCGCAGACCGATCCGGCTCGTGCCCTGCTCGCGCCACCACAGCAGCACGATCGCGATCAGGAAGGCACCGCCGTGGGCAAGCACGAGCGCGCTGCCCATGCCCACCTTGCTGCCGCCGATCCAGGCCTCGGTCAGGTTGATGACGTTGTAGTAAACGACGAAGGCGAGCAGCGCGATCAGCAGGTTCCAGTTGCTTGCGCGGCGCGGGTTGGTAGCCGACAGGCCGATGCCCAGCAACGTGAGGTTGGCCGCACCCAGCAGCAGGCCCAGGCGCCAGGCCATCTGGCCTTGGTTGCGCGGCGTCGGGTCGAACAGCAGATCGAAGCTGGAGCGTGCCTTGGGTGGCAGCGTGTCCATGCCCGACAAGACCTTC
>Ga0307510_10004972_pt1 | contig 15727 bp, 11 predicted proteins | sample 12_EM_MG_FD_207224 | JGI IMG/M metagenome (GOLD analysis project Ga0307510, IMG submission 207224) | Populus trichocarpa ectomycorrhiza microbial communities from riparian zone in the Pacific Northwest, United States - 12_EM | ecosystem: Host-associated > Plants > Roots > Unclassified | place...
TTGTTCCCTACTGGCTCTGTTTTTTTCCCGAGACATAGACCGATCAAAGACTTGGCATCTCCTTCAACTGAGGTTCTATCCCAAAGTAAATCTGATCTGAAACCTTGTGTTTTGGGTGAGGTCAGATCTGGCATGGTTTCTTGTTCGATCCTCCCATGTCCTAGATTAAACAATGCTTTGGTGTAAAAAGTGTTGTGTGATGGACGGTAAATCATGTGAAAATTACATGCTGAAATGGCGTCTAAATTTTATGGAATTATTGCTTTCAAGGTTAGTTGAATAGCATATCCTGTCTAAGACCGGCTTAATAGCTCGAAAATAATTTACTTTTAAAACATGAAAAAGTATATTATTGACAGTGCCATGAAAAAATAAATTGAACTTAACACATAAATTTAGCTAACATGTAAAACATGAAATATTACTATTTCATTAGTACCGACCGTAGACAAAGAATTGTAGACATACACGCTTGGAAATGGGGAAAAGTAACAAATAACTTGAGAATAAAAGGCTTACTTGTCCTGTGCAAGCGTGATGGTTGTTCTTAACCAAATAGAAACGCAATATCTAGCTGCAGTAGCAGACTTTTAAGAGAGACGGAGCAGAAGCAAGACACCGAATCAGTAGGAAAAACACCAAAAGCTGAATATCGTCTGCCAGGCACAATTGCAAAATAATAAAGAACAAAAACTGGGCACAAAGCAGGACAACCAAACCAGACAACACAAATAAAAAAATCAGAGAACTGAAAAAAAAAAAGCCTTAACTTGAAGAAGAATTGAAAATGCTGCATCTATAAAGTTTGAAGTCTGCATGCACATGCTAGATACAGGCATGACAAATATATAAAATAGACGATGATATCCTCCAACCAACAAAAGAGAAAAAAACAATATGGAAGTAAAAATGATTAGGATCCAACAAAAGAAGCAAACAGACGACTCCAACAACTAAACAAATTAATATCCAACAACAGCACAAATGAATCCCAATATCATCTGTTTTCTATTTCCATATGCTTGCTGACCTTTACACATCACAGTATACCAAAAATAGGAACTCAGTCTTCTCATTCTCAAGATGCCAAGGACAACGTAACATCATCTGACAAATTTATAAGTTATTGATCGTGGCTCTCTCAAACCGGGAGAACCATTTTCAAAGATTAAATGAGCTGAATTATCAATTGAAAAAAAATAAGAGAATGGAACTGATCAAAGACCTAGCATCTCCTTCAACTGAGGCTCTACCCCAAAGTAAATCTAAGTAAATGTAAACTCAATGCTTTAAAGTAAAATATCAAATTATGTGATGTATGGCCCATTTCTTTTAAATCAAAATGCTAAATTCTTAAGTCAATGTTTGGCTTTTTGTTGATTAGAGAAATCTCCTCGGGCTCCACATCCATAAATATGCATTGAACTCTATAATTCAATTGAAGGGAAACCTGAAAAAAAAGCTAGCAAATTATTAACCCCATCGACATGCATGTATAAGTGTTGAAATGGAGGTAGTGTGGCTGATAGTTTTACTGTGGTTGTTGTGTATGTCAATAGAGATCTGAAAATTTCATGCATGTGACTGAAAATGTGAGCATCACTAACATGTATTATGGGAACCTAGCAAAGTGGAACCTCCTATGTTTGACATCACAATCACCAGCCATTAAATTTTTAAAGCAAAAAAGAAAGCTATGACTGGAATCGGCAATTTTCACTAAGTTTTTAATCAGTGGTCCCATGATTCAAATAATTATTAGCCTCTCAGTTCAACATGATAAACACTCAAATCCAACACCGGTGCAATACTATTGAAAGGCTAGCCACCAGAATTTCAATGAAATTCGTGTAAGAAGGGGAAGAAAGTTATGCATAAGATGACACATGATCCCCTGCCTCAAACGTTGGGGTATGATTGTAGCTGGTTAAATCTCACTTTGGGTAATCAGAGCATGTCGGGGTCATCCTTAATTGAGGCAGCCCTTAAAATGCCAGGAACATGACAACACGACCACACCGAAGTTTTTTATTGGACAAAGCACAACCAAAACAGTAGATGGTAACAAATGACAACAAAATAGAAGATGCTGACAAACAAAAAAAGAAAAAGGGAAAATCAAAACAGCAACAACACGGTAAAAGCAATTGAAAAGGGAGAAAAGAACCAGAAAGATAGATGAATGGAAAGGTAGATAGATGAATGGAACAGCAAACCACAAAACAAAAACATCTCGTAAACTCAACAACCATAGCAGAATAAGAAAATGAACAACACTTTAAAAGATAAAGAAACCGAGGGCAATGCTTACCAAGATGCAGAGAGCAGAAGAGTCTGAAGTTTAAAAGGTGGATGAGCAAAGATGACCAAAGGCCCCTGTGGAACACATGAACAGCAAATAAAATCAGCCTCAAAAGACAAATGGCAAACCAATTAAACAATCAAAACAAATGAGAATGCAACAACCAGCAGGAAAGGCAATGGAGAAAAAACAAAAGAAAGTGCAACAACCAGTGGCCAAAGAAATGTAGACTTGAATCTAAAAGAAACCAAAAAAACATCAATAGCCTACTGCAAACCTTGGAACCCACCCGCAAGAAAAAAGATTGCCATAATAACTCTCCAGAACTGATATTTTACCACCCACAAAACAGCATAAAGGAAAAGCCAAAAACACCACCGGTAGAAATCCATTGAGACAGACAGACTAAAAGAAAAAACATTTGGCTGCAAACTAAAAAGGAACAGGGAATATAGAATTTTTGGTCAGATAAAAACCAATCACATGCAAGGAAAACAAAATCTTATCTGTAACAAACGTGACACTATTTCCCAAACAAATCACAGCAGCTCTCCTGAGTGACAGCAAGCAAGTGTTATTAATGATATTACTGCCCCACTTATTTAATGCACAGATTGTCAACAAATCACAACAAATACAGGCTGAACAAATAGTACTGTCTCACTTATTTAATAATGCACAAACCCAGAGAAAGGATATGCAGGTTAAACAAATAATAATGCACAAATCAAAAGAAAGGATATACGGCCTGAAAAGAAAACTGTTACAATCCACAGTAAAATGAGTCTGAATGAACAGTATTTTCATAACATGATTTAGTTTCTTAGTTAATGTAATGTTTTCAAATTTCAAAGTTATTAATGCATTTTGGGTCAAGTTTGGGCCGGGTAGAGCAATATTCATAACTTACTTAAAACCCCATTTTTTCCTTTGAGTTTTATCCGAACCCAGTTGGGTAAAACAAACTCCTATCCATCAAGTCTATGTCTATCAGATTTGGGTGGAATTACAACCCCTCAATGGGTGGAATTGTATTGATTATGGTTTGCTGGCTTCGATCTATGTTGATTGTGCACTGGATGTGTTAAGATTTTATGGCTTGGATCCCTGTTGTGAACGGTGCTGGTGGTGGTGTTATTACTGACTGGGAGGACATGAGCTGAGCTGGGAGGTTTCTCCAGATTCATATACCATTCCTGGGGGGCAGAGCGTGTTAGCTGCTGGAGATAAAAAGGACACGTGAATAGGCTTTGTCCTCGAATTGAGTATTAGTACTGTTTTGTAGTGGAGGTGGTTGACCTTTAATTTCAGTTTTTCTAATCAAGACTCCATGAGTTATTACGTAATTACGTAAACAATATCAGTGATTTTGATGCTTCCTCTTGCTTCGCTGCTGCTCTGTAGTCTTTCAGTGCGGTTGCTTCTTTCTGTATTTAAATCTAGGATTTCGGAACTCTTGCTTTTAATTTGACTTGTATGGTATATTCAATTCCGAGAGGTTTTTTTCTTCATTTCCTTGCTTTGCTAAATTTTTAATATTATTATAATGATTATTTTTTAAATTATTTTTTATTTAAAAATATATCAAATAATTTTTTTTTATTTTTTTAAATTTATTCTTAATTTCAGCACATCAAATCGATCTAAAAACACTAAAAAACACATTGCCTAACTACTTCATATCAAAATAATTTTTTTAAAAACACAATACCACCTCAAAAACAAACACTACCAAACTATTTTAAAAATATTTAAAAATAAAAAATATTTAAAAATATAATTACATTTATTTTTCAAAATATTTTTCATCTAAAAATATAATAAAATAATATTTTTTATTTTTAAAAATTATTTTTAATATTCATTTATCAAAACAATCTAAAAATATATATATAAAAAAAATTAAAATTTCATGATAGCGTTTCCAAAAGGTTTCTTCGTATCTATAGGAGACAGCAACGGGCTAGTATTGGTCAATTTGACCTGCAGGCGGCAACGGCATATAGCATTCTGCTTGTTGCAGCACGCCAGTATCTGGATATGAAGTTACTCCAAGGCAAAAAAGGCACTAACAATGACATCTGCCCCCAATAAATGATCTTATTAACGGAATTTCAAAATATAGAAGTAATTGTTCGTGAAGATGCGCCCATGACAAAGGTTGGCCATGCCAAGCAACGGTGCATATAATAATAATAATCAAAGAGCATTTGCTAGAAGTTGGGCAATTGTTAACTTATTCAAGGAAAAGTAAGTGGCACCCAACTGTTCAGAGCTTAGCGAGAAGCCCATTCTGGATTGGCTTTGCAGCTACCACATTGTCCTTGAGATCCAGATCAGATGCACTTGGAGGGACATCAACCGCCGGTGAGCTATTAAAGAACCCATATGGCTGCATCACGAACAGAATCAGAGCAGCAGGATCACAAAGTTTGCCTCATTGGTAAAGAACTTGTACTTTAACTCCATAAAACATGTAAGAATCGCTTTAGAAGTGCAATAATGTATGAAAATAGATACTGTTATTACTGAGATGAGTAAAATACCATAAGCATAAAACCAATTCGTTCCACCGGCATGACAGGCCAGTCTTCTAGCCGAGGAATGTGTGTAACACCAAATACATACCTGCAATATTTGATATCATGATCAGAAAGATCTCTCATATGTGAATAAACCAATGATCTGATGTATTTGCATGGCAAATGATGCTTAGCGTGCTGTATTTTCAACACTTTTTGGTAGTTCGTTAATACCCTATTGTATTATTTATCCAAGACAAAGTGTATGCTGCTGCATCAGATATACAAAAGCACGTCTAATATCCAGTGTAGAGTTTCGTGATAGAAAATCAGGATATTATTTCCATAATCAAATTGATAGTGCCAATACAAAATGAAATTGTTTCTCTTATAGAAACAAGAAATATCGGTAAGCGGACTGACCAAAGAACTACATCAGTTTCTTCAAGTGATCGATTTTGCTTCACCCAAGTAGCCAATCCCTCACCAACACGTGGATTCTGATTAGGAAACTCGCCTCCAGGATACATTTCATCACGTGCATATGGCGTAACCCAAAGGTTATGTTTCAAGAAAGCAGCTCTTCTCAAGAATTTTGCCTCAGAACCAGCTAGCGGTAAACAGTTTGAACCAGGCATCAGCTTGTAACCTGTTAGCTGCCCGCTCCGGTTGACAGTTCTTGTGTTTCTGATCTGATTTTATGAAATGAGGAGCACAAACCAAAACAATCAAAGATGGGAATAAATAGTAAAAGATATGAACAAGTCCTCCCCAAAAAATAGACCAAGAAACAACAGTTTAAAAAAGACAGTAGCAAAAGATGACATCCTTTCAATTTATACAACTAGAACAGCTGCAAATTAACTAAACGTTAGTATGCATACCTTCCAGGAGACAAAAGTAACGAACATATTGTTCAGTCAAAGCAAATCCGACAAGAATTTGCATGTTTAAGCACAAAAAATTCATGCACAATCCAATTTTTCAAATGAAATGTGAAATTCCAAGACAAACATCATGGCAGTATGAGCACTAAAAGTTGTTTGACGTTGATACAGGATAACAAGTGAAGCAAACTAAATTTTTCTCCCAATTTGCACCCAAAAATAATAAAAAAAATCATTATGGAACATAAACCAAAGCATAATTTTATTAAGGATATAGCCTAGTAAGCAGAACGTCTGCTTCCCCAACAGTTATGTTATTTGAAAATAAATTGAATTGTGCATGGGGGCATGCTAATCTCAAGACATTGCACCAATCCAATCAACCTTACTGTCCCGGGACCTGTTTAGGAGTGTGGTAGAGGTTGTTTTTCAAAGTGCTTTTCGCTTAGAAATGCATCAAAATAATATTTTTTATTTTTTAAAATTTATTTTTGACATCAGCACAAACAAAACCAAAACGATCCAAAAACACACAAAAATAATAATTTGAAGCTAAAAACAATTTCAAAAGCACCGTTGGACTACAATGACAAACAAGGCCTCACTCTCTGCATATTGCCAAAATCAACCTTCACTGTGCACACTATGACCATATGACAAATATTACAATTTACCCAAAATGACAAGGAGTCACAATGGCGGCAGAAGTACTTACAATCCAATGGCGAGCAGATAATGGATTACAATCTCGCATTGCTTGTAACTCAGATCTGAGCAGTTCCTCTTCAGCATAGAATGCATTGTTATGGACATTATCCTTTCCTGGCTCTTCAATTTTAACATTCACCTCAACGACCTATAAGAAGTTAGATAAAGAAAGTAGACATCCCTTAGCGAGCATGAAAACATAACAGCAGTGGAGATTAATTTAGTCACTTGGAATACAACTCTGTAATGGGACAGAAGAAGAAAACAAACTCTATTTGAATTAGTTAATTTTCTTTTACTTTGATATACTGTACTGCGACTTGGTCTTCATCACACATTTTTTTAATGATATTAGATCATATAGCCTGGAGAGAGGGACCAAAAGAAAAAAGGAAGGGACGTAGAAAAAATAAATAAATCAAGACAAGCCCAGATTCCGGTGGACAATTTCAGCAAATGCTAAGCATAAAGAGTTCGAGAAACCACAACAATAACAAAATATCCAAAGATAGCCAATGTAAGAGACACCTGATATTCTGCCTACTGAAAAGAACCAGCATCCCTGTTAATAAATCAGGAAAGCTGCTTGAACATAAAACTCAAATATCAATATTCCAACTAATAACATGTGTCCATGAGCCATAAAATTGCCTAGAATTTACCCTGTAGCACCCGTGATTTTTCCCTCTCAAACTACTCAAATGAGGAAGTTACAAACAGACTCAATCTTGGAGAAGCCATCTAGCACATTCTATCTTGACCAACCAAACCTAAATTAACATTAAATCATGAAAGAATGACCAACAGCCTTCAAGAACGCTACCACTATAGAACATATTGATGAGTACTCAAACGACCTCCCAGAAAGAGCAACTTATGGGGACAGAGAAGAGCCAGAATTAACTAATCCTTCAAAATGTCAGAATGCAGTAGCTCTTATTCACAAAAGAAATAAGGATTTAATTGATCATAAGAAATATTAAAATAAGCCTATCACAAAAATTGCAATATTACAGTGGATCAGAGACTTACCTGATTGAATGTTTCACCAGGTCTACAATCAACAGCCATATCCATACGTGCCACAAAAAAGTGTTGATGGACAGGTGCGTACAATCCCGGAGCAATTGTTGTTCCATATTTTCGAGTTTCTCCAGGTGGAAGTGCTCCTAAGCTAAGAATTCCAGTTAGTTTAACCTCGGCTTCAATTTTTCCATCCTGAAAGAAGGAATGACTACAGGCATTATGAATACATTAAGGAACTATCTTTTGACAGCCTCAAGGAAAAAACTCTAAAGAAGATAGCAGTAAACTGTAAAAGCACTGCAATATTCCTCACTTGAAAACAACCCCATTTTTCCATCAAGATGGCAGCTGAGCATCACAGCCACATTCAAAGAGCTTTGCATAACACATAAGATAAAACTACTATCAAGAAAAGACTGAACGATCAAGGATTTATGTAAAGCAAGCAGATTATACCACCAATTGACTGACTTGCCTGATAAAAGTGCCAGAAAAATCCATACTCATAATTAGCAACAGTGCACACAAAAGACACTGAAAGCCTTCTAGAACGTCGGACTTCTGCTAATCCTGTTCTCCAATCCTGATGCTTCCATAAGATCCCATGATCCTCTTCATGTAAACAAACACAGTTCTCAATCGTTTCAACACCTCCTGTGAAATTTGTAAAGTGTGCATCGAAGTACTTTATATAGCCTAAACAATCACAACCCTGCAACGTCCACTTTATTCAGTTATTGAGTAGCATAACATGGATTCTAAAATTTTAAACTGATGGAAGAAAGTAAAAAGGGAGATGATAGAAGAAAATAATTCTCACCTTCTTAAGCGAATGTGCATTTTTACCCAGTCCATCTTCTCCAGCATCAAATGCATTCTTCCTATAGTGTGGGTCATTAGGATCTCCATAAGGGACCACCATCTCAACAAAACTTAACCTGTGAGCCACAGGTCTCCGACCTCGACCATCATCAACATATGCAACAGAATAGATGACTAAGCCCTCCCTGGGTGTGAAACCAATACGAAAATTCCACTGCCAAGGAAAATGAGAGCAGAAAAGAATACTGATCAGTTGATTTGTAGCACTTGGAGAGTTAGTTATGTAGCTCTACAAACAGACAAGCACCTTCTGCCATTCGATGAAGTGTCCACTGACACGAAAACTTGGACCTTCAGGTTGAATGATCTGTAGAGGTTTAATATCACTTCTATCAACACCTCCTCGAGTTTCGCCTGAAGTATAATTTCTCAATGGATCAGCAGGCGGTAAGGGAATCAGTTTACGGTCTTCAAACTCAATCACGACCATATTTTGCATATCAACAAGAACATGGATTCCTTCAACCGGGCGGGCATAACCATTTTCCATAGGGCAATCACTCTCAGTTCTGCAAAAGATAAGAGGTTTAGCAAGCCTGCGGCTAGGAGCATCAGAATCACTGTGATATCCAGCACACCTGGAAAAAAAATTGGGAACACCCAAAATATTATAATGATTGCAGGGGGATACACTGGAACATAATTTTACAGAGATAATTGGTGTCAGTGCCAACAAAGAAACTAACCACGGGTCCACCATCACAAGATCCATGTCGTCAATACCCCTCTTTTTCATTGCCTCGCGAAATGGAGGGAAATCTTTCACCACAGCTTCGCATTCAGCATATTCCACAGCATCCTGTAATTTTGAAGCAAATGAAAAGGTAGAATCCATTATGTGTATTATTCTATTTAAGATCACAGCAAAAACTACCTCAGATTTTTTTTTTCCAGGATTCATACAAGTACCCCACTGCCGCATAGCGATTTCAACAGACCCAACTGGAACTTTCTTCCTATTCTGATTATGTTATAACCTTAACCTAACAGTTGATCATTTAATATGTAGCCCATACATGAAGAGTGGTCGTTAGAGACAGGAGCTATCAAAGATGCATTACAAAATCTTTTTAAAAAGGCCAGGCACTCCTGTAAAGTTCAAAATGTTTCACATAATTCACCCTGTTTCCAACAAATTTAAATTTATGTCATTATCACAGACAAGTGACAAAACTTAACCAAGTATAAAATTCTTGATGAAAATTTCATTTTTTTAGCACAGCAGCCAGAGCTAAAAAAGGGTACTTTACATACCATGGGAGGCTGAACATTCGGAACAACTTCAGATGAAATGACTTTGCCCCTGTGGTGGCCACCTCGAGTTGTTGCACGAACTTCTGCCAGTTCAACAATCCATATGCTTGTCTCATTTGACCTTTTGCTGTAAACAACAAGTCTTGCTCGTCTCGGAGGAAGTTTAGTGGGAATCACTGGTCCACCTTTCGTTCTGGGAAGTAATGAAGGCTGGAAAGGAGGAAAGAAATACGCATCTGCCAATGCAACCACGTGCTTGACAGGCTCCACCAAAACTACTTCCACAAATCGCATGCTATCCCTCACCTGCCAAAAAAAAAAAGGAGTGAAGTAAACAGTTAATAAATTCCTTTATGAAATCAAAGTTAGTATAAGTCATAAACTTAGTTTAATTAAAACCTCAGGGGTTGCTCCAGCTGCCCTAACAGTTGCCACTGCAACAGAAATCTCAGCAGCAGTTAGTGGTTCTAAAGGGTGGCAGGTTTGCGCCCTCGTCATTATCGTAATCCCTGTCCAAAAAAGATTAAAGATGAGACGAGAAAAAAATGGAATAATTTTCAGAATGCAAGTGTGTTGAGTTACCTTTAGTATTAGGATCAGGTGAGAGGGAGGAAACAGGACGGATCAGGGAAACCGAGGTGGGTGATCTCTTGGTGATGGGATCCTGGGAGGGATCGGTCCAGCTCTGCAAGACCCCATCTGCTGCTGCTGCTTTTCCAGCAGCAGACGCAAAGGAAGTAGGCGTCGCCTTTTCCTGAGCTGTGGCCATTGTAAAGGGTTAGCAAGCTCACCGTAATAACTGTCACTGTAGTATTTCGCTGTCATACAGCAAAAAAATTCTACAACTAAAAATTGTGTAGCTCTAGCTAGCTAGCAAAGGTAAGGTAGGATTCAATTAGTTGAGTGATTTGATTCTTCACCTAAACTTTCTCGACTTCTTGCTCAAGCCCTTTCCTTCTCTTTTTTATACGATACCGAGAAAGAAAGAAGATGGATTGGTGCGAGTGAGACCGAGTTGAGTTGAGTTGAGTTGAGTGAGAGAATAAAGAAGGATGAGGATTTTGCTTTAAGATTTAATTGCCTACAGTACCCCCACCCTACCTACCCCTTATTTTCCTAAATTTTACACTCTGACCCTGGTGCTGCTGCATTATTGAAAATCTTGCCGTGTCCTTTTATTATTATTATTATTATTTATCATAGTATTTAAAAAAACAATTAACTGCACCACATCGGCAATAAAAGAATCTATGCATATTATTTGCAGCAGCTCGTTTTATTAATTTTTAGATTTTTTAAAATTATTTTTTAAAATGTTTTTTAATTTTTAAAATTTACTAAGATTTAAAATATATTTTTAAAAAATATAATTTTAATACATTTTCAAATAAAAAAATATTTTAAAAGTAACTTTTAATCTCTATCACTGTCTAAAATGTACTTTTATTCAGTCTCATTTTTATAATTATAATTTTTTTAATTTTTTTTGTTGAGAGTGCTGTTCCATTTTTTATAATCTTTCACGTTTTTGGGATATTATCATGTGGTAGCTAGGCTCCAACCAGAAAACGGATTATTGTCGGTGAATTTGGTATGACATTTATGATTCCTCGCGTCAAAATTCAAATGTATAATAATTGAGTAATGGTCAGAATTCAAGATTTCAAACCTTGAGAGCCATTGTTTGCGGGATAAAACCTCAAGGCTGCGTGGCTAACAGGGACAATATCTTGCAGAAATTAAGGTTATGTTTGATATCATGTTTGGTAGACAAAATTATATCAAAAGTTGAGATTTTTAACTTTCAACTTGTGAATTATAACTTATAATACATTTAAAACAAGTTTTTTCAAGTCATTTTTACTAAATATATTTATAATTTATTTTTATTTGTAACTTATTTTTATCATAAATTATTTATAGGAAATAAATTTTGATTATGACTCGAAATCAAAAAACATAATTCAAGAATAATGTCTAGCGGACTTTAAGTTAAGATCATCGTCCATTTAGGTATTTTTTACATATTTTAGATATCGGTACATCAAAACGATCCAAAATTATAAAAAAATTAATTTGAAGCAAAAACAATTTTCAAAAACATTTTTTGAACAAAAACAAACATACTTTTAGAGTGTGTTTGTTTTTATGGTTGAGATTTGAAAAAAAAAATATAGGCTTAGAAAAATCATTTTTAGTTATGGTTCATTTGATTTAAATAGATGTTTAGTTAAAATTATGGTTGAAAATATTATTAAGAAAAACATGTTAAAACTGTTTATTTAAAGTTGATGTTGTGACTTAAATTACCTAGAAGGACACTAAGTTTTTTCTTAATTTGCATAGCAATTATAATACACTAGAATAAGAACAATAAAATAAAAAGACACTGATTTTGTATAAATAACCGTAGCATGTTACTTTTTGTTTACTTGTGGCTGGACCATAAGTTTTAGATATTGTTTGTTTACATGGTAGCTTCCACATTTAGATGCCTTTCACAATTTTGATGTGTTTGGTTAGCTACAAACCACACATTTTAATTGTTGGGACCTACAAAAACCTGTGTTCCAACCACAGGCTATGCAAAAGCCACTCAAGCTTGCTTTTGAGTGTGGGCGCAATTCAGAAAACATGGCTTTATTTTTCTCTCTCCAAAATAGCCTTGTTTGGTCTTCTCCTCTCATCGATCTTTCCCTGCTCTCTTCATTGTGCTTCCCTCTCTCATTCCAATCTCACACAGACCGCATACCGTCCCCTTTTTTTATAGCTGATTGGAGATCCCGACCATCTTTGGGAATATTTAAGTCTGTCAATAGATCTGCTGTCTTTTCCTCTCATCGATCTTTCCCTGCTTTCTCCATTGTGCTTCCCTCTCTCATTCCAATCTCAATAAAAACCTCACACACTCACGTTGTTTTGTAGCTGATTCCCTGCTCGCGCCACTATTATTCCCTCTCTCATTCCAACCTCACACAGACCGCACCCAGTCACCTTTTTTTGTAGTCGATTAGAGATCCCAACCATCTGCCAATAAATCTGCTGCCTTCTTTAACTCTTTTCGCGGTGATGGTGCTTCTTCATAATCCAGTAATGGTTGAAGACACACTAACATTATTATGATTTTCAGGGTAATTTTCTTGTGAATTTATTTTAAAAACTTTATGTAACACCAGATCTGCTGTAATAATCATACCCTTCTTCTTTCTTTTGTATAATTTGTCTCGTTCTGTTTGGATTCAGGAACCAATGAGCTGACATCTTTGTATCTTGGGGAGAATAACAAACTCCCGATCTGTGCTGAGGTGTTTTATTTTCTGTCCGGAACCAAAGAGGGCTTGCAAATCTGTCTCCTGAAAAGCACATCAAACACCCAATCTCTTTTTCGGTTGATCCTACAAATCAAAGTTAGTTTCTTTGTTTTTTTTAGTTACATGTTTTAAATTTTTAGATGGTTTCAGGAAAAAATTATGGCCATGTTCTTATATATTTCTTCATACACTGCCACTGGATATCAGGTGTATTAGTATTATCCAAGTTAAATGGTTTAAAGTTTAGATTTTTTTTGTTTGTAATATAATGAATTATGTGCTATTTTTGTATAGGATCTTTCTAATGCATTGCCACTCTATATGTTGATATTAACATTATCTACGTTAAATTGTTGACGATTTTGATGTTTTTTTGTTTGTAATATTATGAATTGTGTGTTGTTTTTATGTGAGATCTTTCTAATGCACTACCACTATATATGTCAATATGTGCATTATCTAAGTTAAATGGTTTAAGGTTTTGATTTTTTTGTTAGTAATATTATGAATTGTGTGCTGCTGTTATGTGGGATCTATCAACAGCTTAAGAATAAATTAACTTGATTATGTGTTTTATGCTTTGGTTTGCTCATTCTGTAACTCTTTTTTTTTTAATTGCATGCTTTCTTTTAATTGTTGTTTGAAGAAACTTGGTTAAGTTCATATCTATTACATCACCTTTAGAAAATTAACCTATTAATTATATATTAGAAAAAACATTTTAACCAAGAATATGGAAAGATTCTCAATCATAGGATAAAGCTTGTTGGACTAGAGAGATGTTGAACACATTTTGTGACATTTGTATCAAAGCGATTGAGAAAGGTATGCGACCAAACACACATTTCGACAAAGCTGGTTGGAAATATGTTATGAATTGTTTTAAGAAGCGAACTGGTCATGCATTAACGAAAGCACAATTAAAGAATAAGTGGGATGGAATAAAAAAGGATTGGAGAATATTGAAAAATATGATTTTTAAAATGGGAGTAGGCTGAAATATTGAACTTGGAACAATTTCGGCAACTGACGAGTGGTGAAAATCTAAAAGTAAGGTCTGTTTTTTTTCCAGTACGTGTACAACTGCAATAAACTATTTTATTATTTGTTGTTACAATAATTACAATGCATTTATATCTTCATTGTCCCTTGTTGTAGGAGATACGAGGAGCCAGAAAGTTTAGGCATGTTGGTATCGATCCCGCATTGTGTTGTAAATATTTTATCATGTTTACAAACATTATGGCTACCGGTTAATATGCTTGGGCTCCATCACAGGGTTTGAATCCTGATGATGATGGTTTCAGTGAAAGGAGAAATAATGCATCTAATGAGGATCCACATCTAGAGAAAGGTAGTGGTGATTCAGAGGAGGATACTTTACCAAATTTTGTAGAGGATGTCAATAATATGGTTGCTGGTGTAAATTTTGCCAATAGTACTAGCAATCCTAGTAGTAGTAGTAGGAAGAGAAAAGGTGTTCAACAATGTACACAAAAAAGTGAAAAAAAAGGTTCGGGAACGAGAGCGCAACTGTTTTCGTGTTTAGATCGATTGGTTGATAGTGTATCTACTAGGAGTGAATGCACATCAAGTGGTTAGGATAAAAAATGATGTAGCATAAAAGAGGTAATGAAGGAGTCACTCCTTTGAGGAAGTGGTTTTCGGCAGTAAGCTTTATTGTTTTGCAACTGAGTTTTTCATGGTTAAAAGTAGGAGGGAAATGTGGGCAGCAATTGGAGATAAGAAAAGAAAAATTCAATGGCTGAAATTAATGTTCGAGAGGAGGTCAAACGTAATACCTTGATGTAAGTGTAAATCTGCTATAATGTACTTACACTTATTTATATTCTATTTGTCAGCAATTAAAGTTGATTGTGTTGTCATATGTTTTTTTGTAGTATTATATGAATTTCATATTTCAAGTGAAGAGTTATTGGATTGTATATAACACTGATTCTGTCAACGTATTTTAATGATCTTTGAACATATTTTGGTGTTGTGTGTTTTGGCAGTTACAAAAGCACATATGAATCCTTATGTTGATCTGCACTTCATGAGTTGTTGTTGCTGTTGTTTTGTTACAATATGATTCAATGTACGTGATTAGCATTGTTGTTTTTTCACATTTCTAATTTGTAATGTATATTATGTTGATGTATTGCATTTTATTTGTATATGTTAGATAATGGTTGTTGTTGGAGGGTTGAAAATTATATCAGAATGCTTCATGTTAGAAGCCAGAATTGTAGGTGTTGAATGTGGTTTGCATGGTTGTAAACATTTGGGTTGTGTTTGCTATTTTAATATGGAATTGGGTATTAGAATTTGTAAGTTTGAATGGTTATTAACATGTTGACTATTAGCTTTTGGAGTTTGGAATTTTTGGTGTAAAGTTGGTTTGAATGGCTGTTAAAGGTTGTCATTTGTACGTTTGTTTCGTCATGTCTTTCATTGCCTATTTAAAGCACAATTTGAATTGCAACACATTCATTTAAGCTGCCAACATATAACAAGCACTGCCACTTGAATTGCACTGTTTTGAGAAGGTTAGTTGTCGGTTTTGAGGTTATATAATAAATCAATTTTATGTACAATCATAGCTTTGTGTTCACTTTCTTTTTTTATATCCTCATTCCTCCTGAAGTAATTGCTCTCATTATCGCAAACTTAACTGAATTCGTAATTGATAAGTATGCTTGTGATGCACGCAATATTGTATTAATTAATTATTACTGATAAGGGAATTTTTAGCATGTATATTTTCTGCTATTCATGCTTGATTTTTAAATATTTTGGATATGTTGCACAAGACAATTAGAATTTTGAATCTCT
>Ga0307510_10004974_pt1 | contig 15725 bp, 12 predicted proteins | sample 12_EM_MG_FD_207224 | JGI IMG/M metagenome (GOLD analysis project Ga0307510, IMG submission 207224) | Populus trichocarpa ectomycorrhiza microbial communities from riparian zone in the Pacific Northwest, United States - 12_EM | ecosystem: Host-associated > Plants > Roots > Unclassified | place...
TATTTATGCTCATGTTTTTTCAGTTTTGTTTTTTAGCATTTATTTAACTCATTATGGTCATTTTCATTACTCGGGTTGTAAATTTCAGCCTGGGGTCAATCAAGACCCAACCAAGAAGAGAATGAAGGAAGAAAAAAGAAAGACACGGATTATCCAACCAGTTTAACTCATTATGGTAGTGTCCATTACCTGAATTGTAAATTTCACGTGTTAAATGAGTTGGTATAATGTGTCACCATCTTTTCATTTCACCTCCTATATTTATTTTTTAATTTTTAATCATTTGACATCCTGTTGTTTCATATTTAAGCTTAGGCTATGTAGATGTTAAAACGAAAGCAAATTGATATTTTTTTTAACTAGATTACCTTTAAATAGGGTGACTAGGCTTAGGCTATTTCGTTCTTGACCCGCTAAGTCAAACAAGTCACACTAATTTTTTTATTTATATTTATTAATACATATGGTAATTGATTAATTTAATATTCTAATATACTGGTCAAGTTATCTATTATCATTTCAAATATTTTATCACATGTATAAAAAAAATAACAACACTCACACTTGTTTATCATCATTTCAAATATTTTGTTACATGTATAGAAAAATAACAGCGGTCGCACAAGTTTTATACAATAATTGGCTTTTAATCTTGCTCTCAACGAATCACGTGCACCGGACCTAGTGATATAAGAAAACTAACTGTAAGTCATCCAGTAACCGGATTAATCTGAGTCATTGAAATTGGAAGGGCTGCAGCTTCTTCTTCTTTTTTTTTTGTTTTTTTGGGATAAAGATAGGCTTTCACTGCACAAGTCACGTGTTAGCCACTGTGTCCTGTTGCATGAAACATCCATGCACTCATAGGTTATAGGACCGCATACTAATCAACGTAATCTCCAAACTTTCTGTCCTTGCAATCTATATATCAACCTCGGCACTCCTCCTCTTATGCATCTGCACAGAAAACGTCTCTCTACTCTTTAGCTCTCTCAAACCCCAATTCATTTCACACCCTATACTCATAAGAGTCATGGCTTTCTCACGTGCCATGCTCATGCTAACCCTAATGCTAGCTCTCATAGCCACCTCCATTGCTCAAGGCCCAATGTCATCACCACCAACAATGCCACCACCATCTAGCAGTGCTGCACCCCCACCAAATACATCCACTCCGCCACCTGCCATGACACCCTCCCCAGTTGCCCCCCCAGTCTCGTCACCTCCACCAATGATGTCCCCACCTCCTTCAGGAACCCCATCAATGAGCCCTGGCCCAAGTTCAAGCCCACCGCCTTCAGCACCTTCACCTGGACCACCAGCACCTTCACCTGGACCATCAGCACCTTCACCAGGACCACCAGCACCTTCACCAATGGCTCCTGGACCACCAGCTCCAGGTGCGTCGCCAACAGGAAATGGAGCTTCTGTTCATGGAAATAGAATGGCCTTGTCGGCATTGCTTGGAGGAGTAGCATTTCTGTTTGTTTAGTTACAACATTTCATGCAAGAGCTTAGCTTGATGTAGATTATGATCATGATGTTATCCGTGTATTCTTTTTGTCTTTTAACTTCGCTTTTCTTGTTTCTTCTGGATGATTCTTCGATGAGCTGCATTTGTTTTTGAATGTTTTAGATATTTAATTAATTGTGTTGCAGCTCTTGTGTAGAAGCATTTTGGCTTCAGCTGAATAAAGATCTTGTTCTTGATCGTCTTCGTATTATGCTTGCCCGTTTCCTCTCATGCTTGGCATTGATATTTTACTTGCAAAGACTTCAAACTTCTTGATATCTGAACTATAAAGGAGATTGGTTTGATTCTGAAAGCAAGAATTCATGTATGGTTTACCCTAGCAAGCAAGAAAAGACACTCTTCTGATCAATGTAAAGCAGTGGAGAGCCATTGTTAAATGATCATTTATGGCATAAATTTTAATCCTATTTTACTTATCAACCGAGCCTGATTATGACATTAAACATGCTTTACAACTGACGGTAAAGTAGAAAAAGTTATGTGGGTGCTTGATGCGAGTAGATGGATGCTAGTGAAGAACAAGTGTGGCTGGAGGTGGTGGGGACGGAGTGGAGAGGAGAAGGTTAAGGTGCTAGCTGTTGAGGTAGAATTTATGTGGACGAAAGATAAGGTGAACATCTTTTGGAAATGGGGAGATATCCTACGGACTTTTCTTTCAAGTATGGGCTATTGGAATAGTGATGGGAGCATTAGACGAAGATGGCTGGTGCGGTGGGGCTGTCTTGAAACAAATGAACGTGTAAGAAAGTGACCTTCACATGGTGTGTTAGCCACCGCTCCCACAAAGATAAAGATGTGCGGAGAGGGGAGATTTTTCAGTGCTTGAACATTCTGAACCTCAAAAACTAGTCTTGATACAAATCAGAATGCTTGCGAGATTATTATAAACACACTGAAAACGAATAACACTAAAGTATGTCATTAAACTGTGGCACCAATCAAAACCGCTCAAGAACACAGCAGGACATATTATGAGATCAAGGCACCACCATCCACTTCACTCCCTGTGTTTCAATATTCCTTTTGTAGATACAACACGATGCTTCCTCTCACATTAAGTATTCATGGATGCTTAATGAAAGTAGATACAACACTAACTAATCACGTAGTTTGATAAATTTGACAAACAAATGGAGTAATTAGTCACAATTCAGAACTTCATTACCACTTCTACATAGTGACCTCTGATGCTATTATTATTCGTTCCACTATGTATATGTAGGGAATAGAGAATAAATTCAGTTTGTAAGAAGAAACTGGAATCTCATGCCACATACTCAGGAGGCACTGTTTCACATAAAAAAATCACAAAAAAAGCCTTGGATTCCACTTCAAAGGACTACTTAAGTAAGAGTCATAAAAACCTTTCTTCACCTTTTTATCCACCAAAGGTATGATGCCAATGCATGCATTCCTTGAGAAAACTCTACCTAAAAGTCAAAACCCACAAACTTAACTGAGTCAGGTGAACTGGCTAGTCACTATTGACAGTTAAAGTTCTGAGTCCACACACTGAGGCCTATGACACTTCATCTTACTTCACCACACAAAACAACACATTTTTCATGTCATTTTCTCGAGACTAGTAAATGAACACTAAATCTATTTACTGCAAACACTACAAAAAGAAAAGTTCTCTGTTGCAGCTATCATTTTTGTCCTGCACAACTTAACCCTACATTTAGACGTGGTGAATGAAGATGTTCTCGAGCTAGTTTGTAGAAATACAAACACGGAAACATGTCGCAACTCATGCTGACATGGCATGTCCAGGTCACAAAATCCATTTTAGTACAATGACCTGAATAGGCCTCATCACCATCTTTTTCTGTCATTAATCAGCACGCCACCAACTATACAGAGCATTTCCAATTGCAAAATAACCGGGTTAGAATTTTTTTTTAAACCTCAATTAACTCTTTCTTGGTCTTGGCATGTTACTTAAAATGAGTTGGGTCAAATATTTTCAACCCGGTTTGGCAGCTGCACCTGCTTTTGCTGTCCTATAGCTATTGACTTCCAATTACAGCCTGTAAAACTGTTTTGCAGCCAAAAGCTTAAAGATATTTATTCTTATTCCTTTTTTCTATTTTTTTGGTATATTCATAGCATTCATTTGTTCAGGGAAAAGGATGCAAAACGTGCCCTACCAATTGCAGTAATCAAAACAACAAGGTCTCTAGGTGCAGATATAGACCAAAACCAAAAGTTGACATGTTCACCTATGAGAACTCAAAGCCGCACAAGTTAGATTTAACAGCAAAGACACGCATTATTAAAAATGAAAATTTCAGTCCGTCGACTAAAAACAAATCGTTTTTAAAAAGGTTGAAGCTTAACGAATATATGTAGAGAGTTGAAAAGGTAAATGTAGGTCAATGAATGGTTAGATTACCTTCTGGCTCAGAAACTCTTCAAGCCTTTGGATAGATGAACTTTAATCAATTATTTGCAAGAAAACCTGCATCTACCTATGTAATCTCATATCCCCTCTTTGTATAGAATTGATGCCTCCTGAGAATGGTCCTTCAAAATAGCATTTGAATCTGGGGCAAAACATCCAAATAGCTCAAAAGGGGCATTCATCGAGATCTTAATGATCAAGAATATGAGAAATTTAGTCATCTTCATCTACTTTTTTCTCTGTCTTCTTCGGCACTCAAAACAATCATTGCATGGAGATTTATTTATAGTTGAGTGACTGGCCTGGAGCTTGTTGGGTGGTATTTTTAGGTCTTCTACAAGTATCTGACGAAGCTTTTGATTCTCCTCCATTAGCTCTTCAATGATTTGCTGGTGTCTCAACACCTGAACAGGATAGATTTAACTTACTAGAACATTTAACAAATTTACGTAAAGATATTAAACTAAAGAGTTGTTAACTAGTGGAAGAGTTTGCATCCTACAATAGTCATATGTGATGTATGTAAAGCGTGAACCAATTCAAGCAAATTTAGGAACTCCGGTTATGATTTGTTACTACATTGGATGATTCATTAAAAACTATCCTTCAAAGGGGGAAAAGAAACTTCATATTAAAAGCCATTGCATTCTACCAGAATTCCAAATCACTGATGCAAATTTTCACAGAAACAGCATCAAGTTGATAGAATAGCTTCATGATGCATAGGGAAATACTGATCAGCATGAAAGATTACCATTTGAAGCATGTTGTTTTCTGACCGCAAACGTCCAGCCTGTAGACATCCGATCCATGAATCAGATAGAAAATTGTAATACTTCAGGCCATGATATTATCATCTCAAGTCAAGTGAAATTAGGTTTGTTAAAAGGTTTTGTTAGGTTTATGACAGGGAACTTTCAGTTGAAAATGTGTAAAACTGAAGTGCCAAATTTTGAGGATCTAAAAACAGTGCTTCCTTCAATTGTTCCCCCCAAAGGACTGTGTAATTATTTGTATTTGTGCACTCACAACTTACACCAACAGCTTAAAAGCAAATATTATGCACCATACATACAGATTCCAGAGATAAGTTCCAACAGTTTTCAGATTTGAACTAGGTCAAATCATTGGACACGATAGAAGCACAAAACACTAACTCTTAGCTTTAATTTTTTTCCTTCAATTCTATATAAAGACAGATTCTGACAAAAGCTACTCATATTCTTGTTTTGAACTGAAAAAATGAACCTGTCTACTTCATAGTTCAATTGATGTTTTTATCCTCTAAAGGGAATTTTATTCTCCACTATCAAAATGGAAATGGTTTTGGCCATGGAGGATCGACCTAAGCAACTGAATCATATTCTAAATATAGCAATAAAATATCACTAATGAAGCAATTACCTCCAAAATTGAAACAAATGGAACTACTGGCTTTCTAACATTACACTTCCTAATACCCTTTTCCTTAACAGAAAAGGAAACCTATGGCCCCAAGCTGATGTCCAAGGACCAGCCAATTGAAACACCCGAGGGACAAATTGCTTCACTCATCTATTAATCAAGCAAGAGAGAAAAATATATTTATCATACTTACCAATTCATTTATGTCAGTGCCATCTTCTTTCAGAATAGGATTTTGGAGAAAACTGCTAATCACCTTCTCTGTTCGGCTACCAAAAGAAGTATCACTGCCTTTTGAAGTGGAACTTTCAGAACTTGAATGTGAACTAACATTTCCATATCCATACAGACTTTGAGATGTTTGATCTGGGAGTTTTCTTGCTAACTGTGTAATATTTCCCAATGGGTTTTGGATTGAAGATTCAGTCAACATGGTCACGCCACTTTGCAAAGACATTGGAAGGGCACCTTGACCAATTGATAAATTGGGTGCTATTCCAAGTTTTGTCATCATCTTCATCAATACTTCCTGAGAAATTTGGCATCCAAATTTCAGATAAACAAGTTGTGAACTTGAAATAAAGTTTGTGCATGTATATTTGAATGTATGATGTATTTATGCTGTAAGAAATTATAATTACATACTAGAAAACAAGCTTGCATCTTCTGCACTGCCCCAGGTTTCACTGCAAGACCTGACATATAAAATTTTTGTTTTTAGCTATCAAATGTGTGGATAATGATAAGGTGAAAGGGGCTTGGTGAGAACAACATATTTAAATAGGCTAGCAAACCTATCACAAGGCCAATTTTTAAATATATCCAATATGATTCATTTCAAAATTCTGGAAATGTAAGATATTCCAACAGAAGTCTTGATATTTTGGATAATAAGCCCAAAAATATCAAAGGGAACTAAGTTGTGTTTCCAGGACAAAGCATTATACTGAAATTCCAATAAAAACATGAAATGCTCAAAGCTTTGGATAACGACCTAGGTAGAGCAAAAGGAGGAACAATCAGAAGAATCCTCAAAAAGTTGTGTGTGTGTGTGTGAGTGTATTCTAGTAAATCTTTCTAGATCACAATAAATTCATGTGCAAGCAGTCCAAAAGCAGAGACAAGCAAAACAATTAGGTGAAATCCATCATCATTTCCTGTATCAGCCAGCTAGACAAATGTCACGCATGCTAATACAATGGCAAGCCAGAATAAGTGTCTGGTAAGAGTCCACATTGTCAAAGCGAAAAATATTGCAGTAATATTAAGCACTGACTGCTTCTTCAGAAGACATAACACATGGCATACCAATTCCAAAGCCATGGCCGAAACCAACTCCACATCCAACGCCTGCTAGAATGTTCTTAGCTCCCAGCTTCCAAAGCTGAAGAATGAGACATGAGAATTGGGGGATCAGATCAATTTAACTTGCCAAACCATATGAAGAAACATTAATAATATGCATTGATAGGAATGAACATTTGACTTACTGCAGTATTTACATGCCTGGTAATTCCAGAAAAGGCATCAGTTGCGCCTCTAGTTGCACTCATTACTTGGCCCACCATTGGCAATGCACCTAGTATATAGTTCAAATCACAATTTGCAAGTTAACAACCACATAACATGTTGAAAAGATTCAGAGATGTCCTTAGAAATGGCATCACCAATAAAAGAAGGTAAAAACAACATTTTGTGCCTATTGGAATCAACTTTGACCCCAAAGTCTAACAATTATCCATGTGAAAGTACTTAAGATTACGATCACAAATCATGTACAGGTAGGTAGTGGCTGACTTCATTAATTGACATTTACAGGATGATCAAAAGAAAACAACACTTTGAATTCAAGGACTATGGTCAACAAGAACATGTCCTGGGACTTGACAATTCCAAAAGGAATTGTTTTGGATCAGTTCAAAATTCCAAACGGTTATCTGTGGTGATTAAACTCTTTTCTTTCCTATATTTTTCTTTCTTTACCTTCGCTGTAGTAACATCTTTTATTGCAGGCGATAAAAGGCACTGACAAATGCAACCAGAAGAAAAGGACTATCATCGAAACATCCAATTGCAACTCAAAAAAATGAAACATGCACAAAAGATTAACCTAACTCTTCAAAAAACCAAAGCTTTCAAATTCTTATCTTAATTGGAACATAGAACACCAAGCAACAAACACAAACCACTGATATAAATACTGTAAGCAAAACGCAGTCACATTAATTAATAGGAACACTCAATACAAATGCTTCTTCCCACTCAATCAAAAAAGTCAAACACAAAACTTCTCCTCGTTCCCACATTTTCCAATCAACCAAACAAAAATCACACATTTTGAAACAAAAGAAAAGAAAAGAAAGAAAGAAACATAAAACGATAATTTACATGGAGTTTTAAGGATAGATTTCTCATGGGTTTCTTCAACATTCTTGGGTTTAAACAACCCACCAAAAAAAGCCATCATGCAATAGGCAAGTATAAAGAATGGAACTTTGAGAGATGAAGAAAGAGCGACAGGGAGTGTACCCATATTTATAGGCATGCCTTGACCAATACCAATACCACAGCCAAAACCAAAGCCAGTAAATACTTGAAGTACTTTGAAAGTAAAGGGATTCTCTATTTTGATTCCTTGCACAGGCTTTTTCTCATTTGTCACTACAATCCTACTGTTACTGTAATCGCTGCTGCCACCACTGCTGTTCTCCATTTTCTTCAATAAGCCTCTCTCTTTCTTTTAAAAAACCTCTTTATGCATACCTTTCTCTCCTCCTAAGCAAGGAATTATATTTTTCTGTCTCTCTATAATCTGCGTCCTCTGGTAAAATAAAACCCTTTGGTCTTTATTTATTTTATTACAAGGGAAAAACATAATTTAGGTGACAGAGGATGGACTATGGAGGATTAGCTGTTGTTTCCCTGCTAACTGGAGGGTTTGGTAATCTATGCACCTGGACAGGTGGCAGTTAAATGGAATTCCATGTGACAACTTGAGAAGGTTGAATTACTAAAATAGTCTTGGGTTTTTTAAATATCAAAACGCAGGTTGTCTTCCGATAGACAACAGATTTTGCTTAAAATTTTGACCATTCTGGAAGTTTCATTCAAATTCTAGCCGGAAGATCTCAGTTATATTCTCGTTATTCTGTTTCGGTTAAATAATGTTTATTTTCTTCTTGTTTTTTTATTTAAATATTATTCAGTTTTATAATATTAATTATATCTTTCAACCCAATAATTGAATTGAGCTAAAATTTTACCAGGATTGTCTTTATATATTTTTATATCTTAGATTAAAATTTTAGAACAATTAGAGTTTAGAAAAACATTACAAAACTAGCGATGTTGTTTTTATAAGTTTGTTTTAATTTGTAATTTTGTTTATAGAAAGATTAATTTATTGTGTACTTGTTTAGATTGAAATTCAATTTCATCATTCAATAATAAATTTATTGGTAATTGAGTTTTATAATTTATTTTGATTTACTTTATTTGAAGTTATTATGGTTTCATAACCCGGGTCACAGATTTGGAAGATTAAATCAGGTTGATTTAGGTCGATCTAATATGTTGTAGTCTCAATATTTTTTTAAAATATTTTATTAAATTTTTTTGAGTTAAAAAATAATTTTACTAGTAATTCAGGTTGTTTTTAGACTCATTGAGTCAATTAAATTATATCAATTCATGTTTTTAAAAGAGAGTATCATTCAATAGTGGTATTTATTTGTTCTTTTAAACTAAGGAATGAGATCAATCATTGAACAGATAAACAAATTCACTTTTAAGAGAATGAATAAATGGATTCTTTTTCATCTACTAAAAAAATGTTCGGGAACGCAGTGTAAATTATATTTCTAAAAATTTAATTTTTTTTATTTAAAATGATTTTTTTTAATATTTTTAGATTGTTTTGATGTGCTAGTATAAAAAATAAATTTTAAAAAATAAAAAAATTTCATTTTAATTCATTTTTAAACAAAAAAAATACTTTTAACTGTCATGCCATCACCTCCGCAATCCCAAACAAATCCAATGATAAGTGTCGCACGTGTGCGGCGTCGCGGCGATCGTCCTCCACACTCTCAAGGTGTGTGTGTCTGGAAAATATGGGGAGACAAAGAATTCTTGTCTCTTATTAGTGGAAAATAGAATGGTAGTCGCCACCTAGTATTTTGGTCACTAGGAACCCTAACTGGTCTCAGAGATCAGGTACGGAGACTGGTTGCGTAAAGGGAAGGTATTAACACCCCAAATACGCCCTACCTAGGGTAAGCTGCATTGTTTTATTGTCTGATAAAAATCTAAGGTCTCATCATATTGGTCCATCTATGGTTCAAGAAAAGCCCTCCTCAGTAAGGAGGTTCTTATCTTTTGGGGTAAAACCTAATCATTCTAATGTCTATAAAAGAACTATTGTTTTAATATCGGGAATACGTTTTACGTGTAAATTCGTATTCCCTGATATTAAAAGAAAACAAAATAATTTTTTTTAATTTTTGAAATATTGGCCAAGTTCTCGTGACTTTAATAAACTGGTTATTAAAGCCAAAATGCATGCTAAAACATTTTTTTTGAAGTTTTCTTTATTGTATGAAAATATGATGTGATTTTTTTTTCTTTGAGAGACTTGGCCGTATGCATGAAAACAAAAAAAAATATTTTTTTTTATTTTGACGAAAACCGGATATTTTAATACCGGATGTATATTTTTACGATGTAAAAATACAAATCAATATTAAGCAAAATTTAGTAAAAAAATACGCGGAAGAGTTACAAATTTTCAAAAATATTTTAATTTTTTTTTTTTTGGATCGGGCTGGACCCGGCCCACTCATTTTGGACTGGGCCGGACAAGAGTGAACAGTGGAGCACTCTCCACTGTTCACGCAGAACAGTGGAGACAGTGCAGCGAGGAAGAAGAAGAGGAAGAAGAAGAAGAAGAAGGAAGAGGGGCGGACCTGCGGTGGTTTCGAGGCTGTGCTGCTGGCGGTGGCTGACCGGAGAACGGCTCGGACGGTGGTCGGCCTTTCTTCTTCTTCTCTGTGTTTTTTTTCTTCTGCTCTGTTCTCCTCTGTTACTGTTTTTTCAGTGTTTCTTCTTCTCCCCGCTTCTGTCTGCTGCTTCTCTTTTCTTCTTCTATTTCTAACGGTGGCGCTGCTGGTGGCGAAGGAGTTCTTGTCGCGGCTCAGTGGTTGTGGCAACCAGTGCTGCTGTTTTTCTTCTTTTTCACGGTGCTGCAGCAGGGAAGGAAAATGGTGGGAGGCTGACGGTGGCGCTGCTAGCGGTTGCTGACCCGTGGAGTTGCTGTGGGGGGCGACGGGGAGGAAGAAACAGCGGTGGTGCCCAGGGGGTGAGGTCGGTTCTTCTTCTCCTCTGTGCAGTGACCGAAGTCTCTGTTTTCTATTCCTTTCTCCCTTCTCTCGTCTCGCTTCACTCTCTGTCACTGCTCTTCCTCTATTTTTGGACGATGATGGTGCTGTCGGTGGTGGCTGGGAGGAGCGATGGAGGCGCTGGTGGAGGTGCAACGGTGGCTCTTCTCCTCCCTCTTCTGCCTTGCTCTTTCACTCTCCTTTCCCCCTTTTCTTCCTTTTTCTTCTGTTTTGCCCGAGCTCCTCTCCTCTCAAATAAACTCTCCCCCCTGTTTTCTGTTCTCCCTCCTCTGTTTTCTGTTCTTCTCCAAAATTTTGCCCCCCGGTTCGTTCCTCTCTTTCTCAAAAAAAAATCGTCCCCCCCTCCTCTTCTTATCTGTTCTCTCCCCTGTATTTATAGGCAGCCGGGGGAGAGGTTCACCATACCCTGTCCAAGTGCAGGGCATGGTGGCGTGGGAGTTGCAGGGTATGGTTGTGTAGGTGTGGGTATGGGTCATGCAAGATTTTTGGGCAAGTGGGGTGGAGAGAGAGAGGGGAAGAATAGCGGGAAAAGTTTTCAAAAATCTCCTTCTCCCCTGTCTCTACATTTGCAGGGGAGAAGAAGCTGCACAGTGCCGTTCAAAACGGCACCGTGCAGGGTTTTTTTTTTTGAAGAAAAGGAAAACAAAATTTGGGAGTGACCCAAAATTGGGTTATGACAGTTGCCCCCCTCTTTAAAATGCTTACGAAGCAAAAAAAACTCCTCGAAGCTTTGCATAGTGAGCTTGTAAAGAAAAAACAAAAATGGTCTATTTTCCCGGGCGACCTGCCCATACATACTCATAGTGGTCTATTTTCAGGGGCGACCTGCCCACACACTCACACTGGTCTATTTTCACAGGCGACCTGCCCACACACGCTCACACTGGTCTATTTTCATGGGCGACCTGCCCAAATACTCAAAGTGGTCTATTTTCAGGGGCGACCGGCCCACACACTCACACTTACCCTGGTCTATTTTCATGGGCGACCTGCCCAAGTAGAAAAGGAAAGAGTGGTCTCATTGTAATGGGTGACCTACCCAGGTGAAGGAATGGTCTCATTATAATGGGTGACCTACCCAGATAAAAACATGGAGAATTGGTCGAATTGTAATGGGTGACCTACCCAGAAAATAAAAAAACATGAAGAATGGTCGAGTTGTAATGGGTGACCCACCCAAAATGGAAAAAAGGTAGAGTGGTCGAGTTGTAATGGGTGACCTACCCAGGTGGAGGAATGGTCGAATTGTAATGGGTGACCTACCCAAATAAACAAAAACATGGAGAATGGTCGAGTTGTAATGGGTGACCTACCCAAAAATGGACTAAAGGAAGAGTGGTCGTGTTGTAATGGGTGACCTACCTAGGTGAAGGAATGGTCTCATTGTAATGGGTGACCTACCCAGATAAAAACATGGAGAATTGGTCGAATTGTAATGGGTGACCTACCCAAAAGATGAAAAAAAGGAAAAGGGGTCGAATTGTAATGGGTGACCTGCCCAAGTGGAAGAATGGCCTCATTGTAATGGGTGACCTAACCAGATAAAAAAAACATGGAGAATGGTCGAGTTGTAATGGGTGACCTACCCAAAAATGGAAAAAAGGAAGAGTGGTCGAGTTGTAATGGGTGACCTACCCAAGTGGAGAAATGGTCTCATTGTAATGGGTGACCTACCCAGAAAAATATTGGTGAGGGCTTAAAGGCGCACTCGAAAGGAGGTAGGGTTAGAAAACGCACTACCCAAGAGATGGTGGCTCAAAGGCACACTCAGAAGGAGGTAGGGTTAGAAAACACACTACCTAAGAAATGGTGGCTCAAAGGCGCACTCGAAAGGAGATGAGAGCTCAAAGGCGCACTCGGAAGGAGGTAGGGTTAGAAAACGCACTACCTGAGAAGTGAGGGCTCAAAGGCGCACTCAAAAGGAGGTAGGGTTAGAAAACGCACTACCTAAGAGATGGTGGCTCAAAGGCGCACTCGAAATGAGGTAGGGTTAGAAAACGCACTACCCAAAAGGTGATGTTGAAACACCGATCTGACAACGTTGAAAGCAATGCATTATGATTGATATGCATGTATACTTACTTGAGAAATATAGGTCCCCATTTCTTCATGGTGTCTTTCTTTTCTCAAAAGTTGGAGTGTTGATAGTAAACATCGATAGCTTTTTCGCTCTTGCTTACTCGAGTCATATCTCGTGATCTTGACCTCTAGGAAGGACTTGATGTCATCATACTTCTTTGTCCTCCGCCCTTTATCTCAAGGGTTGCCCATTTTGCCTGGCATTTTTCTTAGAAAGGGAATCATGAAGCCAGCCCTACCAAGAGTTTTTGATTGCCCCCCAGCTTGATCATGCCCTCAAGTATTCAATTCGGGTTTGGGGATGAGGCTATGTGAAGGAAGGTTTGACAAGGTGTTGTTTTCATACAGAAATTTTAGAATTTCAAAGTTATTCCAGACACAAAAATCATTTTGAGATCGATTCAAAGCAAACTTATTCTGAAGAAATTCAAGTGATTTCTATGGAGGGGTTTTCAGAAGTGATGAAAACTTTTTGTTTTGATTTTGGTGAAAAATATGAAGTGACATCTGGTTGGTAAAAAATATGGTTCGAAATTCAATTTGAAGGTTACAGAGAACCGATTTTCAAAGCTTTTATTTTATTTGCATGAATAATGATTTGGTTCGCATAAGAAAGCACTGCCTACCGATCTAGATTACTTGCTTTTGATCAGAAAGGGCTTGATTAGGCACATAATGTAGGCTTGGGCTATTGGTTATGAAGAATGAGATATTTGCAAGCTCAAAAGGTGTTTAAGGGATTTCAAGACTAAGGATCACCTGTGCTTGTTTCCTAACCTTTTTTCTTTTGAATTGTTTTTCCAAAATGCTCTATCGTGCCCCCTAGTGTTGGGTCTGGGCTCTTTCTCTTTGTTTTTTTGTTTTCTTCATTTGGTTGAGCATCTTTTTTTTTTTTGCTCAAATTTTTTTTGGATCCTTTGGATTTTTCTTCATGCCCCCTAGCTTTGTTCGGGCACCTTTGATGATTGAGAATTTTTTTTTATGCCCCCTAGTGTTGCTTGGGCACTTTCAATCATTGAGGTTTTTTCTATGTCTCTTGCACTTGCTATCCAGTGTGGGGTGTGATCCTAGCCAAGGTTATTTCTGAAAAATGTTATTAGGCTCAAAAAGGGACTGCAAATGATATATTTTAGCCTTGTGAACGGATTATCAAAAATGACCTTTCCTCATGTCAAACACATGCACTTTGGATCGGTAAGCCTTGCTTTCATGCGAGCATGCAACGTGATTTCTCATTATTCATTCAAATAAAACTCAACTTTGGAGTCACCTCACAATGTATTTTTTTTGTTTTTGTTTTTGTTTTTGTTTTTTTCAGGTTTTCTCGAAGTATGGTTACCTTTCTAAGGAATCACTTGAATTTCCAGAACTTGTTTGTTTGAACAAACACCAATATGATTTTTGTTTCATAACAAAAACTTTGAATTCCCAAAAAATCTTTGTGAACATGTGAAATCATGTATAGTTTTGGAAGAAAAGGGAAAACATCTGTGGTTTCATGAGTAAAAATTATACTCAGTGTGTTATTTGTAAGAAACAACAAGAAAAATGAAGGCATGTCCTGAACACAGGAAAATACATGATCTTATTAACAAGAAACCTCATTTGACAGAGAAAGTCTTGTGGCATTATAAGCCAAATTACCAACAAAAACTGGAACATGGTGAAAAAAAAATCAAGAAGTTTTGCAGGCATGATCAAACAGAGGTAGTTATTTTTGGACAGAGCAAGAACATGCTCCATTCTGCAACTGTGATGCAATTCCCCTTCGGTCAGCCTTCCCACAAAAGCTTTTGCAGAAATGTTGGATTGTGTTGAGGCCCTTGACCATGTTTGCCTCTTATTTCTTCGGGCTGAGTCGTTGTTGGGGACTGATTGAAAGTGACGAGATGAGTAGAAGGACCTTCCTCAGAGGTATTTCCTAGTATTTGCTCGAGTAAGCTAGAGGCGAGCCACGCTTGTCTTCAAAGACTCCAACTCTTCTTGAAAATGGGTTTTATGGTGAGTACACTCTTCATCTTCCATGTTTCTCGTTCAGATTCAGGTGTTGTAAACTCTTTGGGGACCTATTTTTCAACCTGATACATGTGTGTATGGATGCAAGTGTATGTACATGCGTATTAGGGAGTTCATACTCTAAGGATAGGTTTGGGCCATTACATGATGAGTGGCTTTCTACCTGGTCTCAAAAGGGTCTCTTGCTGTCCCAGTGATCACCCTCGTGAAGGCAATATAGGGGCTCAGTAGGTAATGAGATGGCATATGCACCAATCATTACCAGTCTAAGCTCTCAGCGAAGAGTTGGGGTTTACACAAACTTAAACCTTGACTGAAAGTCGTAAGGTAAGCTGCTAGTCCCCCACTTAACCTAAAGTTTTTTTTTCAGTATAATTCCCCTTAAATGTGAATGATGCATGAAATAATTGTATACAATGCATGAACAAATATGTACAAAATTTAAAGCGTATGAGCAAATGAGAATGAAAATTAACAATAACACAAAACCAAACAATAAAACACGATGATCAGACAAAAAACAAAGCTGAGTCCACAAGGTCCCCGGTGGAGTCGCCATTCTGTCGCACGTGTGCGGCGTCGCGGCGATCATCCTCCATACTCTCAAGGTGTGTGTGTCTGGAAAATATGGAGAGACAAGGAATTCTTGTCTCTTATTAGTGGAAAATAGAATGGTAGTCGCCACCTAGTATTTTGGTCACTAGGAACCCTAACTGGTCTCAGAGATCAGGTACGGAGACTGGTTGCGTAAAGGGAAGGTATTAGCACCCCAAATACGCCCTACCTAGGGTAAGCTGCATTGTTTTATTGTCTGATAAAAATCTAAGGTCTCATCATATTGGTCCATCTATGGTTCAAGAAAAGCCCTCCTCAGTAAGGAGGTTCTTATCTT
>Ga0307510_10004975_pt1 | contig 15723 bp, 15 predicted proteins | sample 12_EM_MG_FD_207224 | JGI IMG/M metagenome (GOLD analysis project Ga0307510, IMG submission 207224) | Populus trichocarpa ectomycorrhiza microbial communities from riparian zone in the Pacific Northwest, United States - 12_EM | ecosystem: Host-associated > Plants > Roots > Unclassified | place...
TTTTCTTTATCAGTTGCATAGCATGGGAAGAAACATGGATATTCTTAAAGTTTCCCTTCTCAAGTGTACCACTGCTTCTGAGACATTAGTTATGCACCGTACCACTTTTTTATGCCTGTCCCTTGTATATTGACTGAGAAAATTTACTCTTTGGCACCTTGGAAGCGCTTCTCAAACAATACTGTGTCATTTCACTGCCTCAATCCTTCCCGACCAAAATACTCCCTGCTCTCACCCCGCCATGCTTCCACACCCCCTCCTAAACCCAAGTTCGATCATTGTTTAATACTTTTCTGCCTTTCTCATTACGGCTGAAGAGAGATGCCACTTCTTACATCTGGTGTTTGGCTTCTTGGAGCATTGCTGTCATTTTCGTTAGTACTTGTAGTGCACAGCCGAGATGCTGATCCTACTGAAAACTTTTGTTCATTATATTCACATATGAGTAGGCTCTCTCCAACTTGCTGAGATTTCATTCCCTGTTTGCTGACCAAAGACCGAAGTATATAGTGACCCAGAAGGATGGTATGCTATATATTGCCGGAGGGCGAATGGTGTATCCTTCGGCGTACTCGAATTACAATGGCCCGAGTTTGTCCCTCCTGTGAATGCACAACCTTCTCCTCTTCCTCCTAATTAACGATCAGACAATATGCCTAGATCCGGTACTTCGGTCACTAGATATATCGAAGGGTTTCCGCACTTCTCTTGATAGTGCCAATTACATTCGAACGGAAGAAGTTGAAGTGGGAATATCTGGTGTTTTTGATGCTGCGTTCTTCCCCACGGAAACTGGCTTTGACCTTACGTTTGGGGCATGGAGGTTATACAACAGTACAATTTATGGAAAAAAGGATCCTCTCATGGAGGACAAGAAATGGCAATATGACATTGCAGCTCGACGATGGACGGATACAGGAATAATATTAAAGAACTGGTTCCAGCTGAACACTTCAAAGAAGGTAACTAGTTCAATGACATCATGGATTCCATCATTGAAGAAAGGTTTTCTTTTTGGTGGCACTTTTTTCTCAATGAACGGAACATCGCTCAAGGTAACAGAATTAGAGGAGCATAACGGCCTGATCACTTATGACCAGGCTACTAATACCTGGACAAACGAAACCACACCATTTGGGGGAATATCTGAGGGAGGTTTGGTGCATATCACGACAGCTACGGATGAGGTCTTGATTCAGTTTGGTGGGAGGTATGGGTTTTCTACCAGCCTGGTATGTCGCTTGATCTGTTGAATTTCCCCACGTAAAATACTGATTGTATCCGGTAGAGAAAGTTTTCCGAGATCAATATCTACAGCACGAACCTGTCGAAATGGTATACCCAGCATCTACCGCTTGATGCTCCGGTGCCGGATCCTCGATTCGCATTCTGCACTGCTCTTAAATCAGCTTCGGATGGTTCCAGCCATCAAATCTACGTTATGGGGGGTCTTGAGGGTGGTCCATTAGGACATGCTACTGGAGGTCCGACCGTTGGATCCATCTGGGTTCTCTCGATTCCAAGTTTTGAGTGGGTCCGGCTGCCTGCCACGTCAAAGACCCCAGCTGCCGACCCGAAAGGCAGGATTTCACCAAAATGTCAAGCTATTGGAGAACACTACATCTTCTACTATGGCGGGAAGAGCACCTCGCATTACTCTGGTAACGCTACCTGTGATAAGAAGGCAAATGCTGCATTCTTGTTCGATGTCAATACTTTGACATGGACAAACGAGTTTACGCCTAATGAGGGGACCTACCAAATTCCGTCGCAGGTTGTTGATCTTATTGGTGGTCAGTAAGTTATCCGGCACGCTGGAATACCGTAGACAGTGTACCCGAAGTGAAAACTAATTACCCAATAGTAAAAATGGAGGCTCAGCAAAGAAGGCCCCAGCCAAAGGCTGGAGCGACCCTGATCTTGAAACCATAATGAGACCAAAGCACATCGAGACTGGAACCTCAACCATAACGATACCAAAGCCCACAGGGACTGGAACCTCAACCATAAGTCCAACAAAACCCCCGGGACCCCCGCCAAAACCCCAAGGTGGGGCTATAGCTGGGGGTACCGCAGCAGGTGTAGTGGTTGTGGCACTAGGAATCTTGGGCGCGGTGATGTTTCGCAAGCGTCAAAGGAGCAAATCCGAGCATCCTCAGGGCCCTGCAGAATTGCCCACGGAGGGGACATATATTGAACATGGGGCAGAGGGGAGCCATATCCCGGAGGGAAAGGAAGGGGAGGGGGTGCAATGAGGAGAGAAGTAGGAAAACCCATTCGCGATTATTGGTTCATAGTTGTTGTTTTTTTGGAATCCACCCCCCTCTAGTTACGAAAGAAATACTCTTCTAGCAGTTATCCATTCACTTACTCTCTCCTTCACTTTCTACCCATAACGCACGCACTACTACTTTCAAATCTCCAATTCCCCCCCGCCTTTACCAAGCGGGGACGGAGAGTGCCACAATACCGGTACTAGTACTCCTGTAATGAATTGCGTTCTCCTACGGGTACTATAATTGTAAGCACAATTATTACTAGCAATTACTAAGTTGATCTTTCCTTTCGAGCAATGAACATAGATATCACTTCCTAGCAGCGAAATTAAGGCCGGGTTGGTACAACCCATCGCCAATTGGGCAAAGTACAAAGGAGCCTGGGGCGCGGCATGGCCAACCGCCTCGGAGTTCTGCGGATTAAGGTTTCGCCGGTTGCCCGGACATCGCGGGGTCATAGCTCAAGGATACCCATGGACCCTGACCAGAACCATCTCTCCCGGCTCACCCACACTTTCAGATCATCATTGTTCCTACAACTCGCGTTCATCACCTTTCCTACAGCGTTCTTCATTTCCCTCCCGCCACCCGTAGCGGACACTGAGGCGCCCCCATTGCCACAGCGGGATATATCGGCGGTAACGATCTCCCCAGGCAAGGGCAGCGATACACCCCACCAAAGCCTCCGTGAGTGGAACTTGACTATTGGTGGAAAAAGACGAAGACCTGTGCTGTTTTTCCTTCTGGCGTTGTTCTCTTTGGTTTTCCTTGAATTTCCTTTCTTGTCTCTTCTAGTCTCATCTAATACACTCACTTCGCTTTGGAAAATTGGTATCTTGTTTCCGACGGTATAATAATCCCAGTAGTAGAGTGCTTTATTAGGAGCAGAGAGGAGCGCAAGCAACCGGAGAACGTTCCAGGGAATCAACGGATGTATAGGTTTATACATGCCGGGTTTGCACTACTTAAAGTGACCTTTAGCCATACAATAGCTACCTCCACAGAGAATAACGACGACAGCCTTCTCCTATCACCCCGCTTACATGATCGTGCCACCGCTCCGATCAGTTTTAAGTGGCCAAGGCAAAAATTGCTTCTGCTACCACCGCTCTTTCAGTTCTAAGACTTTTGTTCATCACTCGATTGGCATTTCTGGAAAAGTGCGAAGCTAGTTTTTTCGTTTGCATTTTGTCAACGTTTGTGGCTATCGCATTCCCCCGTGTGAAGGATTGGCAACAATAGGAGGGCTCAATACAGTTTAAGACTGTAGAAGTTTATTCCAAGCTTGCGCACTCTCTCAAAGTGAAAGGAAATCTACCCCCGAGATATCCACATTGGATGTTAAACGGTGCTTACCCTTGCCTAAGGAAACTCCTAGAATCCACTAGAACATACAAGACCCTTCTCGCTTAGGATGAGAAATCGTACATTTTAATATTTTAAGATAATGTGCAGTATTCAGGTGCGAAGTGGGGGCTTGGGAGGGGCGATAACCAATAGTTACAGGCCACTGGCAAAGCTTCCCCATAGCAACCATGGTGATGCCAACCTTGGGAATCTGAAATCAACAATCATGAACCCCAATTTCTTCAATCGTTCCCTTCTTTAGAACACTTTCCGAAACTTTGCTCATCTGAATGACTGCTATTCACAAGAGGGGAATAATTATTATTTTCATACATAATTGTAAATATTGGGCTGGATTGAATGCAGTTCATAACATCGTGGTTGGCATCATAAGGGTTGTTGAAAAAGACTTGCCGGTGACGAGCAATTATTGCCTGTCACTCTTTCCGAATTTTTAATTTGAGTCAGAGTAGGGAAATTCGGTCTTATTGTATTAACGCTTGTGGGGGATACCGGGGGTAGCAAACATCTCGTAGATGCCGAAACTGTGCTTGCTCTCCCCATAGGACACGTTTGCCAACCCCGGCCCAATTAATCCTGGTAATTAGTATTCAACACTATAAGGTTATGCTACTGCTATCTCTTTCCCGTTCGTGGTAATACTGACTTGGTTTTCCTTGGAACCACCGAACAGGACCATTGCACCTGTTTGCTGAATGCACCGCACCGAAACCAAGTTGTTAGGACCAAGTCCAGGAACATATAATAGTTCTCGCAATCGTATGGGGGTCCCATCTTCCTGTCCATTCCAAACGGTAATAAAGATTTCCCCGATTCCTGTTGCGTTTATCGTTCCAAGTTCTGAAAGAGTTCCCTCCGTGAACTCATATGATGCGTGGCTCCTGAATCTAGAATCCAATCATCATGATTGGCCTTTTCGCTTGTTGCTGCCGTCCAAGCTCCGGCAAGCTCGTTGAAAAGCTTCTCAAGCTTCGCTATGTAGTCAACGATTGGCTCGTTGTTGTACCGTACTTCCGACAGTTCGCCTCGAAGGTACCAGATACGTGCCTAATCCTTGCCCGAATACCTGCTTTCAAGTTTCCTCCAAACCATATGGGGATCTCGTTCGGTTGCATACAGTTCTCCGTGATTGCTGTCCATCAGTCGTCCCAGTAGTCCTCGTGCCTTGGCTGCCTTCTCGTTGATTGTTGTATCGGAGCTCTTAAGAGAACCTTCCTTCGATACATGGTCCCAGTATCCTTCTTCCGCTAGGATGTCGATTACGGCCAGCCTCCATTCTCGATACTCGGTGCCTTGCGCCAGAGGTTTAATGCCAGAACCCGCTAGCACATTATACTCGGTTGATGAACTCGACATTGTAAACCGTGAAGATATTCGTGTGGTGGAACTATTTGGGTGCTGTAGCCTAGAGCTCCGGGCTCATAACCTATTCAACACTATAAGGTTATGCGCAGCGAATGTTGATTCCACTGATCTGGCGATGCCGAACTTTTATTGGTACGAACAATTTGGATAGAGAAAAGGTATCAGAGAAACAATAGAGATAATGGAATCGTGTACGGTAATGAATGACTTCGACAAAAGTAGGAGAGAAACCAAGTGAATAAATAATGAATGCGATGACGAACAGAAAACAAGCGAACAAAGGGAAGAACAGGCTTTCTTATATCCTCCGTGAGATGAGACCTTTCCTCCACAGCACACTTCCTGCGTGTGGTATATCTTTGATCAGTTTCTTCTGCATAGTTGCCCTTTCCTACTTCTCAGCCGAATCCCTTCCGAGGTGAAAACCCAAGCAGCGAGGTAGTGGTTAACCGGTTTGCTGAATACTGAGTGCATAACCGCGGGTGCCATGGTTGTTTGGCTATTGGTGATAGTTCGTGTTTCGTTGTTGATGAACGGAGGTGTTGATGCTGTCGCACTAGATATGTAGGGTTGATGTCGGGGATGGGTATGAAGCTAATAGTCGTGAAACGTCTTTCGAAGACTTAGTGTGTAACAGATCGCAGTGACAACGTTCCTAATCCAACGCGCATGGGAATATATGCAAATGATGAGCAGTCCAGAACGATCCACGTTCAACAATTAGTCCGTTTGAATTAGGCGCCAGGTCTTGAACCCGGTCATTCTCGTGAAACTCATAAATTTTGGACGGAAAACCGATGGCGTCCTCCGCCGGAATTGCCACTACGTGTATCCCCTGGGCTTAGACATCAACCCGAACCTCAGACTGGAGATCAAGAGTTCCAACCGGAGGAGAAAGGTGACGAACAAGCATGAAATGCCGGAATTTATAGCACAATCCCAACTGAGCCCGGTAGCCGCATCGCAGTGATAGTCCTATCCCAGCTGCCGAGCATGCGCGACTACTAAGGCGATACTGCTATAACCTGACCCCCCTCCCGGCTCGTACTTTCCATACTTCTACCGACATTGTGGGTTGCTTGTAAATTTGCATTTTCCCAACTTTCCTCCCAATACGGTCCGAAAATAGCGTACTCTAGATCAGTGGCGTAATATATTAAGACTCACAATTGCAGTTTTCTATGCAGCTAGGATTTCTGGCGCATCAGCAGTGGTGGGTTTGGGAGGCTAGTGTATAACATCATCGGGTTACTGCCTTCACGCTAATTTAATTCCTCCCGAGTGCCGCATGGCCGAGGATAACTTACCAGATAGATAAAGTACGCTGAATCGAACTTGTTTATTTTGGTAGGGATTTAGGAGGGTGTTCGGTGGGATGGGAAATATTTTCAGGTGTGGCTGATTAATTTGAGGCCTAATTGATGCTAGGAATAATATCATCTCAGAATGGCAATATCTTGTGTCGATTTTCTTTTCATGGTGGCTCCGAGAACGCCTAATACACTAGGTCCTCCAATATCGGAAAGAGAAGCCTATGGGTGGTTTATCCATCCATCTATCTAACGCTAGCAAGGGGAAATAAAGAGGAAATGAACAAACCAGGGAGAAGTAGAAGGAGATCGTATAACTAGGGCTCCCCCCCACCGGGGAATTGTAATTAGGATAAACGATGGAAATCGCGTTCTTCACATCTGGTAAGGAAGCTGCCCAACTGAGACTCCATCAGATTTCCGGGCTTGTAATAGCTTCACACAGTGTTCCCAACTGTCCGGGAGCTAGGTGGGGTCGCGTAGGGAGACTGCCCCGAGCCCTGGATAGGGCTAGTTATGGCTACGAGCATGATCGAGCAGATTATGGGGGCTATGCTCGATCGTGATCTGATCTAGGGGATCCTATGATCGATTTTGTGTGTATCAGGAATGAAATATTCATTCAATATTGATTATGAGTATTTACGCTCGTGCTATAATAAGAACAGAAGGTTCCTACCTTATCATCCGCCTAGTGTGTCATGGTAAATTGTCGCTCGTCCGGAGTGATTAGCGGTATTCTCCAGTTGCTATAAACCCGGGACAATTTGAGTGGTGACATTATGATAAAGGCATTATTAAGGATGGCAATTTGTCGAGAAACTAGGAGGGTAAAGCCTAGTCGAAAGAATTGGTATCTGGTGTGCCGGCCGGTAGGCTCCCTTTATATAAGTTCATCACATCACCAAATTACTAAGACGAGTAGAGTGATCGCTCATGATTCTGGATGCTCGAGTTTACTCAATGATGGTCGAGCATGATTGAACAGTACCCATAATCAAGCAAATCGATCAGATCATGGATTCTCCGCTCGATCATGATCTGATAGAGGGGCTATAATCGAGGTGATCGAGCAGATCATAGTCGAGCAAAACTCGATCATATCCGATCCAGTCCATCACAGGACGGGGCCTAACGGTTATCTGTAGTCTGTCCAGGTAGCCAAAGTGCAGGACGGCAGGGGGCTGAAGGTGACACTCGAGATGTTGGATTGCTTATAGGGCATGCAGTGAGAAGGCTGTGCAGATATGCATGTATGCGGACATGTGGCTAGGGTCAATGGATTAGGGCAGGCGGTTTCTTGAATTTCCGGCAGTTAGGTATTCTCCCATGGGTTGTTCTCACATCCTATGCCGCTAGTCATAGGATATTTCTTTCATGGGATTGTTGATGTGTTTAGCCATAGGGTATGAGGTATCGGGTATTTGGTTTCATGTTTCTCTCATACCCTTTGTCACTAGGCATATGGGAGTTGGAACATTGGTAGGGCATAGGCCTGAGGATCATGGAGGATCATGGGATATCAGGATGAGTCTAGATTGTTTGTGATCGTTAGGGATCAGGGTTAGTTAGCTGCGTGTGTTTCTTCAGAGTGCGTTGAGTTTCGGGAGTGCCTTGTTGTCGTTAGTTAGACGGAGAGATATATTCCTGGCTTGTCCTTAGCTAGAGAGAGAGCAGCCATCTAGTCCACCGTTCCTCAATCCTTGACCGCCCCGCTCAGAGTCTGTTGTGATCGCACTTTGGTTCCCTTCATCTTTTGTGCTTTCCATTAATTTTACCAGTGGAGGATAGCCCGGGATGATGGGGGGCTGCGGGAACTGTGGGGGGCTGTGGGAGATAGGGGACTGGGATTGGAGATCGAAAGTCTTAAAATATCGTAGGGCGTACTCGGACGGTCGATAAGTTCACTCGAATACGAGGGCAACAAGGCAAGCGACAAAAAGACTTGATTCTTATTTAAAGAAGAAAGAAAAGAGATAAAACGAAAGATGATGATGATAGACGATGATGAACGATGATAAACGATATCGGAAAAGAAACAAGAACACAATGGTCTCTTATAGGGACAAAGTCGGCAAAGAACAGAGAGACAGATAAAGGAAAGACGTAAGGGAAATGTAGGAAATCCTCCACTGTCTCGCATCTCAAACTCTCCCGATACAAACCCAGTGTCATAGATGGTAGCTAGTGCTGGTCTGTCTGAGATCTAACATTACATGTTTCCACTATACTAGTCAAACGCATATCATAAAGTTCCAAACATCGAGTGATTCTGGTGAGGGCGTGAAACACTAGGTCCAGCCATAGTAAGTTTCAACAGAAAGTACTTTAAGAGCTCTTGGTGTTCATAGCCATACAAGTCTAAATGTATTTTCTTCGTAGTTAGCTAGGGTGCCTGAAGGGGGGTCAGGCTGGGGGAAAGATAAGTTATGGTTCATAAAGTTTCTTCTCATTATCCTTTATCGTGTTTGGTTCTTTGGGCATTGTTTTACTTTTACTCCTCCTTAGAAATCCGAGACCATCAGCCAAAGTATTAAAGCCACCTTCGCAATAAATCACCCCTTCAGCATTGACCAAGCGATATATTCTAACAATTCCATTTAGTTCTTAAAGTCCGGGTCATAAGATGGCAGTTCCCCGCGGTCAGCCCAGGGCTCGCATTCCCGGGCTTAGTCCGTCCTAGCACCTCCAAAAGGACTGACTATTAGCTGTGGTTCTTCCCGTCCTGCCCCGAAGGCGGACGGGAATACTGGCTTCACTATTCCTCCATGTGCCCTCATAGCAGCATGAGAGCGTGGTGTACCACGGAATTTACCATGCCTGTCGGGTTGGGCACTTCTGTGTTCTAGCCAAAGCTTAACCACTCCTTCATGTCCCTTGACAGCAGCACTCTCAAGCAGTGTTTTGATTATACAGGTCCGGGCGATTGGGATCAAAATCTTCCCGTTCTAGCAGTAACACGACCACTCTTTCATGTCTCTCGATAACAGCACGTGAGAGCGGTTTTCGATGACTCACATCCGGGTGATTGGGGACGAAATTTCTCCGCTCCGGGGGTACTCCGACGGCCCCCTCACATCAGTGGATAGCAGCCAACTCGAGCGGAGCTCCATTACACCCACCGGGGCGATTTGTTATTTATGCTAACGTGCAATACCACTCTATTCCCTATATTTCATACATCGTAAAGCAGGAGAAATTTAAGAAACTGATAGAAACTTAAGCAGTATCATGTTGTTCGCATCCACTTTCGGTATCATCTCCCGAAGGCATTGGTTGTTATTCAAAAAATTATGAGTTACCATAGCATGAAATATCTTAAAGCTGGCATTTCGGTGGGGCCAATCAAGTCGTCTGGTAGGGAAATCTAAGGCACAAGCCTATTTTTGATATGATACGAGTTGTTAGTGATGCGTAGTTCATGGGGTTATGGGGGAACCAGAAAACATTTGCGGAGCCCTCCTTTAAGTGCCAAGGTTTAGGAATACGGGCTTCGCGCTAAACGCATATTAGCACGGATAGTGGTAATGATATTACCGTAGAAACATGAATAATGGAACCGTATGCTATGTCGTTGGACTTTCCTCTCAGTAAGGTCAAGAAAAAAAATTCTTTTTCTTTCTCGGAAGGGGGAAAGGGGCTATGTTTTTGCTATGTTTTTTCCCCCGTTAGGAAATTCTGGACTTCATAGCACACGGTTCAATTATTCGAGTTTTTACGGTGGAAAAACGAATGTTGGAGTACTAAGAGCACAATTGTGGGAGGGGTGGTATGTAGCTAAATGTAAGGAGGAATAATGTAGTTCCCGGCGCCGACAACCAGGAAGACGGTAACCGCAAAGGCAGCTTTTTCGGCTGCCGGGAGTTCGGAGGAGCCACAATTGAAGCCGCTCCCTGGAGTCTAACCCCGAGTGGTTCCAGCAGCATAGGATTTACCTCCGCATCCCCAATTTCATCGAGGCCGAGACCCCCTAGCCCCCCGACTGCCTCCCCGCCAGCCAGTTGCGCTGCAAGCAGTTGACTCCATCGGCCCATTCACAGGCAAATGCAGTTTTCCGATCCAGATCGAGCACTCTCCTCTCTATCCTCTTCAAATTCCCAATCACCCTGGCACCTCCCCGCCATGCCGTCCCTCCCCCGCGACGCTTCTCTGCATAGCGATGTACTCGAGTAGTGCCAAGGTGGATATGCTGTCGTGGCTGCAGCCCCCTCCTCGTTAAACAGCCCAAGACATGTCCCTGAGAAGCCGCCACGGCAACTGCCTTGCTGTTTTTCCTTGGCCCGCAATTCAGTGCTCTGGTGCAGCGCCCTGTACCCGGCCCCTGGCCCGTCAAAACCTTGCCTCCGTCCTCCTCTCAGTCCTATCCCAGCCGTACTCGAGATATACTGAGGCCTAGTCCACTCGAGACAGCCTTAAGGACCACAACTAGCGTTGTTGGCACTAAGTTGCCAGAGTTTGTTCCATGGCTCAACCCGTCAAATAGATGTCCCCGGAACGGCACTATGTACTGCCCAGGAAATACATATATAAATAAAATGACTTTTAAAGAAAAAACAAAGAAACTATCTACAAGCCCAATTCGTATTGAATATCCCCCATTTCCCATCCATCTGCGTTCCCACTGTGCTGAATAACATGAATATTTACTTCCTCAATAACAGAAACCAGCACGCGACAATTGAATTATCAGGCAGTGCCATCAGAATCTCACCACACTCTGGCATTTCGTAGTGCCGTGCCGGACACATTGGCATGGCACTAGGCACTTCAAGTGTCAACAACTCTAACCACAGCCCACATCTCAAAAGCATAGTGCTCGCTCAGGACATTGTCCTGACAGAAGCCAAAGTCACCTGTGACGAGCGCAAGGGATCTGTAGGCATAAGAGTGACATACATTCTCTTATACTTAAGAATGGCTAGGGTAGTGGATGAAATATCTTACAATGTCTCAAGCCACCCTCTGATCCTGCCACACCACTAGACAAAAATCATGGGTTATTAATTTACAGGCTTGATATTTCCATTATAGAAAGAAATAGTTGCTCTCATGTTCTTGAAACTTCTTGAAATTCCTTACACTAATGGTGTTGAGTGATGATTCTTTGGGGTGACGTGTTATGGTGTGAAATAGCCAACACCCCGGGTTGTCTGTCACGATACTCTACTTGAAAGGGTCTCACTTCCAGTGATACGAAAGAGGGCCGGTCAGATGGGCTGCAGAAGTTGGGCTTTCTGGGTTGTGATGACTTGCTCGAGCCGGCGATACTTCCCGGAGGAGTGCGGTGGATCAAGAATGTTGTTGGAGCAGTTATGGCGTTGGGTGGGCGGGCAAAACGGTAGCTGGCGTGTGCTTAGGGCTTGTATTGCAGAAATTAGGTGGCATTGGGGAGGTTGAGGAAAGCGCCGATCGGATTGATTAGAAGAGTCTGAAGAGATATCCTTCGACTGGAATGAGTTGTCGCTCTGGGATTTATCTGTTTTTTTTGAGAATCTCGTTGGTGTGCTAGGTAAGTGCTTTTCATAGGCAGATATTACCGTTTGCTGCACTCTTTCTTCTGTTTTATGTATCGCACCGTACTGCATTGTTGTAACTACCCACCTACCTGATCTTGCTGATCTATTTTCCCCTCCATCTTGGGCATGTTTGACCATGCTAGCTGTAACCCTAACTGCTATTGGTGAAACTGGTTGATTAAAGGTATTTCGAGCACAAAAAGTCGTTTAAAGTCGTATGGTGAGTAAACCACACCGCAAGCTCGCTACACCTTAGCCTTTATGATGCCTGTGGGGAACGATAAAACTGAACCCACCCCAGGTGTCCAGAGACCAGAAAAATGACTGGCCGCTAGCGGTAGTCTGTCTAGTCCTACATCCAAGGTGGATAGACTGAACTGTTAGACACTAGAACCGGATTGGTATGCCGAATCTAAGGATCTCATCCAAGTCGTAGGGGTTGCTCAGGACACGAATGACCACCATAATCCCAGCAGTATTGGTAGTAGAATAGACCGGTAAGGGGCTTCACCTGTGTATTGAATCCCAAGAAAATTACCCATTTCTCTTCCCGATATGTTTTTAGTCGGAAGGCGAAACAAGGTAAAAAAAACACGATTGCTATTACTTCCTCATTCAAGCCAATTATTTAATTTAGTCCACCTTTGTCCGGCACTAACAGTTAGTCCTTGGTGAATAGAATATGTGCCAAGGTGTGAACCCCTGTACCAATAGCATTATCGAGAAAAAAGGTATAGGATCCAGTGAGTGGTTGTGGGGCAGCTACCCGAAATTTAAAACCCTATCTCGTCTGCCTTGGTTGATAGGTTCCTACCCTTGTATAACAATTGGAATTATTACTCGTCCCAGGGAAGAAGTATTCGAAAATACGAGTTTTGAGTTTGTATGGGCGCTCAGACAATCGCAGGAGTTTTACCATATATATTTTTAATCCCTGTTTCCTGATAATTCTTGCCTGGGACGAGTAATACAAACCGGAAACCCTGCCCCCTCAGAGAAGTCGTGTGGGGTATCTCTAGGTTTGATCCACCAGTATTGCTGTCCCCAAGTGTTGGTTATTGTGAGAACTCAACCCATGAACGGCAGAATGTGAGTTGACCCCCTCAGCCCTGCCACGTAAGTCCTCAAATGGCTCTTGCAGGAGCTGAATCTATTGAGATAGCAGACCTGTTTAAAGACACCTCTAACTATTACCCTCCACCTCCCCACGTGGTACCCCGTGCAAGGGTCCAGTATTTAAGATCCGTGCGATTTTTCCTAGCTTAAATTAACCTAGAAATACAGTTAACGTATCAACTCCTCGTAATTTGCTAAAGTTTGCGCTTGTAAGACGGACTGCTGTTGCATGCTATAGGCGCATCGCCTAGAGCCTCAAAGTTTCGGTGTTACGCAAATAAAGTCCTTTTCACAAACCCAGCCAATAGAGCAACCGCTCCCCAATTCATAAAGCAAGATTAGGAGTCAGAGGTCCGAAGTCAAGCTCGAAAGAATAGATATCGGTAAAAATAAAAATAAAAATTCGAAGCCCGGCAACCATGCCGAAGGCGATTTTTAGAGAAAAACAAGGGATACATAACAACACAAACTTCCTGCTGCGAGCAAGTATCTTCCCTCCTAAATATTCGCCAAGAGTTCCAACTTCGAATGTCCAACCGTCACTTGTTTGTGGGGCGCCGTCACTCTAATCACCAGGACGGTTGTTCCCAATATCGCCCCCCCGCAGAATCACTTGCATGCCATAGTGCCTGGGTTGAATGCAGCTCAAACGCCACACCGAATAGCACAATTCGTAAAAAGCACTTTCTTCTTGTTGCTAGTCTACTTTAGGTGGTGCAGTGTTAGGCCATGCTAAAAATTAGTGCTTTTAATAGAAAATAATACGCTCTACTAGTTGCTAATATTTTGGGGCGTTTTTAGACCCTATTACCTCAGAGGTAACTTCCCAAGGAGCAAGGGGCTCCTTTATGCTGCACTGCAGCGGTCTTAATTATGATGCCCCTCCAGGGGACTAGAGAGTCGTGTCTACTCGCTGTGGCCTATCTTTTGTAAATTGAGGGCATGCAATAAGGCCGGTTACACAGCTGTCAGGCCATTAAAAGTAGCAGTTTCCTCTAGGGAGAGCCTTCAAACCCACTCGGGAATAGTCGAATGTAATGCCGAGTCGCAAGTGGTGGTAACTGCAATCTCGTTGGCATATTGACTGAGGGAGGTTATTCTTTGATACCTGGAAGCGCTTCTCAAATACCGTAAAAACTTTAATAATTGGACGGTGTGCTATGTCGTTGGACTTTCCTCTCCTAGTAAGGTCGAGAAATTTTTGTTTTTTTTCCTGTCTCGGAGGGGGGAAAGGGGCTGTGTTTTTGCTGTGTTTTTGCCCCCTTTCCAGAGAAGGGAATTCTGGACTTCATAGCACACCGCCCAATTATTAAAGTTTTTACGGTAATACTGTGGTATTCCACTGCCTCAATCCTTCCTAAAGAAAGCATTCCCTGTCCCCCCCGTCATGCTTCTGCACCCCCTCTTCAACCCACCTTCCATCATTATTTAATCCCTCTCGACCCTTTTCCTTACAGCTGAGGAAATATGCTGCTTCTTACATCTGGTGTTTGGCTTCTTGGAGCATTGCTGTCCTTTCCTTCAGTAGTGCACAGCCTGGATGTTAACCCTACTGAAGATTTTTGTTCCTTAAGTTATCATATGAGTAGGACTCCCTCCAACTTGTTAAAATGCTTTTATTCGCTGTTTACTGACCAAAGGGCGGTGTATATAGTGGCCCAGAAGGATGGGGTGCTTTATATTGTTGGAGGGTGGATGACGTATCCTCTTGAGTACTCTACTTACGATGGCCCAAGTTTGTGGCTCCTGCTAATGCACAATTTTCTCCTCTTCCTCCTAACTAACGATTAGGCAATCTCCCTAGATCCGGTACTTCGGTCACTAAATATATCAAAGAGTTTCCGCACTTCTGTTGATAGTGTTAATTACATCCGAACCGAAGAAGTTCCAGCCGCAATATCTGGGATTTTTGATGCTGCGTTCTTCCCTACGGAAACTGGCTTTGACCTTACGTTTGGGTCATGGGGGACATACAACAGTACAATTTATGGAAAAAAGGATCCTCCCATAGAGGACAAGAAATGGCAGTATGACATTGCAGCTCGACGATGGACGGATAAGGGAATAATATTAAGGAACTGGTTCCAGCTGAACACTTCAAGGAAGGTAACTAGTTCAATGACATCATGGATTCCATCATTGAAGAAAGGTTTTCTTTTTGGTGGCACTTTTTTCTCAGTAAACGGAACATCGAAAGTAGCAGGGCTAGAAGAGCATAATGGCCTGATTACTTATGACCAGGCTACCAATACGTGGACAAACGAAACCACACCATTTGGGGGAATAGCTGATGGAGGCTTGGTGCATATCACGACAGCTACGGATGAGGTCTTGGTTCAGTTTGGTGGAAGATTCGGGTACGCTACTAACCTGGTATGTTGCTCCCCCTATTAAATTTCTCTGTGGTAGAATACTGATAGAATCCGGTAGAGAAAGTTTTCCGAGATCAATATCTACAGCACAAACAGATCAAAATGGTATACCCAACATCTACCGCTTGATGCACCAATGCCGGATCCTCGATTCGCATTCTGCACTGCTCTTAAATCAGCTTCGGATGGTTCCAGCCATCAAATCTACGTTATGGGGGGCCTTGAACCTGGTAAATTATGGCAAGCTGCAGGAGGCCCCACAGTTAGAACCATCTGGGTTCTTTCGATTCCAAGCTTTGAGTGGGCCCAACTACCTGACACGTCAAAGACCCCGGTTGCAGACCCGAAAGGCAGGATTTCACCAAAATGCCAGGCTATTGGAGAACACTACATCTTCTAC
>Ga0307510_10004976_pt1 | contig 15722 bp, 5 predicted proteins | sample 12_EM_MG_FD_207224 | JGI IMG/M metagenome (GOLD analysis project Ga0307510, IMG submission 207224) | Populus trichocarpa ectomycorrhiza microbial communities from riparian zone in the Pacific Northwest, United States - 12_EM | ecosystem: Host-associated > Plants > Roots > Unclassified | place...
ACAGTTATTTACTTTATCTTTTTAGAGTCGCACAAGCATATTCCCGCGTGCTCCCGATGTGGATTGAATTATTCTTTTCCTGAATTTAAAAAAAAAATATTAAGAATATAAAGAAAATTTATGTTTTTGATAATATCATTAAATCAAATCAAGCAGTTTAATTTTAAAATCTGCTAACTCGACTCCTTATATAACTTAAGTTTCAAATTAAACCACGCAGAAGCTGATGATATTAGATACTTTTAAAATCGAACATCAATACTAAAAAAATATTTATTTAGGATCATGATAACCCTATAAAAAATAGAAAAAAATAAACCATGAATTCTATTTATCAACCAATCCAATATTGAATAAGAATGAAATAAAAAAATAATTAAAAAAATTAAAGGACCGGAAACTAAAATAAACATATCAGATTTGATTGGCAAACTCATTAAACTAGTGAATTTGATAACTTGGGTTAACACATCGAACTCATAGACCAAATAATGGACTCCACTATGATTAATAACTTGTTTTTTTTCCTTCTAAAATATTGTTTATTTAGCTATATGGTAAAAAAAATTAACGATCGCAAAATCGAACGTCAAACCAGTATCGAGACATTTTTTTAAGACTATGATAACCTCATAGAAAGCAAAACGAAACAAATTATGAAACTTAATTCTAAAGCTCCAATATTAAATAATGAAATTAAAAAAAAAAACTTAAAAGTTAAACTTGTCATACTTGTCAACAAAGCCATAGACTTTCTAGAATTTAATAACATGTTTTTTTTCAAAACTATTTTTTTAACTATATGATAAAAAAAATAGACAGTCACGTAATTGAGTTTGTTTATAAAAAAAATGTACCATGCTAAAATTGTAAACTGGGATAACTAGAGTTACCTTGCAAACCGGGTCATTGATTCCACAAAATTTATTAACCTAGGTTTTTTTAATTATTTTTTTTAATTAACTTTTTTTAAAAGTAGACCATGTCATGATGTTGAGATATTTTTCTGATACCAATCCGATACTGGGATATTTTATTGATACTACAATAACCATATAAAAATTAATTTAAAATAAATTATCAACTCTAAATTTCTATAAACACATTATACAATAATTAAATTAAAAAAATCAATAATTAGAGAGAAAAAAAAAGAAGTTAAAATGAAGAAAAAAACTTTGAATTATTATTGTAATTAAATAATAATAGGCGCAGAGAAATAGTGATTTCTGTTGCATCTTCAAGCTTTATTTATAATAATAATAATAATAATAATGTGGACTCGAGCATGTTTTCAAAATATTTGTCTACTTTTACAAAAGTTTTCTGTTTTTTTCTCCTGTGTTGCATTCAAAGGACTGCTCTGCATGCCCCACTCGTTCACCGATCATGCTCTGGAACTAAAAGTCCATGTCCTTTGTACTTAAAGTTAAATAAAATTAACTTTAAATATCAACGGTGTAGCTTACTAGTCAAGTTTTAAATTTATTTTTTAAAAATTATTAGTTCGAGTCTTATAAATTTTAGAATCACTGAAAGCTTAGTTCGTGGAATTAGTCGAGGTATGCGCAAGACCTCAGGACCACTGGAAGCTTAACCCGTAGAATTAGTTGAGATACACGCAAGTTGGTCCGAATACCCACATTAATATATATATATATAAAAAAGTTAAATAAATTTCAGAGTCACATCATTTTTTGGAACTAAAGTCCATGTCCTTTATACTTTATAGTTAAAGTTAAATAAATTTTAGAGGCACATCATTAATTTTAAAATTTATAAAATTAATTGAGATATATAAAAGCTATTCCAACATCTATATTAATAAAAAAAATTAAAAATAATACATATATGTTGTAACATGATTGTTAGGTGGTTTCTTGTATTGCACGTTGCAATTTTCTCCCGAGTCGCTTTCTTTTGTTTAGTATAATTCAAGTTATTAAACTTGTTTCAGTTGATTCAAGAAATCTATATTGTATAGCTGGATTTAAGCTAAACTTGAAGTTGAATAAAATAATGTATTAGTCCGATAAAATTTATTTGACCTGCTGAGTTTATAGTAATTTACTGATTAGATTAAACATAGTCTAAACTTGATCGAGCTAATTCAAATAAATTAAAAAAAAAATGAAGTTGTTTTGTCTAAATGATTGATTGATCCAGACGAGGTTTATATTGATGATTCAGACTGGCCCGTGATTCAAATTATTTGATTATACGGTCGAAAAATATATGGACACGCTCCCCCCTTCCCCCCTTCTTTTTTCAAATTTGTCCTGGTGTTTTTCCTCGCTGGAAAACGCTACACGTGTTTAAATTAAAATTGAGATGATAACGTGGACATCTATTGGTCAATATTCTTCCGGACTTTTGCCTGGTGGAATCCACTTCCAAGCTACTTTTTATTTTTTGTTTTTTCTTGGGTTCAGGAGATGCTTGAAAATGTAATAATAATTAATTTTTAAATTATTTTTTAAAATGATATTTTTATTATTATTTAAAAATTATTTTTGATATTAACACTTAAAATAATCTGAAAACATTAAAAGATTTTAAATTTTAAAAAAAATAATTTTTTAAAAAAATACTTTTAAAATAAAAAAACAAACAAAACCACCAGAAAAAGGGTTTCTTTTCGATTTATGATCCGGTCAAATTCAATGCAATGCAGTATAATTATTTCGACAACCTGAAATTGCGCCAAATTTTGCTCATGAGTGTGCTTCCATTAGGAAACCCCGTGCCATGGCCCCCCTTTCCAGTCGTCAAATAGAGGGGCACGGGCCTTAATGTCCTTCATGAACAGATTGACTTGAGCTTGATGATGCAACATACAAGCCCCTGGCTCTCGGGGTTGGTCCTTGATTATCTCGTGGTTGAAAAAAATAAACAGGATAATTTGTCCAGACGTACAAGACGTTGAAATTATTTTATTTTGTTTCTGTTTTCTCTAACATAAATTGATGGGGAAATACATCAAACTTCTTTTTAATGTACGAGAACTTGCTGATGAAGTCATTGAAGAGTGATTGATGTTGTCCTCGGACACGGACATTAAATTAAGGAAAAAACCTATAAAAAAAATATCACTGCACCAATATCAATTATAGGTGGCAAAATGATACCTGTGAGTCGGATTTTTATATATTTATATTTTATTTATTATTTATTAAGTTAAAAAATTATATATTTATGAATTATTTATTAGGTTTCGAGGATCCATATAAATACTAAGTATTATCTTATCATTACATGCTAATTAGAATTATTTTTTTAAATTATTTTAATAATGCATCTTTCACAAATGTAATCAAATAAAATTAATGATTTTTTTTTCGCGTTAACTTCAAAGTTTGAATCATGAGAGTGATGAGATATATTTTTTTTAATTGCCAGGACAAGCACTTGATTAATAAAAGCCAGAATCGAGGGAGAGAATTTGTCTCTCATGTCTAGGATCATGCTAAGTTATCGAGGGAAAAAACCAGATATCTCTCTATTTGTTCTCTAAAATGACAAACACTCCACTATCTCCGCGGTGATCAATTTACTGAATTAAACTAATGTCTAATTTGTTTTCGCGTTTAGACAAATAAAACTTTAGAAAAATCAAATTGAAGTATTTTTTAACAGTTTTGGCATGTTGGTATAAAAAAAAATTAAAAAATTATTTTAATATACTTTTAATTAAAAAATATTTGTAAAAATACCATTGACTACGATATAAAATACACTTTAATAATAGCGTGACTGACATGCAAAGCACGAAATCAATCACGATTGATCCACACACTTTTTTTTTATATAAAAAAAATTGTCATGTTCAGTCAGCTATGAGAAATGATTTATTGTCTTTCTTTTTCTATTCAATCTCTTTTAATTGGTCCACGTTTTTCTCTCTAAGAGAAAAGGACTTTGTATTTGTTTCTACTCTAACCGCATCCTGAAAGAAGAAGGTATTGTGCATTTCAGTCCCCGATAAAGCAACCACAATAATAAACACGCTCAAAAATTAAACACCACAACTTGTAAAACTTTACCCTTGAAATGCGAGGCTCTGATAGCAATAGTTGAGTTTCTCCATCTTATCATCTCGCATAGTCATTCAATCGGTGGGACGAGACTAAAGCACTAGGGTGAGACGACTATGATATCTAAACTTTTTAAAAATTACATTTAGTCTTATAATCTTGAATTTTTTTCAATTGTATCCCTGAAACGAAGAACTCTTTCATATAAAAAATCTTAAAAAATTATGTATTATCCTTGCCACCTTTTTCTTTACTGTTTAACTTATAAACTGGCATAATTTTTTTTTCACACATGCCTTCATTTATTTAGGAGTGCAATAAATTTTGTTTTTAAATATATTTTATTTAAAAAATATTAAATTAATATTTTTTTAATTCTAACATGCTAATATAAAAAATAATAAAAAATATTTTAATATATTTTTAAATATATATATTTTATATCACAATATAAAATCCATATAAAGAATTGGAGTTTCACCTCTAAAAAAGAATCAATAAAGTCAACAAGGACAGTTTTGTTCAAGTGCTGACAATAATAATTGCTTGACTAACACGCTTACAAAGCAATAAATCAATCACTATTGATCCCAACTTTTCTTCTTCTTTAAATTTGCCACGTTCACACGTTCAGCATGTTTGAAAATATAATTTTATTTAGAAAAGAATATCAATAATATTTTTTTATTTTTTAAAAATTATTTTTAAAATCAGCACATCAAAATAATTTAAAAACATCAAAAACATATTAATTCAAAATAAATAAAAAAATTTCAAATTTTTTTCAGAAGCGCTTTCCGAACACAGAAACAAACGGCCTCATATATTAAAAATATTTAGAGAGGTTGTAATAATTATTTTTTAAAATAATTTTTATTTAAAAAAATATATATTTTTTAAAACATTATTTTAATATCAATACATAAAATGATACTAAAATCATTAAAAAATAATATTAATTTGAAATAAAAAATAATTTATTTTAAATTTTTTCAACTTTTATTTTAAATAAAAAAAATGTCATTGTCTTTCATTTTCAGGCAATCTCTTCCAATCTTTTTTTTTTCTGTTAACGTGGGTGTCCGGGTCAGTTTGCGCACATCTCGACTAATCCCACGGCCCTGAAGTTAACGACCATATAAGCCTCCAGTGACCATCATATGAGTAACCACAAGGCTCGAATCTGAAACCACAGAGAAAGCAAACCCTCTAATTCTAAGCTTTTACCATTATACCACCTCCTAGATGATTTTCTTGGAGGGGGAAGTACTTCACACTTCTTCCAATCACAACTTGAAAAAAGAGAAGGTGATGTACGTTTCAGTCCCCAAAAGTCACGACAACATCAACACTGATCACTAACCTTTATATTTATCCAGACACATACATTTGTTTTTTTTTAAAAAAACAGAATAGGTCCAGGTGGGATGTTTTGGATACTAGTACGCGTACATGCTAAGTTGATGGCCTGATCGAAACAAATGTCAAGATTCCTGGTCAAGTTAGCCGAAAGTTTATGCTTTATTGATCAACTCGCGATTTTGTTTATTTTAGCCTTTCGAAACACTACATAGTACATGAAAATTATGCATCCCGACTAGCTCGTAGACATTTTACCCTTAAGATGTTGTATGAAATAGAATATTTGTTTTTGTATTTTAAAAATATTTTTGAAAAATTTAATTTTTTTTATTTTTTTATTTTAAATTAATATTTTTTTGATGTTTTCAGATCATTTTGATATGTTGATGTCAAAAATAATTTTTAAAAAATAAAAATAATATTATTTTAATACATTTTCAAATAAAAAAACTTTAAAAAATAATCGCAACTACACTTTTAAACATGCTTTTCATATTAAATAAGATGACCATGAAACCAAACTCTTAAGAAATTATATCTTAGTCCTATAACTTTATTTCTTAAATTAAACCCTTCAAATTAAAGCTTATCTCGCAGAAAAAAATCCTGTAAGCTCTTGCATTATTCCCATTACATTATCTTTTGTTTTTTAACTCTTAAATTATCCCAATCTTCCCTCACATAAGCCTCCATTCCTAGACAATCCGGGTTCCACCTTTCTCGAGAAAACCTTGAAAAACAGAAACCAATGCAATCAACAAGGACAATCTGTCTAAAACACGATCAAGAATAAACACATGCTAAACTTTAGGGATCGAAATAGAACAATTAAAATCACAGGGAGTAAAAAACAAATCAAAGCACCAGTGTACTTATCAGAGGTTCGCGCGGGTTCCAGGAAGTTTCCTATTGTTTGTTTTTCAACCAAAATACTAGCTCTCTCTCCACCCACACACTTCCCATGAGCTGTCGATTAATTCCCCAAACCCACCGATTTTTCTATCCCCGCCACCAAAACCACCCGATCCCTGCCGTCATGGTAACCTAACCTACCGTATCCAACTCTTTTTTTAACTACTTAATATCATATCATCGTTGTTGTTGTTGTTTTTTTTTTTTCTTTTCTTTCTGTTACAAGTTTGTTAAATCTCTCTATCTAACAAAACCTAACAGTAACTTCCTCCGTAACTAACGCCTCCGACATTACCGCTCACACCACCCAATCACTCCAACATTCTCTCTCCCACCCTCTCATCTGTTTCCGTTATTTTTATTTGTTAACTGATTTGATTTTACGGTGCGTTGGTTTGTTACACGTATATTTTGGAGTTGAGGAGCTGGCGGTGGTGGCCTATCCTTTTCCCGCTGCAACAACCGTCGGGATTTTCATGCGCCATCTCTCCACGCGACATTAAATTCTGTATATTCTGTGTTTGTTGTCCTAACAAAGATAACAGATGAAGAGAATCGAAGAAGAAGAAGCCAAATCCAAAGAAGAGAGAATGACCACGAGAAGCAGCTGTTCATCCAACGGGTTGCTGCCGTCTTCGGCATCCCCTAGGAAGACTGATGACTTGGAGGTGGGACAACCTATTAAGGAGTTTGAACTTGACGACGACGACGACGACGATCCTTTTGATATCGCTCACACCAAAAACGCTCCTCTCGAGATTCTTCGCCGATGGAGGGTGAATATTTTTTTCTTTATCATTGTTATTTTATCATTGTTATTATAATGCTGCATTGTCTGCATGTTTGCTGTTATTATTATTATCATTACTGAATGGATTTATATCTCTGGTTTATAGATGACGCATTTGGTGTTTTGAGTTTCGTTTGCGTTGGATGATGTTTATTTATTTAGATGAATGATGATTGACTGTTTATAGATGGAGAGGGAGAGGGAGGTGGTTTTGTATGTAGTTAGAATATGTATAGATTTTTATTTTTTTGAATATGAATACTATACCTGCCTTTATTATCATGTGGAATAAGTTCGCCTTTAGGAATTATAATGCATTTTCGAGTTTAGAGTTGATGTTGAACTCTATTTTCGTTGTTGGTTTCATCCACTTGGTGATTCCTTTTTTAAGCAATGGATGCCAAATCTGGTGTAGGTTTGGACATTTTTTCTTGCAAGTTTGATTTGTATTTGTTTTTTCTTGGGTTGCAACTAAAGTTGTTCGTGTCTTTTGCAGCAAGCAGCACTTGTGTTAAATGCTTCACGGCGTTTTCGGTACACCTTGGACTTGAAAAAGGAAGAAGAGAGAGAGCAGAGAAGAAGGATGGTCAGATCCCATGCGCAAGTTATAAGGGTGATTTTTCTAACATTAGCGAGCTTCTCATCATGCACTTGAGGCTGTCTTATTTCTTGATTAACAGTTATTTGTTGTTTCAGGCCGCATTACTCTTTCGGTTGGCGGGTGAACAACAAATTGGTATGTTGCTCTCTAATACTTTTTTAATCATCTTCTCACTGCTCAGAATCTTACTTTGATGTAGTCAAATGAGTTTATATGTGGAGATTCTGGATTTTTTTTGAACATATTGTAGTCTGCTGTTTTGGAGTTTTTGGGGCTGTACGTTTTCCATTTAAATAGATTTTTTGTATTAACTTCTTTTTTGCTTCTCTAGTGTTGGGTACCTCAGCCACACCTCCAACTGTTACAGGTGATTATGCAATTGGACTTGAAGAACTCGCTTCAATGACCAGGGATCATAATATTTTTTCTCTGCATCAATGTGGTGGCGTAAGTCAACTGTGAATATGCTTTCCTTGTTTTACACAATTTTACGTGTAAACTTGTTTACAGTGTGTGTCATCTCTTCCTCAATCAGGTTAAAGGCTTGTCAAATATGCTGAAAACCAATCTTGCCACTGGTATTGTTGGAGATGAGAATGATTTGATAAAGCGTATGAACACATTTGGAACAAATAGATATCCCCAGAAAAAAGGACGTGGTTTTTTGGTATAATATGTGGTTTTGAGTTGCTATCTTCTTCTTAATTACCAATATTTTGCTTACCCCATGCTTTAATTTTAATTGCAGAGGTTCCTTTGGGAAGCTTGGCAAGATTTAACCCTCATCATCTTGATTGTAGCTGCTATAGCATCACTGGGATTGGGAATCAAGACAGAGGTGTGCTTGGTTTCTATTATTTCTGTTTATTGTGTTTTGCTAAAACAATCCAAAGAAATACAACATAAATAAAGAACCTGTAGAATATCCGACTTATCATAGATTATTGGAAATTATATTTAAGGGACTATAAAAGAAAAGGAAGCTTTAGGTGTACCGGAGAGTAAAATGTCAGTATCTGCAAAATGATCATTATGAATTGGTCGAACATGAGAAGAGATGTTTGAAGTACTAGGAACTTGAGACAATAAACTATCTGAATCTTCAAAAAAAGTATCTATACAAATAAGATCAGATCTAGTCAAGTTATGAGTAATAGATGGAATAGAAAAGAAAGGTATATGCTCGAGAAAGACAACATGACGAGACACATAAAGTTTCTGAGTTATTGGATTAAAACAATACTTTTTTTAACCTTCACCATAACCAAGAAAGACACAAATAGCAGATCTAGAGGACAACTTACCGCGTTTTATATGAGAACGAATAACAAAACAAGCACAATAAAAAACTCTAAAGATGGAATAATCACGGGCATGCTCAGACAACTTTTTGAAAGGAGAAAAACTTATTATGATAAGATGAAATTGTATTAATCAAACATATAACTATAAGAATAGCTTCTCCCCAAAACACTCTAGGAACAAAAGCAGACAACAAGATAGAACGAGCAGTTTCAACAACGTGCATATGTTTTTTTCCAGAAAAGTCATTTTGCTCAAGAGTATCTGTACATGAAGAAACTACTGCTGCAATATTGTGGTGTGGTGGTTTGTAGCCCTGAGGTGGTCTATGAGCATTAAATTGTGACTGGCTGCTAGACTTCAAAGCTTGATTTTGCTATCTTAACTTGGGACACTGAGCCTTCCAATGACCTTTCTACCTGGAGAAACTGCACTTGTCGAAGACAACCCTTGTGTAAGGCTTATTTAGATTATTAGAGAATGACTTGGAGGGTACTGCTAGCACAGAAGGATTAGAAGTAGAAAGAATTTCTTTTTTTAGAATAAGAGTGGAGACGTATTTCTTCAACCAATAACGCATTGAAAACTGAGTCAATAGAAGGCAATGAAAAACGATGCAAAATTAAACCTCTAAGTCCTTCACAATCACTGCAAATTGTCGTTAAAAAATTTACCAATCGTTGTTCTCTACGAGCAATACTGGCACCACATGCCTTTAATTTTGTCGATTCTGTAAGGGTCAATTGATCCTAAAGATCTGTCATGGTAGAATAAAATTCTTGAATACTCATATTTTTCTGGTGAAGAGCTTGTATGCCATTCTCTAATTGATACTGCTTTGCAAAATATGATTGTATGAATAATCTTTGTAGGTAATCCTAAACCTTTTTTGTTGTCTCATTCTTCGCTAACTGTGTACCTAAGGAATGCTTAACAGAATTGTTAATCCAAGTAATAATTTTTGTATTGTTTGCTTCCCAGGCTTCTATCAAAGCAGCATAACCCTTATCAATATTCCTAGGTATCACAAAAGTTTCACTAACATATCTAACATCTTTTTATATTAATAAAATTTTTCATCACATAACTCCAATACGAATAATTCTTTCCATCTAACATTACACTCACAGACTGAAGCGAATCATCTCTTTCAGTAGCCATAATTAAAAAAACAAAGAAGACTAGAACGAAAACGAAAAGAAAACAAAATACCAGATTGTAAAAACTAAACAAATATCGTCTTGAAGTTGGATCTGTGAAAGCTGTGCTCGGGATTAAGTTTCGTTCCATGAAACCATGTTTTAATACCATGTTAAAACAATCCAAAAAAATGAAAGAGAAATATAAAAATAAGAGGAGGAGACTATGATTTCATTGATATTGCATGATGTTATCACAATAATCTAAAAAGAATAGGATTAACCTAAATACAAAGAGATTATATATAGGCTAAACCTAAAAGAAAATAAAAATACTATTCTATCCTTAATAAATAAAACAAAACAACTCTATATTTCTATGTTTTAGCTTGACTAAGCTAAGGATGCAAGTTGTATATCAGTAACTATTATGAGTATTTGCACAGTGCATTATTTGGGTAGATCTTCCTCTCCTTTTATTCTTTTTCAGACCTTTTCCTGTTTACACTGATATCTTGTTCACACTTCTTGTTCCTCATAGGGTTTGTCACATGGATGGTATGATGGGGCGAGCATCTCTTTTGCTGTTATGCTTGTCATAATTGTTACAGGTGTCAAATTCATTCTTCTTTCAATATAAGGCTTTTATGGTTGCTAGCAGAAGGTAGCCATGTATGAAAGTTTGGATGTTACAAGTTTTAGAAAGTTAGTATCCATCTGATTATATGGCTGTGAAATGGTTATGTCAAAGACTTCATGTTTTATTTACTTTCATCCTCCTGCATTCCAAATGAATTTTAAACAATGCTGATATTATTTTCTTGTACTTTTCTTCAGTACTGAACCGCTCTCTCATCATTTCTGGAAAAACTTCTATTGGGCCCACTCATTCAACTCCATGTGCTATTTTATCCAAGCATTGATTTTTCTTTTTTCTAACTATTGTTTTTGTCTGTTTATCTCTAGCTGTTAGTGATTACCGTCAATCTCTGCAGTTTCAAAATTTAAATAAGGAAAAACAAAACATACAATTAGAGGTATGCAATAAAGTGATGAAAATATTTTATTGCTTATTTTTCTATCTTCTAGCGTTTGGTGTTTAAAGGAATGGAAATATCTGAAATTGTTGCAGGTCATGAGAGGTGGTAGAATTATGAAAATCTCAATATTTGATATTGTAGTTGGTGATGTTGTGCCTCTTAGAATAGGAGACCAGGTGAGGTTTATTCCTGATGAATTTAGTTTTACTATGATTTGAATCACTTAAATTAACTATACAAATATTGAGGTGTTTCACTCAGGTTCCAGCTGATGGAATCTTGATTACTGGCCATTCTCTTGCAATAGATGAATCTAGCATGACCGGTGAAAGCAAAATTGTGAGTTCACTACTCATCTGGTTCTGTAATTTCTTGATAGTTGAAATCTATTATTACAAGTCTGTTCTCTATTGTAGGTTCACAAGGATCAGAATGCTCCCTTTTTGATGTCTGGTTGTAAAGTAGCAGATGGTATTGGCACTATGCTGGTAAAAGCGCAGTTTTACATTCTGTTCTCTTTTAAGCATGATCATGATGATTCTGAGTTATTTTTATGAAGCACCTCTCCTTTTCCTTTTTTTGTTGTCCATTGTAATTAACAGCAGCATTTCCTTTTATTTGCAAAATAATCTGGTATTTGTTATATGAATTTACCACCTTGTAGGCTCATTTCTTCTTGGCCCATTTTCAGGTAACTGGTGTTGGAATCAATACTGAATGGGGTTTGTTGATGGCAAGTATCTCAGAGGATACTGGTGAAGAAACTCCCTTGCAGGTTTCATCTCAATTCTTGTTACTTCAACTGTATCTAGCATCAATAAATGTAATTTGCTGCAGCTTTAAGGTTATCCTTTAATGACTGTGTTAGGTACGTTTGAATGGACTCGCAACTTTTATAGGCATTGCGGGGCTTGCTGTAGCTCTTTCTGTGCTTGCTGTCCTTTTGGGCCGGTAGGGTAAATGTTATTATTCAATTAGTCACTGTTACATTGCCTGTATACCAACTTACCGGCTACAATCTCATTATACCTGTTAGATATTTTACTGGAAATACAAAAAATCCAGATGGAAGTGTCCAGTTTATCAAAGGCGAGACAACAGTCAGTAAAGCAGTAGACGGAGTGATAAAAATACTTACCATTGCAGTAAGTGAAGTCCCTGGATTCATTTTATATTTATGTATTATGTAATTTCCTTACTAAATGTATAATCATGTAGGTTACGATTGTGGTGGTTGCCGTTCCTGAGGGACTTCCATTGGCTGTTACCTTGACGTAAGTAAAAGTCATCTCTATAATATTAGTGCATGCTATCTAGTGATCAGTATCTCATATCCATTTTCATCATATTTTTGTGCTTTATTGCGTCACAGTCTGGCATATTCAATGCGGAAAATGATGGCTGATAAAGCCTTGGCAAGTATCTTTCTCTATTTTCATCAAAGTCATTTTCTTCTATAATTCCCTCTGATTTGAATTCTAGTTTGTAAAACATCCCTGTCTAACAGCATAGATATTCAGGTTCGTAGGCTTTCAGCATGTGAAACTATGGGCTCTTCAACAACAATTTGCAGTGATAAGACTGGAACATTGACTTTGAATCAGGTGGGTTTCACTGTAGGGAGCACGAGCATGATTACTTAGTGAAGCGGGCATGCCGTGTTCTGTGCTTGGGTTTGATTTGTGGATGTTTCACTTTACAGATGACTGTGGTTGAGGCTTATGTTGGGAATCAGAAGATAAACCCACCAGATGACCCCTCACAATTGCAGTCAGAAGCTGGCTTGTTGTTATGTGAGGGTATTGCACAGAACACAACAGGCAATGTGTTTGTTCCCAAGGTAGCACTCTCTTTTGCTTTTGTTCTTTGCTTTTGTTGATTATTCTCGTGCTCTCTCTTAATCTAATCATTGTATATATTATTTCCTGACTTCTAGTTTGATAACGTTTTTTTATCTTGGACATCGTGGATTACTTTGAGAGCATATTTCCCTTGAAAGAATGAAATTTGTTGTTGACTGCTATTGTGGCAGGATGGTGGAGACGTAGAGATTACTGGATCTCCAACTGAAAAGGCTATCCTCTCTTGGGCAGTCAAGGCACAACCTCTAACCATATTCCACTGTCTATATTGAGTATATTAGTCCACTGTCCAGCATATCACACTTGCCATTTTCATATTTGTTTTTCTTAATTTTGTTATCAGTTGGGGATGAAGTTTGATGTTCTTAGAGCAGAGTCCAAAATTCTGCGTGTTTTCCCTTTTAATTCCGAGAAGAAGCGAGGTGGTGTTGCAATACAAACGGTATTCTCTTCAATCTAACTTTGCCCCTGACTTTGGTGATCACAAGTTGATCTGGCGTTTGGTATCAGTCATAATATTTTCTCCTCTATCATTTTGCATTTGTTGCATGGAAAATATAGCTGTTGATTTACCTGTTTGGAACCTGATGCATGGAAAATGTTGCCATTGATTTGCCTGTTGCTAAATCATTATTTCTTCATTGATTTAAGGATTGACAATGCTCTATGCCTGAAGCATGCCATAATCTTCTTGCACACTTTATGAGTGCAAGATCTCTCATTTGTGTTCATCACTGAACCTGTGCACTACTAAGTAATAAGTTGCTGTATTCTGATAAACTTTCGTTCACCATTTTATTTTGGCAGGCTGATTCTAAAGTTCACATACACTGGAAGGGAGCAGCTGAGATGGTTCTTGCCTCTTGTACTGGATATCTTGATTCAAACGGTTCATTGCAATCCATTGATAAAGAAATGGTGAGTGTTCTTTTGCTGAAATTGTTTTAAAGCTGGTTTCCATAGGTTTTATACGAAGCACACATACTGGAAGGTCATTGCTTTTTAATTTAAAATTTTGATTCTATCTGAAGTTTGCATTTTAGGGACCGGTGGTTTGTTAAATTAAAAATGGTAATATTTTGAGTTAGTTGCATGAAACACACAGCATCAGATCATAAAATAAGCCATCATTTGAACTGTTTCCATGCAAAGGTAAGAGAGTAATTTAGAATCTCTTAACATGTGACTGTTATTTTTTTTGGGTGACGATTCCTCTTGTAAATCCCCTTGCAGGATTTTTTTAAGGTCGCTATTGATGACATGGCTGCCTGCAGCTTGCGATGTGTTGCTATTGCATACAGACCATATGAATTGGACAAAGTTCCTACTGATGAAGAGAGCTTAGGAAAATGGGTTTTGCCTGAAGATGAGCTTGTTTTGCTTGCTATTGTTGGCATCAAGGTGTGCATTTTCACACCTCTTTTTCTCTTTTGGATTATGTGGATCTCTCTCTCCATAATTAATAAGTTGACCATGATATAAGGTTATTGGTGTAGATACGCTTTAGATGCTAGATGTCATTTATCTCCACCCATTCACATTTATAAGAAGACTCATCGATCATCCTTGCACTACTAGCATGGGAGCTCTTTTGGTTTTGACTGCATGTAGAACATATAGGTTTCATGCTTTGATTGAACTATCAAAAGTTTTATTGTTTCTTTTTTCTGATATGTAAATTAACTCAAGTTTTCCTTAGCCTGTCCATAAGTGTCAACTTTAATAGGTGTTTAGGCTTTACTTGTATTTAGCTAATGCATTCCTGTGCAGGATCCTTGTCGCCCAGGTGTAAAAGATGCAGTGAGAATTTGCACAGCAGCTGGTGTAAAGGTTGTTTATTAATTACAGAAATCATGTTTTAATTTTACTTTATGAAAATGGTCATGCCATCATATGCATTAACGGATGATGCTTAGAAGGCTGAAGTTTGTTATGTTTAATAGTCAATCAAAGTGACCTTTACTGAATTAGGAAAATAACATTATTAACAAAGAATGGAAGAGAAGGAAACAGAGGATGAGATATCCTCCTATAAACCACTACAAAAACAAAAAACTAGAGGTACAAAGCTATCTATCTCTTCGTATCTGCAATAACTATTTTATACCAAAGCAACTGGAATGTAGATGGTTATCCTGAAAGACTATTGCATATTCCTACTTTGGAGTGCACTGAGACAAAGCAAGACTAGCTGTTGCCTTAGCACCTTGCCCCTCTTGGAATTTCAAAAACCCTTACTGGGACGAGCATTTGTTGCTCTAATTTTAGCATTTCTTGTACCTGTATGAAATCTATTTGTATGTAAAATCTATCTCATCCATGGCATATTATGATGAAACGATTTGGGAAAAAGGCTAATCAGAATAATATGTTTGTGAAATCATAGGTACGAATGGTCACTGGAGACAATATTCAAACAGCAAAAGCAATAGCTTTGGAGTGTGGGATTCTCAGTTCAGGGGCTGATGCTACGGAGCCTAACATCATTGAAGGAAAAGTATTCCGTGCATATTCAGAAAAAGAAAGAGAAATAATTGCCAAGAAAATAACGGTTTGTTCCAAACAGCACAAAGTTTTTGACTGCACAAAGTGGAAATTTTCATGAAGTTTAGCTTATAATTACCTCTGGAAGCTGAGATAGCTGGTTTTGTTGTTTTTAGTATAAAAAATTGTTTGACTT
>Ga0307510_10004977_pt1 | contig 15721 bp, 9 predicted proteins | sample 12_EM_MG_FD_207224 | JGI IMG/M metagenome (GOLD analysis project Ga0307510, IMG submission 207224) | Populus trichocarpa ectomycorrhiza microbial communities from riparian zone in the Pacific Northwest, United States - 12_EM | ecosystem: Host-associated > Plants > Roots > Unclassified | place...
GTCTCATTTCCGTTGTCAATATTTCTGGCTCCCAAATTGTGCAATTTTCCCACTTCTCTGTCAAAGAATTCTTGACATCACCGCGACTCGTGAGCGCAGAAAACAAACACTTGAAATCTCTTTCATGTTATCACATTCTCCCCGAACCTGCACATGCCACCCTTGCACGTGCTTGCCTCGGCGTTCTTCTCCACCTCGATGATAAGATCAACAGAAATCTCATACGCCACATTCCTCTCGCCCACTATGCGGCTCGATACTGGATTGATCACGCCCAGTTCGAGAACGTGGCATCACAAGTTCAAGGCGTGATGGAGCGTCTCTTTGATCCACTGAGGCCCCATTTTGCGGCATGGGTCTGGTTATACGACGTGGATCGACATTGGTTGGACTCCATGTCCGAGATCCACCCGACGCCCCCCTCTGCTGTGCCTCTGTATTATGCGTCACTATGCGGTTTCCTTGGTCTCGTGGAGCACTTCGTTGCTGATCGTCCACAAGACATCAATTCCAGGGGTGGATTTCACAACACGCCGTTGTGTGCCGCATCCGCCAAGGGGAAATCCGACATCGTACAGCTACTGCTCAATAGCAATGCAGACCCTAATTTACGTGGCCATGAAGGCTGGGCCCCGTTGCACTCTGCATCGCATGAAGGGCACCTCGAAATAGCGAAGATTTTGCTGGACAGCGGCGTGGATGTGAATCAGCAGACGAACGATGGATGGGCCCCTTTGCTTTTGGCATCGACCTATGGAAAGTTGGACGTCACCGACTTTCTTATTCAACGCGGTGCGGTCATTGATATATGCAACAGCAGTCAAAATACACCTTTGTACCTGGCAGCAGCCAACGGAAAACCCGATATCGCCCGACTACTTCTTAATCATGGCGCAAGCATGAACATCACCAGCAAAAATACCAAGACCCCACTACACGTTGCAGCAGATATGGGGTATCATGGGATCGTGGAACTGTTACTTGGATTCGGCGCAAGACCTCATGCACGGACCAAGGCCCAAGAAACACCACTGGCCTTGGCTTGTCGTAATCAGAGACTTGAAGCTTCACGATTACTTTTACAGTATGGCTCAGATGCAAATTCACGGGACAAGAATGGCAGGACTCCATTACACTACGCGTCAGAAAATGGTTATCCTGACGTCACACAGCTATTGCTGGAGCACGATGCTCATGTGAATACACATGATTCAGATTGTCGAGCGCCATTGCATTATGCATCGGCTAATGGGCACCTTGACATCGTTAAGGTGCTCATCGAACACGGAGCAAACGTTGATGGCCACACCGACGGTGCGGAACAGCCTGAGGAGACTCCTTTGGACAGGCATGACAGCGCCGCCGAGTCGTGGCTCAAGGCCTTATGGTTTAATGTCTCATGGTTCACGGCATCATGGCTTTCATGGTTCACGACCTCATGGCTCTTATGGCTCAATGTCTCATGGCTCGGACACGTCGAAGTTTCCCGCCTTACAATCGAGCATGGGGATACCATATCTTCCAGTGATGACAGAGGCTCGACGCCATTCCACCTGGCGTCAAAAAGTGGGAAGATCCAAGTTGTGGAGTTTCTGCTGCAGCGTGGCATCGAGGTCGATATTCGTGACGCGAATGGAGGGACATCATTGAAACTGGCATCTAGCACCGGGAAGCTCGACGTCGTACGTTTCCTGATCGAGAAAGGCGCAGACATTCACACCAAGGATAACAACGGTTCGAATCCGCTGCACATCGCATCCCAAAACGGGCACGTCGATGTCGTCCGATTGTTGATTGACGGTGGCACTGCTGTCGATATCCGGAATGGGACTCAAATGACCCCGTTAGCCTTGGCATCGAGCGAAGGGAAGGTTGACGTTTTGCTCTTGCTCATCGAACGAGGGGCCGACCTGAATGCCCGGGATAACAAGAGCTGGGCCCCCTTACACTTCGCTTCACGATTCGGGCATGTTGACACGACGCAACTGTTGCTAGGCCGCCACGTCGATCCAAACATCCAAACAGACGACTTATTGACCCCATTACACCTAGCATCAGCCCACGGCCACATCGAGGTTGCTCAGTTGCTGGTCCAGCGTGGTGCAGCCATCGATGTGTTCGACGGTGAGCAACAAACGCCACTTGGCCGAGCAGCAGCGAACGGAAATGCCGACATCTTATGTCTCTTAACTGGCCACGGAGCGAACTTACATGCTACGGACGGCAATGGGTGTACTCCGTTACACACAGCATCACGAAGTGGTCACCTAGAGGTCGTAAAGCTGTTGCTTGAGAGGGGCGCAGATGTCGACCACCTCGACAAAGCCAATACCACTGCGGCAAAATTGGCATCTAAGCATAACAAAGCCGAGGTTGCAAGCTTCTTAGCCAAGTACAAGGCAGATGAAAATGTTCGTAACAACATACGCTCGGCCACGTCGGACCTAGGCGCCCAAGAAGTTCGGGAAGATGAGAAAACTATTTCGTTACAGATTGCCTGTAAAGAGGGGAAACTTGACATGATCAAGTCGCTGCTCGATCGGGGCGCAGATGTCAATTCCTGCATTACATATGACACGACTATCCTTCATCGAGCAGCGACGAATGAGGACGTCAAGGTCCTGTGCTTACTTCTCGGACGAGACGCGGTGGTGGATCCACGCGATAGGTTCGGGTGGACTCCGCTCCACTGGGCATCACGAAACGGGCATATTGAAGTCTCGCGGATGCTCCTCGACTATGGCGCAAACGTAAACGCAAAGAAGGTCAACTATTGGACCCCGCTTCATTCCGCAGCACACAATGGATTCCTCGAGCTTGTGACACTATTACTTGAACGTGGCGCTGACATAAATGTGTTAAGTGACAAGGGCCAAACCCCATACCAGCTATCGAAGCAACAGAAACACCAAAAGGTGGTCGATTTGCTCCGGAAGCGTGGGTCTGCGGACTCGGAAAGTGAAAGTGATGAATGAATACGGGTTGACAAGTTAATCACGTGGCTATCGTGGCGTCTGACTGACTGATATTTCCATCGACTGTGGTCCCTACGCCCTACGTAGTAACAAAAGCAACACGGAAATCCCCCACACATTGCTACCATGACAAATTTCGAAACAAGCACCCTTCATACTAGTACAGAATTGTTTTTCACTCCCTGGAGGTCAGCTCGCTGTTAGTCGGAGTGTGTTTTACTTCGTCAAATACTACAAAATTCAGCAGAAATCCTAAACTGACCTTACCTCTAATACCTATATCTTTTGTGTTACTCATCTATAAATAATGAGGAAAGACGGGCGGACGGCATCATTCTTCTCCACGTCACGCTCTCGATCAGAGAGTCTCATTGATGAGATCGTTGACATCCACTCACATTATATACTGTGATTGGCATCAGAACGCATAATCAAGTGATCCCAAGTCACTTTTATACGCACCGACACTCTCATCATAGTTCAAATCCCCTCCAGGCTCGCCAACCACTGCGTCAAACCCTGGCGGCGGCTGTGGTCCAGGCGGTTCTATATGTAAGGCAAAAAGAGCTCTTCATAGAATCTATAGCATCGCACCTGCATCAGGCTTGTGTCCGTTCGTGTAAGCTTGACTACCCTCCCCATCACAACATCGTTGAGAAGCATTGCCTTGTTTGGGGACGCGCTCCCAGAAGAGTAGTCGTTAGCCTGTAGATATCATCTCATCGCTCCAACCCCACTCAGATCCATAATTGAATGCAAGCTGACCTTTGACGACGTTGCTGACGTATATATACCTGCACCGAATCGACCAAAGTTTGTGCGCTGGCCCGCTCTGGCGACTTGGAAGGAGCTCTGTAGAAAAATGGCGCCTAAGTTCCAGGAGGAGCTGGCAGTGCGCTCGAGTGGCACCTGAATAATCCTGCACAAGTTGCAGTTACTGAGCGTGCAAAATGTGTTCTCAGAAGAGGTGTCCCCGATACGGCATCGGCGAACGGTGCCATGAAAGCGACGACGCGTGTTCCCACCAGGGATTCCCCTGCTTTGCTCTATCCTTTGCCTGACGTGCCCAGAGTCAGCCGTGTACACGGTAATACGAACGCATTCAAACTCGCTGATATCTGGACAATCTATCATTGATGGCCTGACCCGCATAGATCTTCCAGATCTACACAGTCATGTCAGACGAGATGAACGTCACTCCATGAAACGGAATGATCTGGCCTTGATTACATTTGGCACTGGTGTGGGGTGCTTCCATTGTTGAGTGAATTGTTGTGCCACTGCAATAATGCGTCTTTAATCTAGAACGACCTTGTGGATCACTGTTCAGGACAAACCATCTTGGTATGACGGGTCCCACATGAAAACTTCCAGGATGATAGATACTGATGAAATGAATAGTGAGCCAACAACCGCGGCGAGCCTCTCCAACAATAGGTCGACTAACCTCCGTTGACCACACGTAAGAGGTCAGAAACCATTGTGACAAAGTCATCAGCCCTGCCCACCCGTAAAGTCAGTGCTTCGGTGCTTCCAATAGATCCGAGTGGCTTGTTACCTAACTTGAAGGGCCATCTTATATAGATAGCCTCAGTGTAGACACTGCTTGGTCAGACCTCGCTGAGTGCCCGTCGCCGTCGGAGGTAGCCAGTGATGATATCGATGATACATCGATCGATTGATTTGACCTTTCTGGCTCTCGACCATCACGTGAGATTTCAAAACCCCATAGAATTTCTTCTGTGGTCGCACGGACAGCAGACCGTTGGCACTTATGTCCCTGACCATCGCTCCCAATCCTACAAAGTTAGTTAATCCATAATCATGCTGAGCCTGCAAGCGCAGACCGGCGCTAGCGAGTGGGTAAAGTAGAAGGCTACCGACTGGATCTGCTGCAGCAGTCAATCAGCACGAAACCGATGCGTCTGTCCCTTAGCCTCGTGACGGTGCATGCAGTATTTGAATTTGAATACACTTTGCGAGTGTCGTAAGTGTGTCGTATCTTGGTGACGTAAACGTCACGTGCACGCTGCCCACCAACCACGTCGCGCGCAATTGTCCACCGTCCGAACTGCGTCCATGTTCAAATCTATCTCTAGGCTCTCTGTGGGTGAAAGGATTCTATAAATTAAATTCCAGGCTTTGATGTGCTCATGATTTTCCCAGCTTGCTCCCTTGACCCGTGGGTCACCCGCAGCCACATCATTCGCCCTACGTCGACTTCTCTCTTCGGAAGCCCGCGCGCAAATTCAAAAGGCCATCGATGCCTCACCGCTTGTCCTTTTTATGAAGGGCACGCCAGAATTGCCACAATGTGGTTTCTCCCGCGCTGTCATACAAGTTTTGGATCTGCACGGTGTCCCACACGAGAAGATGCGGACATATAATGTGCTGGAGGACCCAGAGTTGAGGGGTGGGATCAAGGAATTCTCGTGCGTTTACTCTCTCAGCTGAACACGGCGTCCTCTCATTTCCGTAAAATTTTAAAGAGAGTGGCCAACAGTTCCCCAGCTATACGTCAACTCGGAATTTATTGGGGGATGCGACATCGTCCTCGGAAGTGAGTCGAGAGATGATTTATTATTCGTGTATAAACTGAGTGGATGGTATCTATTACATGACAGTGCATCAATCCGGAGAGCTTGAAGAGCTCTTGGAGAGGCATAACATTATCCCAAAATTAGATGAGGAGACGGCCACCAAGGCCACATCATCATAGCTGCATTGACACGTTCATTGCCCCACTTTTGCGCTATGATATGAAAAGATAGACTTTCGGATACAGATGTAGCGACAATAAGAAGCACCACTCACAAGAAAAGGAACGAATGAACACATACAGTACGGCTTGAGGTCATTCATCCACCTCAATCGAACCATCTGGGTTCAACCGTCCGCGACGGACGGCTTCGCCTCGCGCACGGAGGAGATCCTCCACATTGCGCAATTTGCCGTCTTCTGTCGACTCCTTGAACCATCCGAGATTATCAGCTATCAGGTGCCTACGTGGTGGTCAGGAGGTGGTCAGGAGGGCTGTGATATCTATAAATATGTAACGGCAACTTTTGCATTACCTTGTCTTACAACCTGGACATTCGATCAGCACAATCCCTTTCTCATATGCCCGCTTGGTGAACTGGTGAGTCGATCGCGTGGAACAGTTCCCGGCCGTGCACGTAAAGGTCAAGGATAGTCTGGGCTCATCTACATCAGATCTTGCTGCCTGAGCGTCCGAGGTGGTTGTAGAAGGGGCCGAGCCGACAGAGACGGGGGGCACACGAGTAGAGTTGTGTCGTACCGCTAAGGATCCACGGGACCGCGGTAACGAATAGGTGGCGAGAGGGGGGCGTTGTAACCGCAATATCTGCAAACGAGCCGCCAAGTTGCGGAACAAGTGGAAGGGCAGCATGAATGACGCTGTGCCCGCAGAGGAGACACAAAATGATCATGTCAGCGACACGGTTTTCAGCTCCGCCTGAAAGCGCGTCAATGCAGGATGCAGCAAGCGGCGCGTGGCACGCGTCAATCGTAATCAGCCTTGAAGCATATACGCATCTTGCGAGCGTTCCCTCCTTCGTTTACCGCGTATCCCAAAACTGTACACCCTAGAATATGGCGGATCGTTCGCGCAGAGAGCGTCATGCAAAGTCGGATAAGTTTGCCGCACTCAAGCTGGCACGACAAGGTGGTCGGCGAGAATGGAAGGTCCGTCGCAACTCTATACGCGTTATCTCGCGACGCTCAAACGCTATCGACCGCTCCTCTTTCGTAATCTCAGGGAGAGGAGGCAGAGATTTATGACGAGGTCACAGAGGACCAATACAAAAGCGTCGTTCGAGGTCGTTTAGCCAAAGATGACTTCGTCGTCGACGACGGCGTCGGTGACTATCTCGACAATGGCATGGACGACTGGGAAAACGATGACGCGCGGGACTACTCAGAGGATGAGGCCATGTACAAAACTAGTACGTCAACATTGCCCCTCGCGTTCATTCATCCTGATTTGATGAATTCCCGACCTGCAAAGCCAAACCGAAAAAAGTCAAGACCAAGGTGCAGACGAAAAGCAAGCCACCACCCCCAGCGACGACCTCAATCAGTGCTTATCGTCCGGCTGTATCGAAGGAACAGGAGGATGCCTTCATGTCAGGTCTTCTTGGCGACTGGGACGCCTCAAATGCTATAGCTGCATCCAAGACAAATTCTCGGCCAGGAAAGCGGAAGCCCTCCCCAGATTTCCGCTATGATGATCGCTCTTCCTCCCCTGGGCCTTCCTCAGATAGAAGGACTGCGTACGGACGTAGTGGTCCACACAGTCATCGCGACCCATTCGTGGACACTTCCTCGGATGGACCCCCTTCTGATGGCTTTGATATCGGAGGCGAGTTGTCCTCGGACGACGGTCTAGTCACAAGTCCAAAGAAGAAGGTCAGGACGGAAGCCAAGGGGATCGCACCAACAATCGAAAAGATGGGCGCTATGGAAGTCACAAAGTATCCTGCCCCTCAAGATGACGATCACGATTTCTTCGACGATATCCCATTTCATGACGTGATGGAGACTGATGAAAAACCTGCTTTGCCAGCTAAGGCCGAGCAGGTGGACGTGGTGCTGCCAAAGTTTCCAATCAATGACGCGCCCGTCAAAAAGGAAGAGAACCCGTCTTGGCTTTCGGTCTACGATTCGCTGACTGTGAAGCCTGATGAGAGCCTTGGGAAGCTGGGTAACACAGCGATGGCATCTTCATCTTCCACACACGCCTCCACAATTTCTGCTCTTGAGGACGATGGCTCATTTCGCTTCTTCTGGCTCGACTACCTTGAGCATGAGGGAGCCCTCTACTTTGTTGGCAAGACGCTCGACAAGAACACCAACTCATTCGTTTCTTGTTGCGTGACTGTAGCAAATCTGCAGCGCAACCTGTTTGTCCTTCCGCGTCCCTACCAACTCGACGAAGATGGTTGCGAGACAGATGTCGTCCCAGACATGCCGGCCGTGTGGAGAGACTTTGACCAGGTCCGGAAGAAGGCAGGGATAAAGGCCTGGAAGGCGAAATTCGTGAAGCGAAGATATGCGTTTGGCGATTCTGATGTACCCAGGGAAGAGACGCAGTGGTTGAAGGTTGTCTACGGCTTTGAAGGTACGTTTTCAGGTTTATCAGGGTGATTGTGCTTATCGAGGGCCGTACTGTTAGAGCCCCAAATTCCTGCGAATGTCTCTAGCCCAACCTTTTCCCGAATATTTGGGACCAACACAAACGCTTTCGAACTCCTTGTTCTGAAGCGTAAGATCATGGGTCCTTGTTGGCTCCAAATAAAGAAGCCCCATGTAGAATACAAAGGGGTACGTTCTTCATAAGTGAGCTTAGTCCCCTGTCTCAAGTCCTACATAGGTTTCTTGGTGCAAGTTCGAGGTGACGGTCGCGGACCCGAAAGATATCAACCCTTTTTCGGAGACGGACTCAAACGCTCCGAGAGACATACCTCCTCTCACTATTGCAAGTCTAAGCATTCGTACGATTGTCAACCATCACGAAAATACCCGGGAGGTTGTTTGTGCAACAGCAAGGATATGGTCGAACAGTACGTAGCCTACGATTCTGTTAAAGGGTTATAGTTTTTACCATCTCTAACAGCTCAGATTGATGACCCAACACCCCCGGAGGCTCTTCCCTGCACGGTACATACCCTCGTTCGACCACTTGGCCGCTTTCCCCCTGGTTTCGAAGCAAAAGTGAAGTCTAATGCAAAAGGCTTGATATCCCCAATGAATAACGAACGGATGCTCCTCAACAGCCTTCTAGGTTTGTGATGATTTTGCAACTCGCCAGCCTTCTCATTAGTATGGCATCCCCAGTAACGTTACACAAAGCCGATCCCGATATCCTTGTCGGGCACGACTTCCTTGGTGTTTCCTTGGATATTCTCCTCCATCGGATGAGAGACCTCAAAGCGGATCATTGGTCCCGCATTGGTCGCTTCCGACGTTCCAAGTGGCCAGGAATTGGTCGGCAGGGAACCAACCTCCGCTTTCTGAACGGCCGTTTACTTTGTGATCTTGCCTCGGACGGCGCCAAGAGCATGATATCCTCGACAACATGGTCCTTGACGGAGATGTGTGCTACACATCTTAAGAGTGTCAGACAAGACATCGACCCCGAAGACACTCCGAGCTATTTCGATGACGGCGTCAGCACACCAGATCGTCTTATCACGTTTGTGCGCCACTGCGAAGTAGATGCCCATTATCAGATGGCTATCGCAGCGAAGGTGCAGATTTTGCCCTTGACGCGACAACTGACGAACCTGGCTGGCAACTCTTGGTGCGTAATACCTCCATAAATGCTGTCAAGGATACTCAGCGCCGCTCGTTATAGGAACAAGACCCTGAATGGTGGGCGCGCGGAACGGAACGAATACATTTTGTTGCATGAGTTCCATCGTTTGAAGTACATACGCCCAGACAAACAGTGGGGAAAGAAGGTTTCTCCAGTAAAAGTTGAACAAGATGAGGATGGCGAGGGCGGACAAGCCAAGACATCCAAAGGCAAAAGGGACAAGTACAAGGGTGGTCTAGTCTTCGAGCCCAAGCGTGGTTTATGGGATAAGTTTATCCTTGTCATGGACTTCAACTCCTTGTATCCCAGTATCATCCAGGAGTACAATATCGACTTTACCACTGTGGACCTGCAGGATTCGGACGTGCGTTTGTACATCTACAGGATGTTGTCGTCAACTGAATGAACCCTTTAGGATGATAAAATCCCTGAACCGCCGGGGTCAGAGGTACCGCAAGGGGTGTTACCTCGTCTTATTGCTACCTTAGTTAGCCGGCGACGTCAAGTCAAGAGCCTCATGAAGGACCGATCGCTCTCAACCGCAAAGTTATTGCAAGTATGTTACTCTCGCTTTCTGCAATTGGTTGTGTCGCTCACGGCTGAGATCTAGTACGATATCAAGCAGCAAGCGCTCAAACTTACTGCCAACTCTATGTATGGCTGTCTTGGTTTTGAATACTCACGTTTCTACGCCAAACCGCTCGCAGCTTTGACAACATTCAAAGGTCGCGAGATCTTGACGCATACACGCGAGTTAGCAGAAAGCCTACAGCTAGATGTGAGACATCAACACTCGCCTTAGAAAGTCGCTGATTTAGTACCCCAGGTCATTTACGGAGACACCGATTCCGTCTTCGTCAATTCTAATGTCACTGAGCTTTCGGAAGCTCTGAAAATATCCGCGGAGTTGAAGAAGGCCGTCAACGATCGTTACAGGCTTCTCGAAATCGACCTTGACGGCGTCTTCCAACGGCTGCTTCTGCTCCAGAAGAAAAAGTATGCCGCGGTCAAAGTCGAGGATGGCTTTAGAACCTCCACGGAGGTGAAAGGTCTTGACATGAAACGCCGCGAGTATTGCGCGCTGTCGAAGACAGTCTCGCAGTACGTGCTAGATCGGATTCTTTCTGGCGAAGCCACGGAGATCGTTGTTGAGCGCATCCACGAATATCTCACCACCATCGGCGAGGAAGTGCGTGGTGGCAAGATCAAACCCGACGAGTTTATCATCTTCAAGCGACTGGGCAAGAACCCGGAGGACTACCCGGACGCAAAGAGCCAACCCCATGTGCAAGTCGCGCTCAGGATGAAGACGCGTAACCTCACGGTACGAGCCGGCGATGTAATTCCGTACATCTTTTGCTCTGGCGAGGCGGACGCGACGGGAAATTCTGTACAAGCAGAGCGGGCAAGACATCCGGATGAACTTCGCAAGGCTGGCTCCGAGACCCAGGCTGGTCTGTACAGCCCATCTCTCGGGATCGCGTGTCGTCTGTTTATTCTCGTATTGTTTCCACAGACTACGAGTATTACCTCGCACATCAGATTCTACCGCCAATCGAGCGTCTTTGTGATCCGATTGAAGGAACTGACCGTGCTCGTCTCGCCGAGTGTTTGGGTATGTCCTTCCCCCCCGCTCTCTGTGACAGCCTCTTGATGTGATGCAAGGTCTCGATCCTGGGCGTTACCGATCCGTAACCGCAAACGAGGTTGAGGAACGTCGTTTCAACGCGCTAGACTCGCAGCTACCCGACATTGAGCGGTACAAGGACGCGGCGCCATTCATTGTGCGTTGCCGCGCCTGCGAATGCAGTGTGGGCTTTGCCCCCGTGGAAAATAGATCTGTGCGTTTGGTCCCCGAGCTCGATCAATGCTCACGCCTCATCCATTGATTGATATTCTAGGAATCCTTGGTCAAGGCCAAAGGAGTCACGTGCCCTATGTGCAGTAAAAGCTATGGGACGGCGAGCCTGCAGGTCCAGCTCGAATGCCAGATCCGAGAGCATATTCACAGGTACTACGAGGGCTGGACCATCTGTGACGACCCGACCTGTGGAAATCGTGCGCGGATGATGGGAGTGTATGGGCGAAGATGTCTGAAGGATTGGTGCTATGGATCTATCTCGTTTGAGGTGAGCAACCCACAACACTTACCTCGGCGGTTTTGGAGGTTGGACTGAACGGTTTGTGGTCCAGTATTCGGATGCGATGCTTTACAACCAGCTGCGCTATTTCCTATACCTATTCGATATCGAGAAAGCGAGAGCATCCAATCCTGGTACGTGACGGTCACCCTGAACATACTTCACAACTAACGAAGGCATTGGTTTTTCAGACGAGATACTTACGTTGGCGGCGAATCACGGCGATTTTCTTCAGAGAATGCGACAGACTGTCGAAAAATACTTAGAACAGAACGGTCGGAGGTGGGTGGACATGGGTAGTCTCTTTTCTTTCATGAAGCCATGAGTTTGTATTATCTTGACTTAGCCTGTTGTATGGGCGAGAACATCTTGTATATGTACCCACTGTCAAGTCATAATGTGTCCGTGATACCTCACAATGATGACAATAACACGCTCAGTTTTCAGCTGTTAGTCTTGATTCAATGGTAACATGTCTGCAGTGGTTGTGTAACTCCGGCGATGATACACAAGAGGTAATGTTCGAATGGTATCGTCATCTCCTATGCCTACAGCCTGTGGCACGTCTTCAACGCGTAGGACCTTGGCAATGAATAACTCCGACTCGATATCACCACCATCACGCATTCCCTTCGTTTTATCCGACAGCTTATCCCCTAATACAGCTAGGTCATTCAACGGCCATGGGGCGCCGACGACCCTACAAGATAGTGCACCGAGGCAACCGTGTAACATCGGAAGACCGTCGCGCGATAGTGACCATTGGATGCCGGGGTCCTCGAAGGGGCGCGGGTGACAGTCCGGACGGGAGAAGAGTATGGCAGCGTGCGTTTGGGGCGCAGCGAGGAGGTTGATGACCATGTGGGCGGACGAAGAGGGTTGTGCTGCCGAGGAGAGATCTGCGAGCGCAGTGGCCATACGCGACGGTACGCGGAGGGAGAATGCGACGAGATGATGTGGCGCCATGGAGATGGACGTGAACGAGGACAGCGTCGCGCCATGAAACAACGGGGAAGTCGATGTCGTCATCGAGGTTGATGGTGATGGCCTGGGCGGTGACTGCGCGGCGGTGGACGATGTGGGTGCGGCATACTTTGGATGCTTTGGCATGAAGGACGTCACGACGGCGACGGGCTGCGCTGTCTCGCGGAGAAGCGCGCGTATTTTGTGCGAGAGCGAGCGTGCATTGATGTTGTGATTCGTCGTGAGATCGGAGGAGGACCAACGCTTCGCGGTTGCAAGTGAGAGTGCTGCTGGGCGGGACATAGGCCAAGTGACTTCCCCAAGCCGAGGTAGAAATGGGCTCATGCGATGTTTGCACTTGTTGGGGAGCGAACTCGGTTCAATTACTGCTTGTTTGCATCCGATCTTTCTACAGCAGAAACTCGTTGAATCTTGCACGATTCCAAAACTGTGACCCCGGAATGATATCAGTACTAGTGGCCTGGCTTGTGGAAAACGCTTCTCGTCCCAATCTAAGGCCTTCGGATGTTATCTACCTCCACATGCTGCTCATCCCCTGCCGCCATTCCTTCGTCTGCCATGTGGTTTTTGAACTACTTATACTTCACCGGGCCCCGGCTACCTTGGTGGCGAATCTCATGAGTGAGCCGAAACTGTCTGGTAAGATCTGAAGGTTGCTACCATTCAGCATTTAGCATACAGAATGTTCATCTCCCGTCACTCGTCCATATTCCTCGCTACATCTTCGGCACCCAGGTACTCACGGTCGCATGATGGCACCACGCGGACATTCTCACCACAACTCGGGTCTGCTTGTGCATTCGCCTGACATCACTTAGACCTCCTCTTATCTATAGCACAACGTGGGATTGGATACCCCGACAAAGGGCAGAACGGGAAAGCATTCTCACGCCAAATTCGAAAGTTGAAAACCCACCACGACGAGCTGCGCGAGAGTGACTCAGCTCTGGATCTACCCCCCAAACCGGACTTAACCGGACCGGTGCAACACTCTTGACCGAGTCCGGCTGGCAAATATATATATATATATAAATCAGGGGTTTTCCTGATGTGCCGTGCTCTGAATCCTTCCGCTTCGCTTTGCTTTCGCCACGTTGGTAATCATGATGCCACTGTCCACTTTCCCACTTCCTCTCACCATGAATGGGCCACCTGTTGGATATGGTTGGGAAGAACATGAAATGTCACTATCATCTACCACCTCTGCATTTGACACTGGAATAGATCGACGAGACACATTCCTTGGACGACGTCGCTGTGTCATCTGTGGGGTCTCAGGTCGGCCAATTCTCGAGCGTTGCCACATTATCAGGAACTCAGAGCTCGATGTCGTAAGTTGAAAATGCATTTGCCCTTACCTGATGTTGAAATGAGACACAGTGGTCACAGCTCAAGCTCCATAGGTGGATGGCCCGTGGATCCCTCTTCAGGCCAAAGACCATCCTCGACATGAGCCCCGTGATGGTCTACTGATGTGTAAGAACCATCATGCTTGGTTCCATGGATATAATTTCTTTATACGGTTTTTCCCTGATGTGAGCTGATTCTACTTTTCTTCGGGCCAAGTGTTCAACAAGGAACAGGTTCGCAAATTCGTATTCATCAACTACTCCAATGACTGCGACAAGCAGCCATTCCATGGTAAAGCCATCGCCCTCGACATTCGTGATCACCATGCTCCATTTCCTTCCCTATTCATCATCCACGAGATGCGTGTCCGTGGATTCCACCCGTTTGAACCTGTCTCTCCAGCCATTTCTCACGACTTGTATTGGCAAGACTGGATCTCGTCGGGCGGTATCTTTGATGACACCTCGGGTTCTTTCAATCGTGCCCCCCTACCAGACAACGGTAATGACGACAACGGCGGCTCTGCGCAACCACAGTCGCCTACAACGAGTGCAGGCGGTGGATCGTCTGTTGGATTTACGCTAGAGCTCAACTCAGATGTCATCGCTGAGATCCTCTCAGTAACGCGTACCATGCCGTCATGGAAGGCCTGCCAAATGGAAGGCACAAGCTGGACTGGGACGGCAGAGGAGAACATACAAAAATATGTCTCGTCTATTGGTGTAGAAGGCTGTCAATCTCCTTGATTTCTACCCCGTAGGCCCAAGAGGCAGCCAGAAGAAATGAAATGAAGTGGTTGGTCGGACGTCCCAGTGGTTGACACTGTTGTATGTTTGGTCTCCAGAGTTGGCCCGCATTAATGTATTTTAGCAGACCATCGCCTCTAAATACGGCATCTTAAATGTATTCTCTGCGGCGGTATGTTGATACTGGTACCTCAAAGTTTACTACCGAAGTGGGCCATCTCCTTCGGAGGTCAATCAACCGGTCAACGTGGTCAAGCCCAGTACGACGTCACTTCGCTGTGGTTCACTTGTCGCCCACCAACCAATCAGTATTAATCAGTTCCCACAACCGTCCAGTATGTCTAGAGGACCCTGACCCTGAACACCTCAGGCCTCAGGAGCCGAGCACGCACCGGTAAAGATAGGGGTAGAAGTCGGACGTAAGCGCATGACATACCGTTGACCTCACCACCTGAGCTCGCCTTATATTCCCAGGTCCACAACATGTATAATACCTCCTTCCTCGAATGCTAGCCCACCGGGCTCAGTGGCAGCGCATATTCGCGTACCGCTGCGGTAGGTCGCGATGACGATTCTACTATCGTAGGTGCAGTGGTTTGTATTTGAGTATGTGTTTGGGTTTGTGTCTCTGTAGCCGGGGCGTAGCTGGGCTGGTTGAGTGTGCCTGTTGGTGTGGTGCGGCAGCACAGGATAGGGCTGCGCACCGCCGCACCATACCAGTCGGAGCCGTAGCTGCGGCAACACTATTTACACTACGGGCCATGTGCATTCACTCAAACTTGCATCAATAAACCCCCATTGATTCTTACAGAAAATACTTTACAAAAATCTATGTTTTCTGGAAAAAAAGGCACCACAAAGTATGAAAGGTAGAAATATTAGATATAGTGTTATAATGATGACACCGCGCATTATAGAGACTTTGGCGATGACACCTGGGTTGGGCCCTGGCATGGATCCAACGGCCCAACGGACTGTGTTTGTGAGGTGTTGTTGTTGCCATTGTCCTGCGGGTCATCACGAATTAATGAGTTGGAGGTGGCATCGAAGATGTTGTCCAGTAGAATTAGTGTTGCGATGGCTTGAGCCGCATGTTTTGAGAAACATGCGATAACTTGATGAATAAAATAGATACAAATATGAAAATATTTATGTGAATGGATTGGATCAAAAGCCATGGGGCCACTT
>Ga0307510_10004978_pt1 | contig 15721 bp, 15 predicted proteins | sample 12_EM_MG_FD_207224 | JGI IMG/M metagenome (GOLD analysis project Ga0307510, IMG submission 207224) | Populus trichocarpa ectomycorrhiza microbial communities from riparian zone in the Pacific Northwest, United States - 12_EM | ecosystem: Host-associated > Plants > Roots > Unclassified | place...
CGAAATCGATATGCATGCCCGACTTGGTCCACAGGCTCTTGATGCTGTTCTTGTCATCGGGCGTGTAGGGCGGCGGATTGGCCTTGCTGTACAGGCTGCCGAGGATCACCGGATAACGCGGGTCGCCGCTCAGGAAGGCGACGATCACCTCGTCGCCGATCTCGGGATAGAAATCCGAACCGATATTCTTCGAGGCATAATAGGAACCGAAACGCGCCCATACGCCGTCGGTCGCCTGGAGCAGCGGCAGCGTGACCAGCACACGAAACTCGGCGTCCGGGTCCTCATGGATCTGCTTGACCGTGCCGACCATGATATTGTTGGCCGGCGGCAGCTGGCCAGACGCGCCGGGCGCGGTGATCTGCGCCGCGCTGGCGGCGAACCAGCCGGGCGCGAGGCCGAGCTCACAGGTGGTGCGCCACCAGCCTTCGGCCAGCTGGTGATGCACGCCCGATACCCAGGCATTGCCGTTGAAACGCGCGCCGAGCCCGGCCAGCGTCACCATGCACCCCGTCACCGCCAGCGCGCTGCCGGCAAAGCGCACCTCGCCGCGCAGCTTGGCGAGTTGGCTCTTCAGCAGCTCGGCCGAGGACCAGTCGGTCAGCTCGCTGTCGAGCAGCGCGCCTGAGGATTGCTGGTTATAGCTGGTCACGCCGAACACCCCGGCCAGCGTGCTCGACGAGAGATTGCCCGGCGTGCTGACGCTGGAGCTCGGCGTCGAGGACTGGAGCAGTTTCTGCGTCGCCGGGTCCCAGGCAAAGCTCTGGATCGCCGAGGGGTTCAGCTGGGTCGCGGCATCGATCTCACCCTTGAAATCGAGAATGTCCTGACCCCAGGTCAGCGACAGCACCGGGCTGGTGCTGGTCTTGGGCGCCGCGACGGTAACGGTGGCGTCGGCGACCATCACCACCATGCCGCTGGCCTCGGCGCGCATCACCATCAGGTCCCAATCGGTGGCGTAATATTGCACGATCGCCTCGTGCGTCACGCTGGTCGAGCTGACCTTGGGCGTCAGGCCGGAGACATTGCCGATCAGCTTGGTGCACAGCGCGCTGTCGGTGGTTTTCTGGAACACCGCATTGTTGCGCGCCAGCGTCATCGCCATCGCCTTGTCGGTCGCCTCGACCACCAGCAGCGACGGGCTGTTGACGTTGGCCTCGAGGCCGTGACGCTGGATCACGCCCGAGAAGATCTGCGTCTGGGTCGAGCCGTAGCCGAGCGCGATGGTCAGCGTGGCGCCGGGGATCAGCGCGGCGGTCTCGCTGATCGGGAAGGTCTCGTCGGCGGCGCTGCCATCGGTGATCACCAGCCGCGCGCGCGGCAGGCGGTTGACCCCGGTCCATACGTCGATCGACACCACCTGGATGCTGCTGTCGAGCGCCGAGCCGTTGGCGCTGATCGCCCAGGTCGGAATGACATTGGCGAGCTGGGTGGGGGAAGGCGCCGCCATCAGAGGCTCGATCCGCTGAGCGGCGGGAACAGCAATTGCGTGCCGGGCGGCACACCGCGGAAATTGGACAGGCCGTTGAACGCCGCGACCTTGGCGTAATAGCGGCTGTCGCCATAGATGCGGTGGCACAGCAGCGGCAGCGTGTCGCCCGCCTGCACCGTGACGAGATGCGTCACGTCGGGCGATCTCTTATAGGCGCCCTTGGCCAGCTGCGCCTCGCTGGCATAGGATTTGAACGTCACCGCGACCTTGGCGCGCAGCGGCGTGCCGTCGGGCATGAACAGGGTATAGTTGGTGCTCATGCTGGTCAGCACGCACTGGAACTGCAGCTGTGCCCAGGCGAGGATCAAATAATTGGGGCTGTGGATCGCGCCGTTGAGCGTCGCGGTCAGCGTGGTGAACTGGCTGATGCCATCGGCCACGCCGTTGGTATAGCTCTTCTGGTTGCCCGGCGGCGGGATCACCCCGGTCGCGTCGAAGATCAGCTCGAACGACACATCCTCATCGGCGATGCGGTTGAATTCGGGGCTCGGGCCAGGGCTGCCCTGCGCCTGGCGATCATTGTAGCGGATCGACGTCTTGCGGCTGTAGCTCGCCGGGTTGATCCACACCGTGAACGGGTTGTTGGCGCCGCTGACCTTGGTCGTGAAACCCGAGTCCGAATAGGCGGTGATCGTCATCTTGGTTGGCGCGGGCACCGGCATGTCAGCGCTCCTCGCGCTGGCGCAGGTTGCGCATCACCTGGCTGACGCAGCTGCTGACGATCTGGTCGATATGCGCCTGGGTCAGCGCGGCACCGCCTTCGGGCTCACCGGACGGACCCGCGCCTCCGCTCGGGCCGGCGCCGCCGCCATGCTCCACCGCGCCCGACGGGCCTGCGCCGCCGACCGCGATATGGACTCCGATCTCGCTGATTTCCAAAGGCATCCGGTTTCGCCCCCCGCACCGCGATCAGACGCGCGCCGGGCGGCACAAGCCACCGGCACGTCGCCGCGAAACCTCATTGTCGTGCCGCACCGGCATCTGCCCCGCGCCGTTCATACGGTGACTGCCGACGTCGATGGCGGGGTTGGCGGCGTTACCTTGCGCGTGACGCTGCCGTACGAGATCTCCATCGTCTCGATCAGCACTTCGTTGCTCTTGGCATTGAAACCGCTCGCCTCCCATTTGACCGGCCAGGCATTGTCGAGCGTCCAGGTGATCAGCGCCTGCCCCTTGGGTGAGATCAGGATGACGTTGATGATCTGCGTGACGATCGGCGTCGACAGCGACGAGCCGACCGTCTGGTTGGCCCAGTCGGCGAACAAAGAGGTCAGCGTCATGTAACCGCGCTTGAGCACGAGGTTGCCGTGCTTGGTCACCCCGGGCAGCTGATGGACATAGGCGTTGAGGCCGCCCTCGGTCACTTCCTCGACCGTGACGTGCGGGTCGATCCCCGAAACTTCCTGAAAGGCGGCATCGCTCTTGGGCTGTTGCGTGCCACCGGTGCCGGGCACGATCGACACGCAAAAGGCAAAGGCCGGCGGCGGATAATAGGGCGTTGCGGCCGGCGTCGGTGTCGCGGCGGGCGTAGGAGGGGGCATTGTTCAATGGGTCCGCGATAACGAGCAAAAGCACAGATATTTGGGGCGCGGCAACGCGCCGCGCCCCCGGGAGATCACTTGATCGAGACCGCGAGGGTCTCATAGGCGATCTCGATGCTCTCGACCGCGACCTCGTTGCCGTCCGACTTGAGGTCGGTGCCGGTCAGCTTGGTCGGGAAGGCGTTGTTGAGCGTCCAGATCATGCGCGGCGCACCGAGCTCGTCCTGGAGGTTCACCACCACGGTCGACCGCGCGATGGTGTTCATCGCGATCGAGCTGAACCAGGTCCACAGATTCTGGTCGGTGACGAAGATGCCCTTCTTCATCGTCACATTACCGTATTTCTTCAGCCCCGGCATCTTGATCGGGGCGAAGATCGCGCTGTTGCCGGCGCGATATTCGATGATCTGGGCCTCGGCCTCGAGCCCGGTGACTTCCTGAAACACCGGGGTGCCGGGAATGCCGGTCACCGAGAAGTAGAATTTAGGAAGTGGCCATGTCGTATTTTCGGCGGACATCTGTGTCTCCTGTCAATGCGAGTTGGTTTGAAAAAGCGGGCGCTTAGCTGCCCATGGTCTGGGTGAAGGTCAGCTCGATGAACTCGGCCGGGTGGATCATCTGCAGGGTGACCGCGACGACCATGTAGCCGTTGAGCACATCCTGCGCGGTCATCGTCGCGCCGAGCCCGCAATTGACCGTGAAGGCGTCGGTCGACTTGGCGCCCATCAGCCCGCCCTGCTGCCACAGGCCGGTCAGGAAGGCCGAGATCGACGAGGTGACGTTGGTCCAGGTGATCGCGTCATTGGCCGCGAAGACATAGGATTGCAGCGCCAGCTTGATCGTCTGCTCGACATAGATGAGCGTACGGCGGACTTGGATGTAACGATAATCCTGGCTGTTGCCGTCGAGCGTGCGCGCGCCCCACACCACGTTGCCGCGACCGGGCTGGGCGCGGATGATGTCGATCGCCTGGCCATTGGTCGGTACGTTGAAGCCGCCCTGCTCGCCGTCGCTCATGTCGTAGAGCGGCGACACCACGCTGGCCAAAGCGATGTTGGCCGGCGCGTTCCACACGCCCGTCTGCACGTCGCTCTTGTTCCACACCCCGGCGAGCGCACCGCTGGGCGGCGCGACGTTCATGGTGTTGGCGATCAACTGCTCGATCTGCGCGAAAATCGGCAAGGTGTTGAGCAGCAGATTGTCGACCGACAGCGCGCCGGCCGGGGTCGCGACCGAAACCGGCGGCGTGCCGGGATCGCCGGACTGGCTGGTGGTGTTGGCACCGCCACTCACCGGGAAGGCGGCGGCGATCGCCTGTTGCACCGAGACGAGCTGCTTGCCCGAATAGAGCATCACTGCCTGAGTGGTCAGGATGTTGTTGATCAGCGTGTTGTTGGTGCTCTGCAGGTTGGTGAACAGGATATCGCTGCTCGACACGATCGAGGTGTTGAGCGCGGGCGCATAGGCCGCGCCATAGCTGGCATTGGCGATATAGGGGGCGAGCGCCGTCGCCAGATTGTCCTGCGCGTCCCCCATCAGCTGGATAGTGTTGGCGCCCATGCAACCCGGCAGGTCGATGATCGCGACGCGATCCTGCAACTGCGCCGCCTGGGTCAGCATGGTGCCGATCAGCGTCGCATAGTCGGCATATACGTTGGTCGCGCCGGTATTGTAGAGTTGGCACGCCTCGGGCACGACGGTCATCGTCGGGCCCTTGGCATAGGCGGCGGCGGCGAGGCCGACCAGCAGGCCACCCGCATCGGGATCATTGTCCGGATCGCCCAGCGCGATCTTGTTGGTCGGCGCGCCGAGCGCGGCGGCATCGGCCGCTGTCAGCGGATTCTCGCCGGTCCAGTAGCTGCCGGCCGACACGATGTAGCAGTCGCCGCCGCCATTGGCGTAGAACAGCCGGAGTTGCCAATAGAGGTTGAACTGCGCACCGACCGTGACCGGCGCGAGCATGAACGGGCTCAGCGTCGGCATCGGGCTGGTCGACGGCGCGGTGCTGCCGCTGGCGTTGGTGACATTGGCCCAGAAGCTCGGGGTGGTGATCACCGCCTTGGTGCCCGGCGCGACCGAGCCTGACGGCAATGGCGGGGAGGGGGGCGACGAGATCGTGAAGCCCTGGACCGCGGCGCCGCCGAAATAATTGCCATATTCGCTCATCGACGAGATCTGGACCGGCTTGTTGTAGAGCGATTGGCCGGTCGTCGGGTCGCTCGCAAACTGCGTGTAGCCGATGAAGATCGGCACCCCGGTGGGCACGCCGACGATCGACGTGCCGAAGGCATCGATCTCGGTGATGTAGACGTTCGGTGTGCTTCGATTGAGATATTTGCTCGTCGCGGTCGCCATGACGTTGTCCTTCTCTGCTCGGCTTTCTTGGGGTTGATGGGTCGGGGGTGATGGGCGGGGCTAATCCTCAGACATAGACATAGATTTCGGAGGCTCCGGTCAGCGGGTCGCCCGAGGCGGCAGGCCAGACAGGCGAGGCCGGCGCGGTCGGCAGCGGGTTGACGGTGATGCCGTCGCGGCCACCGTTCGGTGCCTCGCGCTGGCCGCTCAGGCTGAAGCGATGGGTCGAGCGGCGTTGCAGCGTCAGCGGCGTACCCGAGGCAAACACCACCGCCTGCTCGCCATTGGGCAGCGGCTCGGACGAGCGGGTGAAATCGGCGTCGGGCCCGGTGATGGCGAGATCGGGCGTGAGCACGCCACGCGTCGAGGGCGAGACGATGTAATAACGCCAGAAGGTATCGCGCGGCGCAAACGCCAGGGTCAGCGCGACCGGGCTGAGCATGCCCGCCGGCAGCACCACCGGGAAAGCGCTTGGCGCGCCCACGCCCTTGGCCGGCTGGGCGAGCAGCAGGTCGATCAGCCCGAACCCGCCGGCCTGGCTCGGCGTATAGACATAACCCGCCGGCGCGCCCTTGGGCGCGGCCAGCGGCTTGCCCGCGGCGCTGGCGAAGGTGGTGGCGTAATAGCCGGCGGGAAACGGCGTGAGGTTGAACGCCACCCCCGCCCCGCCCTGCGCCGTCGCGCTGGCAATGGCCGCGCCCGACAGATCGCACAGGCTGACGGTCGCCCCCGCCGGCGCGGCCACCGCCAGCGACGCGCCGGTCAGCGGATAAAAGGCTTCGGCACCGGTCGGCTTGCCGCCCCCGAAGCTCAGCACCTTGTTCGCCGTGGCGGTGGCGAGGTTCGAGACGTGGAGATTCTGGTCGAGCGTGTTGGTGGTGATCGGCAGATTGGTGATGCCGATAAGGTTCGTATTGGTCGAGACGATCTGGAAGCTCAGCCGGCTCCAGCTATTGGCCTTGAGCCAGGCGACCAGCGCATCGACCTTCGTCGCCTCGACCAGCACCGCAAAACCGGTCCCCAGATCCTTGAACAGCAACCCGAGCGAGGCCATCAGATTGGCGCAGGCCGAGGTCGGCACGACCGTGAAGTCGGGGCACACCCCGCCGCGATCATTATAATAGCCGTGCGCGAAGGCGATGTTGAACAGCGGCAGGTAACCGCCGCTGACGCTGCGCTTCGCCGGGACGGCCGCGCGCGCCATCAGGAGGCCGGCCGCAGGTCGGGCGCGCTGACCGCATAGGCACGGCCGAGCATCGCCGGCGCGTTGTAGGACAGCATGCGCATCTTGTAGAAAGCGCTCGGGAAATAACGCGTGCCGAGCATGCCCATGACGTAATTGACGTCGACCGGCGTGAGATTCTCGAACTCCAGCGTCAGCTTGTCGATGTCGGGATCGAGCGCCGGGGCGTTGTCGCGGTTGAACCACGGGGTCTGCTGGAAATAGCCGATCAGGCGCGACAGCGCGGCGAGGCCGTCGCTGTAATTCTTCTCCATGAAGTTGGCCATGAACATCACATGGACATCAAGATAGAGCGGCGGGCCGACCACCGCGAAGCTGTCGCCGGGGGCGGAAGGCGGCTTGGCCGACATGGTGGTCTGCCACGTGCTGATCGAGCTTTCGCGCGTGATGTTGTAGACGCACATCACGATCTTGTCGCGCGCGGCCGGGTTCAACGCGCCGGCATGGTCCACCAGACTGGTCAACGAAATCCATGAATCCCCCCGCCGATCCAGATTTTCCAAATACCCGTTCGCAAGGCCGCAAATAGTTTCGAGCGCGTTACGAAGGATATCGGTCGTCATGTCACCTCATCGGCTCACGTTATTCATCACAATTAAGACGAGCTTAACCCTCGCGTCAGACAGTGCGTCTGACACGATTATCCACCCCGGTGAATCGAGCAATATTTGATTACGGTATAACGCAAACACTAAAGCGAGTCCCGAAAAGAGACTCGGCATTACTCTCGAATGATATGATTTACCTTGGGCGAGTCAAGGACGATTGGCTCCGATTCGGTGCGAGTTGAATCACTTAGCGGGCGGTAACCACCCTAACCGAGGAAATTGCTCAATATGTCGGGGTGAAATGTCCAGCCGGCAAAACCGCAAATTCCCATGAACATGCCGAACGCGCCGAACAGCCAGGCGGCGATCAGCAGCCCCGAGCTTTCCGCCAGCGCGGCGACCGCGGCCATCGAGATGGCGGTGGCGACCAGCGCGTCGCTGGCGTCGAACTGGTCGTCGTGCAGGTTGAGCGCGTCGTAGCGATCGGACAGGCCTTTCGCTTCGTTCGCCAGGCGCGGCGCCTCGGCCTTGTACTTGGCGATCTCCGCGGTCAGCCGCGCCTGGGCCGCGAGCGCCGCCTTGTTGCCCGGTGATTCCGAGGCGATGACCAGGATCTCGTCGAGCGCGGTTTCGGCGATGTGGGTCTTGGTTCTGGTCGCTTGGTACTGCGCCCAGCGATCGACCGAGTCGGCCTTGGCCAGCGACATGTTCTGAACGAGGTTGCCGTCCTTGATGTTGCACAGGCCGGTGAACACCGACAGCGCGACCACGGTGATCGCGATCTTGCGGTTGAGGCTCTTGTCCTTGGCCTCGGCGCTGACTTCCAGTTCCATGCGCCTCTCTCCTAAACAGCGACGAAGCGCGCGCCAGTGAACAATGCGTCATGTTTCGTGCGTGACGAACCGGCGATCGGGCTGGTAGGGCGCAGCCGCATCCGGCGATTCCGGGCGCGCCACGAATCGGGAGCCGCAACATTCGCCAGATCGCCGCCCTGCCCTACCGCACCGAGGGCAATGCCCGGGACGGGTCGGTGCGCGTGCTGCTGGTGACGAGCCGCGAGAGCAAGCGCTGGGTGATCCCCAAGGGCAACCCCATGGCGGGCATGGACGCGCATGCCGCCGCCGCGCTGGAGGCCAAGGAAGAGGCCGGCGTGCTCGGCCTGGTGTGCCCGACGCCGCTCGGTTCCTATCGTTATCGCAAGCGGCGCGGCAACGGCGCCTCGCTGATGTTCGACGTCGACGTGTTCCCGCTGGCGGTCGCCAGGGAGCTCGAGAAGTGGAAGGAGCAGGACGAGCGCGAGCGGCGCTGGTTCACCCTGCCGGATGCCGCCGCGGCGGTCGACGAGCCGGACCTGCGCGATCTCATCCGTTCGTTCGGCCCTTCCGAATTCAAGGCGGCCGCGCGCCGCGGTTCCATCATCGGCGCGGTCGGCGCCAAAACGAGGATTACCCCCATGTTCGCCTGGTTCCAGCGGCTGCTGCCCAAGTCCGGCAATTTCTTCGAACTGTTCGAAGCCCATGCCGTGACGATCGTCGCCGCGGCCGACGCGCTGTCGCGGCTGGTGCAGGACGGCGCCGCCGCGCAGCAGGACCATATCCGCGAGGTGATCGAGCGTGAGCATGACGCCGACGAGATCATCCGCGAGACGCTGCGCACCGTGCGCACCACCTTCCTGACGCCGTTCGACCGCGGCGCGATCACCAGCCTGATCGGGTCGATGGACGATTCGATCGACGAGATGCAGTCCGCGGTGCAGGCGATCGACCTGTACGAGGTGCGCGTGTTCGAGCAGGAGATGAAGGACATGGCGGCGATCATCGTCGACGCCGCGCGCCTGACGGCCGAGGCGATGCCGCTGCTGCGCGATGTCGGGCGCAACGGCGCACGGCTGCACGAGCTGACCGAGCGGATCGTGCGGATGGAGAGCCATGCCGACGAAATCCACCGCGCCGGCGTGAAGCGCGCCTTCACCGAGATGGGCAGCGGAAACACCCAGAACTTCATCGTCGCGCGTGAGGTGTACAAGCATCTCGAGCGGATCGTGGATGCGTTCGAGGACGTCGCCAACGAAATCGACGGCATCGTCATCGATCACGCCTGATCGAACCCGGACATGCATGACCTTGCCCTCCCGCTGCTGATCGGCCTGATCGTCGTCGCCCTGGCGTTCGACTTTCTCAACGGCCTGCACGACGCGGCCAACTCGATCGCCACGGTGGTCGCGACGCGGCTGCTCAAACCCGTCCATGCCGTGGCCTTCGCCGCGGTGTGCAACTTCGCGGCGTATTTCCTGACGCTCGCCTTCCCCAGCCTGCACAAGGTGGCGGACACGATCGGCCAGGGGCTGATCAGCAAGGATCTGATCACGCCCGCCGTGGTGTTCGGCGCGCTGGTCGGGGCGATGTTCTGGAATGTGGTGACGTGGCTGAAGGGCATCCCCAGCTCGTCGAGCCATGCGCTGGTCGGCGGGATGATCGGATCGGGCGTGGCGCATGCCGGGATCGGCAGCATCAAGTGGATCGGCCTCAACAAGACGCTGGTCGCGATCGTGCTGTCGCCGGTGCTGGGCATGATCCTGTCGATGTTCGTCATGCTGGTGACGAGCTGGCTGTTCATCCGCGCCAGCAACCGCGGGGCGGAGAAGGTGCTGCGCGGGATGCACATCGTCTCGTCGGGCGCCTATTCGCTGAGCCACGGCCTGAACGACGCGCAGAAGACGATGGGCATCATCACCGTGCTGCTGTTCTCGACCGGCTGGCTGCACGGCAAGTTCGAGGTGCCGCACTGGGTGGCGATCAGCTGTTACATCGCGATGGGCCTGGGCACGCTGAGCGGCGGGTGGAAGATCATCGAGACGATGGGATCGCGCATCACCAAGCTGTCGCAGCACCAGGGGTTCAGCGCCTCGCTGGGCGGATCGATCATATTGTTCAGCGCCTCGCTGCTCGGCATTCCCGTCTCCACGACGCACACCATCACCGGCTGCATCATCGGCGCCGGCACCGCGCGGCGGGCGAGCGCGGTACGATGGGGCGTGGCGCAGAATGTGGTGGCGGCGTGGATCATCACCATCCCGGCGAGCGCCGCGGTGGGGGCGTTGTTCTACGGGCTGACGACGTTTTTCTAAGGCAGGACGCGCGGCGGCAGGGGTTGCGGGCGCGCAAGGTGCGGCGGCGGTGTTGGACGCCGGCGTCAAGTATTCGCCAAGTCGTGCCGGCGCGAGCGCCCAAGCAACAGGGGAATTTTTCGGACCGACGTGGGTCGTGTTTGCAAGTGGATTCGGCTGCGATGACACAAGACGAGGCGACGAATAGCGCGGCTTTTCCAACCGGCGATACTGATGGGCGACTGGCGGAATGTGCGCAGCGAGGCGGCACGAGGACTGCGTCTTTTCTTGCCGAATTTTTCGGGCCCATGTCATCAACGCAACCTCTTCTCGCGCGCCAGCGGGGGCCGGACGGCGTATTTCCAACAAGCGCTCGGCCGGGATGGCGGCGCGGTGTTTGGGGAGGGTGGCGGAGTTTGGGGGCGGGTTGAATCAGGTCGGCGTGCCGCGAGGCGTCGGCGGTGCGTCGAAGTCTCAGTCGGTTTCGATCGATCGGATCGCGTCGAGCAGTACCGGCAAGGCACCTTCCCCCACCGAAACCACACCATCGGCCTTTTCGCCGACCTGCCGCGGCGTGGCGCCGCTATTGTCGTAAATCCACGCCCGATCGGCCTGATCGAGAAACCAGCGGAATTGGTCGAGCGAGCGCCCGTATCGCTTGCGCACATCGGCGTCCTCGACATGGTGCCCGCCCTTGGCGACGCGCAGCTTGATGCGCTCGATCGAGCGCTCCGGGCTGTCGAGTACGACGTAGATCATCCAGACGAGGAACCCGAGCGCCTTGGCCTTGTCGACCAGGCGCCGATATTTGTCGGTCGACAGCACCGTTTCGACGCCGATCGTCTTGTGGACGCTGATCGACGCGTCGAGCCATTGCTCGATGCGCACCACAGAGGCGATATTGGCCTCGCGCGGCGCGAGTCCTTCGACCTCGCGGATACGCGCCGCGAGCAGATCGGGATTGACGATCCACACCGATCGCCCGCCCCATTCGAGATCGGCGTCGAGATAGACGCTGCTCTTGCCCGACCCGTTCGGCCCGGCAACGATGAGGAAGACGGGTTGTTCAGGCCTTGGCAGGGATGCGATCCAGCGTGCCGGTAACCTGCTTGTTCTCGCGCCGTGCGCGGGCAACGTTCCTGGCGAAGACATAGGTCAGGTCATTGCCGAAAGTCTTGCTCTGGCCATCGAGTGTGCGCAGCGTCCGAATCTGGCCAGCCTCGTCACGAACACGCTTCTCGCCAACCGACGCGGACTTCGCAGCCTTGCGGCTCTTGGCTCCGGCGAGCTTCAGGACGACGACTTTGGCCATGTTCACTCCAGCGATATCACCAATATAGTGATTTTGCCCTTACGCGAAAGTGGCTCGTGGCGCTTTCGACGCGTTCCTTCGTCGCGACGTGCCCAACTCCAATGGGCGTAGATGGCAATTTATCCGCGCCCACTGATCGAGACGCCCAATGCATCACAACATTATCCTTGTTGAAATGGGATAAGGTCGTGATATATTCTCGCCTAACAATGTAGGCGGCGTTATGAATGAATGTGAAACTCCGGCACAGCACCTCGCAAACGCGTGGACGAATCGGCGCTGCATTCCGCGCGCACTCGTGTCCACCGTCGCGCTGCCTCGTCACCAAACTGTGCAGGGGTGCCGCAAATGAGCGTGACGGCCAATCTAGCGCACGCCCTAGCTATGCACAGCGGGATCAGCAGTCGGGACTGGGTTCCTCTGGCTTTGGCTGCGATTGTCGCTGCCGATCAAGGAATCGATCGTGCGCCGCCACGAGAAATGTTCGCTCAGTTGTCGGCGAGATTGACCCCGCGCAGCGAAGCCAATGCGCTGTTTCGAGTTCGCTCGTGGCTGGAAGAACCAGAATTTTCCGAGGCGCAGTTGCGGGTGCTGGAAGGCTTACTGCCGACTGCATTGCCGGAATCTATTGACTGGACCGCCGAACTGGAAGCTCTCGTGGATCAGGCGCGATACCGCGAACCATTTATACCGATCAGCCCCAGGATTGGAGCGGCGATTGGTCAGACGTTTCACCTGCCTGACGCCGAGAATGTCGCATGCTTGTATGCGGGTAGCGCCACTATCGCTTGGGGCCTTGCTGCACGGCGTCAAGTGACGCTGCATGTCACTGAGTTGCAAACTCAAATTGTGATGGCGCTGCTGGCCTTTGCCGACGGGCGCCGGCTGTATGTTGACCGGCGGAATCCGATCGAGGCCATGCCTTTCTCGGACGCCGAGCTACGTTTTAGCGGCCAGCACAGCCCCCTTCCTGGCGAATATGACAATATCGTCGCGGTCCCACCCCTGGGCTATCGCATCAAAGAAGGCGAAGGCGCCGGCATGCTATTCGAAGCGTGGCAGGTCGAGCAACTCGCGCCGCGAGCCCGCAAGCGCTTCATATCACTCGCGACCGACGGCCTGCTATTCCGCGAAAGTCGCGGCGAAATGGAGTTTCGTCAACGCTTGGTGGCAATGGGTGAGTTGTGCGTCACCAGCCTCCCGCCGGGCATTTTCGGGAGAGCAAGCGGCATTCAAGTAAACCTGCTTATGACCAGCCATGAAAGTGCGGCAGGCGTCACGTTCGTCGATGGACGTAGCATGGAGCGCCTAAGCCGCAGCGGCCGCGAGCAGGAAGAACTAATCGTCCAACGACTCGAAAGGCTAGAAAAGGCGCTATACCGGCGGGTCGGCGAACAGGAGCTGGTCGAAAACAACTTTAATCTGCTGCCCAGCCGTTACATCCTCAGCGACGAGTTGGCACTAATGGAAGCGGCGCTAGCGGCTCGCCCGACCATTCGTCTCGGCGATATTGCCCAAATCGTCCGGCCGCGCGCGCCACAGCCCATGCGCGGAGACCCATCCGACCACGACGCCAAAGCAATGGAAATAACGGTCAGCGATATCCTCGACGGGAAGGTCAATTATCCATCGAAGGAGGTACGATTCCCGGCACGCGAGCGCAGTAGCTTGTCTCGCGTCCAGGTCGCGGGACAGGACATACTAATCAGCATTAAGGGCAATGTCGGCATCGTTGGAATAGTCGGCGATAGCGCTGACTTAGACGACGCGATGGGCACGCCGCAGATCATCTCCCAAAGCCTCGCGATCGTCAGACCAAAACTTGGCAGCCCGATCAGGTCTGTGCGCGTTCTCGCTGGCATCCTTGCGTCACCTCAAATGCGCGCGAAACTACAAGCTCTGGCAGGCGGCACCACTGTTCCAACCTTGCCGATCGGCGCGTTACAAGACCTCGCTGTTCCCCTACCCGACGCCGAAGAATCAATCGAGATTGCAGATCAACTCGACGAACTTGATGCGCTGCAAAAGGAAATCGACGAGCGCGTCACCAACCGGCGAATCTTGCAGGAAGCGATGTGGCTAAAATTCTGGAATGTGCCCTCCGACCGGGAAAATCTGTGACCGCCAACGCCCTCTCAGATGGCTTGCCAAACAGCACACGCACCGCGGACTCGTGTAGCTGCGCGGGTATTAAGAGCGTGATTGTGCGCACCCTCAACAAAAAATCCTTTGAATCGGAGCGATTCGAATGACGATCTCCATTTCTTTGGCGATGGCCTTGGCCGCACTGGCCGCAGTATTTCGGGGCTTATCACGTGTGGTATGGGCGTTTCGCTGCGACCCTAAATCAGCGCACTTTCATCCCCCACCTCTCGCACTCCGAAATCGAGGTCGCTCACCGAGCGGTCGCGCTTGATCAGCGGCCCCATAAGCCCCAAAGATAATCCTTTTTATTTGCAAACCTGCCAGTCGAACCTTGTTAAAATGAACTTATCATTTAAATGCATCTGTGGACGCCCCTTGAAGCGCAAGCGTTTTCTGGGGGTCTGGCGCTTGTCGGTTGCTGCCATCTGTCCGGCCTGTTGATGCAGCGTTGCTGCTGGCCTGTATGGGAGTTCGCGGACCGGAACCACATCACTGTCGCGTGCTTTGAGCACCGTGCATTTACCTGGTTCTTCCAGCCCCGTCTCGCCGACTGTTGCGCCATACCCTCCTTCGCCCGACTACGCTTCCGACGACCCCACGACTGTGAACAGCTTCACGCCGTCACGGCCGGAGCCCGGTAATCCTCACCTCTCACAAGCAGTGCCCAGACGACGCGCGCCATCTTGTTGGCCAGCGCGACCGTCACCAGCATGCGCGGTTTGCGCGCCAGCATTCCCGCCAGCCATGACCCTTCGGGCGCGCCTCGCTTGCTCGCATGACGGACAACGGCACTGGCGCCGATGATCAGCAGCCTTCGCAATGTTCGCTCGCCCATCTTGGTGATCGATCCGAGCTTCTGCTTGCCGCCGGTGGATTTTTGCAACGGCGTCAGCCCGAGCCAGGCAGCAAAGTCGCGGCCCTTGGCAAAGCTCTCCACCGGCGGTGCAAGGGCGATGAGCGCGGTCGCGGTAATCGGACCGATGCCGGGGATGGTCATCAACCGGACCGCCATCTCGTCCTCACGGGCGCGGCGGCCGATCTCCTTGTCGAGCGTGGCGATCTGTTCGCTCAGTGCTCGCAGCGTCTCGAGCATCAGCAGGAGCACGGGGCTTGCTGCTTCGGGAAGCGAAGCCGGATCCGCAATGAGCTCGACCAGGCCGTCGATATGCGCCGGCCCTTGCGGCGCGACCCAGCCATACTCGGTCATATGACCGCGCAGGGCATTGATGATCTGCGTGCGCTGCCGCACCAGCAGATCGCGCGCCCGGAACACCAGCGCGCTCGCCTGCTGCTCCTCGGTCTTTACTGCTACGTACCGCATGCTTGGCCGCTGCGCCGCCTCGCAGATCGCTTCCGCATCCGCTGCATCGTTCTTCTGGCGCTTCACAAACGGCTTCACATAGGCCGGTGCGATCAACCGCACCGTGTGCCCCAGCCGGGCCAGCTCGCGCGCCCAATGATGCGCCCCGCCACACGCCTCCAGCGCCACCACGCAGCACGGCTGCGACGCGAAAAACTCCAGCAGCTTGCCTCGCGTTATCCGCTTGCGAAAAACAACACCGCCCGCCGCATCAGCGCCGTGCGCCTGAAAAACCTGCTTGGCGATATCCAGCCCTATCGTGCTAACCTCTCCCACGGACGCCTCCCTCAAGTGGTGTTCAACACCTCCACTTTGGCACATCGATGCCGTCGGGGGGCGTCCACCCCATCACTGTCACCGGGATTCCCATGGTATGGGAAGCCAAGGTGAAGGGCTTGCTCAAGGCTGAGCTAAAGCGCCGGAACGTCACCTATGCGCAGCTAGTCGAGAAGCTCGCGGCAATCGGCGTCGTGGACTCTGAACCGAATATCAGGAACAAGCTGGCGCGGGGTAAATTTACAGCGGTGTTCCTGGTTCAATGTCTGGAAGCGATCGGGAGCGACACAATCCGGCTGTAGGTTGGTTTCTGCCTATCGTCGGGCTATTGATCGCAATCGGC
>Ga0307510_10004979_pt1 | contig 15720 bp, 13 predicted proteins | sample 12_EM_MG_FD_207224 | JGI IMG/M metagenome (GOLD analysis project Ga0307510, IMG submission 207224) | Populus trichocarpa ectomycorrhiza microbial communities from riparian zone in the Pacific Northwest, United States - 12_EM | ecosystem: Host-associated > Plants > Roots > Unclassified | place...
TTGGGCCTTAAGCCTGACTTGGTTTAATACCCAAATCTTGTTGCTTCCACTGTGAGACTTCTAAGTCTTTTCCTTCATTTCTTGAGTCATCTCAAAGGTCCCTTTGAGACTCTCCTTTCCTCTTGCTTATCTCCCAGACCTTGGATTAAGTTCCACTTCATCCTTTTACCCCCCACACTTTGCTAAGGGTTAGTAGCCCCTTGCAACTATGCTTTGCCGCCTCCCATATTTTTGCGCACATCGCGCCTTAAGGTTCTTGGACATTAACACAAGTCAGGCTTTCCTCAGACATCCTTGAAACACAGGACAAATACTAGTCACACCCTGGCAGCAGTAGTACTCATCGGAACTCTCGATCAAAACAAGAGAGTCCACAGGAGACAACAAGATGATCTCCCAGAACACATCAAAGGCGATGCATACTTTGAAAACCATGGACTCGGACACAAAGATACTGGATACTACGTTGACCTCCCAAAGAAAACACACAGAGTTGTTGAATTTGTCAAAGTAGAAGACAATGATTTTTGGGTAAAACTCCTCTGGAAAGACAACCAGTGGTACACAAACCAAGGAGGAGTACTTCACACTTCAAAACTTGGTACTTGGAAAGAAACAGACCCTCAGCACCCACATTACATTGATCCAGAACATTATAGCCCAACACTTCACACTGCTGTTGAGCAACCAGAAGAAAGCATCCTTGCAGGAGGAGTGTATCACATCGCAACCCTCCAAGGAAGCCACCCATTCACAGAACAAGCACCTATCCTTCCCCAAATCGAAGCAGCAGTTTATCAAGGAATCCCCATTCCCCTTAACACTACCCCAGCAGGCACCATCCATCCCCAGTTATCCATTCAAACAACAATGGTGGAGCAAATCGACACCACAATTGCAGGACCAGAAGGACAACAGCAACCTAACATTAACGTCATTAACCACCATACCAATGGTGCACTTAAAGGAAACCCCCCACCTATCTTCAATGGAGATAGATCCAAGAGCAGGAACTTCCTAACCACCTTCTACCTCTGGAGGTTGACCAACAAACATAATGATACTATGAGAAAGCCTTACTCACACGTCACCACTCTCCTTTCCTACATGAGCAGACCACAAGTAGACTCTTGGAAGAAAGAACAGCTTGGCAAACTCATTGAAGAAATAGATGATGGAACCCAAGAAACAGACGAAGTCCTCTGGGACAACTTCATAGAGGCCTTCAAACAAGCATACACCAATATGAACCTTAGAGAGGAAGCATACCAAGCACTAATCCAACTTTGCCAGAAAGAAAGCTTGGACAAGTTCTTCGCTAACTTCAAAAGGCTAGCCAGAGATGCTGGTGTAGCACTCAATAATCAAGGCACTATCGAACTCCTGAAAAATGCCTTGACAGGAGCACTCACCCGATCAGTCATCCAACTCCCTGAATATGATGTCAATGCTGACCCTGGTTGGACCTTTAAGAAATGGGAAGAAGAAACCAGAAAGCAACATCTCAAATGGAAAACTAGTATGCAGTATACCAAACCAATGGACCCACAACGACAGGCAATGTATAAAGCATTTGGAATTAATCCAAACCATGGAGGAAACAATCGCGGAGGACATACCAATGGACCAGGGCACTGTACCACCTCTCAAGGAGGACATCATATGGATGTTGATGCTACAAAGACTGGCAGAGGCATACAACACTCCGAAGCAAAGAAAAACAAGTTAATGGCAGGAAATCAATGCTTCTATTGCGAAATCCAAGAACATCACACCAAGGATTGTCGCAAGAAACAAGCAGATTGCCGCAATTATGAAAGCAGAACCAATAATAGTCCTAGCAATAGCAGATCCACCAACTACCCTGGCAAAAGTGAACCTGCCACCAACCATGCCACACCTGGTGCACTGGACATGACCCCTGGAGATATTTCCAGTTTCTTGAAAGACAACATGGGCTTGCTTGATGAAGATACCAAGCTGAGCATTGTCAAATCTCTTATGCCAAAGGATTTTACCAAAGCCCAAAACTAGCTGCCATAGTTAGGGCATTCCGCCTTGATAGTGTGTTTGTAAACAAGTCAAATTCAATACAAGTTAAAATTTTGCTATCACACTATCAAGGGAAGGCAGAAGAAATCACATTACTAGACACTGGAGCCACTGAAAACTTTATCAACCACACCACTGTTGCTCGCTTACGCTTAGGAACCAAGAAACTCCTCTATAACCGACCTGTCTATAATGTTGATGGAACTCTTAATTGACATGGCATCATCACTCATGCTTGCGACCTACTAGTAACTAAAGGAAACAAGAAAATCCGACAACATTTCTTTGTTACAAACCTCAGACACAATAGATTCATCCTAGGATACCCATGGTTCAGGGAATTTCAACCTGACATTGACTGGGCTAATGGCATGCTAAGGGGACCTGCAATTCACATGGAAACCCTACTCTTTGGAACCCTTCAACATGCCAAAACATGGATCAAAAGCAAAGCACCAGAAAACGAAGACCTCATACTAGAAGCACAACAAACTAGGTGCACTCCATGGATGGGAGTTACCCCTTCAGAAATGATGGGAGGCCCAGTGGAGGTTAACCGCACCCATACAGCAGTAGAAATGGCCCACAAGTACATATCGGAACATGGGAAGGAGGAAGTAAAACTCCCTGAAGAATTCAAACATCATACAGTACTATTTTCAGACGAAGAGGCAAACAAATTCCCACCAACTTGAGGCGATGGAGACCACAAAATTGTACTCCTGGACACTGCCCCTACCTGCTTCAATTGTAAAGTCTACCCATTATCACAAGATGAACAGGAAGCAGAAGACAAATTCTTGGATGAAAATTTAGCCAAAGGATATATCGCACCCTCGGACTCCCCATATGGTTTTTCCACATTCATGGTCCCAAAGAAAGACTCAAAGGAGAAATGATACATTATTGACTATCACCCTCTCAACAACGTCACCCGAAAGGATGTCACCCCACTTTCAAATCTCAAGCAGTGTATCAAAAACCTGCAAGGAATGGAATTATTCAGTAAATTTGACATTCGTTGGGGCTACAATAATATCCACATCCAAGAAGGCGACCAATGGAAAGCTGCATTCAAAACACATCAAGGCCTCTTTGAACCAAAAGTTATGTTCTTTGGCATGTCAAATTCCCCTGCCAGTTTTCAACGCTTCATGAACAGCATACTGGAAGAATTATACAAACACTTCAAGCAAAAAGGTATCCATGATATCCGACGCATGATACAAAATTACATGGATGACTGTGGTCTTGGCATATTACTCAAAGATATAGCGCTCCACATCGAAATCATCCACTTCCTATTCAACCTCCTCACACACCATGGACTCCATCTCAAACTATCAAAATTGGTCTTCATACAACCCCAAATGGACTTTTTGGGCATTAGAATATCTAAGGATGGAGCCACTATTGACCCAGCCAAAGTTGCAGGTCTCAGGGACTACCCAAGAGAGCTTAAAGACCAGTGTCAAGTCTGAGGATTCCTAGGAGTTGCTGGCTACCATTGCATGTTCTGTGCAAACTTTTCCATTATTGCTGCACCACTTACTAAACTCACTGGGAAAACTGTACCATTTGAATGGGGTCAAGAACAAAAAGACGCACAAGAAAAACTCATCACCCTCATCACTAACACCCCAGTACTTGTCAAACCAGACCCAAATCGCCAATTCAAACTTGAAACAGACGCATCACAAATTGGCAGAGGAGCAATACTCTATCAACATGACCCCCCAACCAAACATGCTGATGGTACAGAGAAATTAGGCCCACAAAGACCAGTAGGATTCCATTCCCAGAAATTCACCACAACTGAACAAAATTACCCCATATATGATTGTGAATTTCTAGGAGTCATGCATGGTCTACAATGCTGGTCCCACCTACTCAAAGGAACAGCAATCCCAGTCTTGGTATTCATGGACCACAACAACCTCCGTTACTACAGGGACCCTAGAAAAATCAGTCCACAGGTTGCTGGTTATCTACTGGAAAGGGAACAATACAACATAATCCTGGAATATAAACCTGGTGCAACAGATCATGCAGATGCTCTATCTAGATGACCCGACTATGAAGGAATAAATCCTGCCAATGAAGACGTCACTATCTGGCCTGACAAATATTTCTGTGAAAACCACACCTCAATCTGTGTATTTGACATGGACAGTATCAGCAATAACCTAGATAGCAAGGTCAAACTGGCGCAATATCCCAATCAACCAAAACTCAAGCAATGGGCACCATTACATAATCTATCTCTACTTGATGGCACTCACTGGTATCACGGGACTGCCCTAGTTGTCATGGCAGACAACAGCCTTAGGAGGGGAGTAATTTCCCTTTTTCACAACCACATGACCACCGGGCATCCCGGGATTACCAAAACCCTCCAATTAATTGCACCTTACTACTGGTGGCCCAACATGAAGTTCTTCGTCACTGAATACATCAAAGGATGCACTACTTGCCAAATGACCAAAGTCAACACCCATCCTACCCATCCACCTATATTTCCCATCACCCCTGCAGACAATGTACGACCTTTTGAAACCATCGCAATGGATTTCATCACTAAACTCCCACAGTCAGGTGGTTTTAACACCATTCTCAGATCACAGACACCAACTGCTCCAAAGCATCCATCTTCATCCCCTGTCACAAGACTATTGATTCAGAAGGAGTCGCATTACTCTACCTCAATCATGTCATTCCCCACTACGGCATCCCCCATAAAATCATCTCAGACCATGATGTCCAATTCATCTTGAAATTCTCAACAGAACTCTGTTGAATTCTCAATATCCATCAGAACATCAGTACAGCATATCACCCTCAAACTAATGGGGCAAGTGAAAGAACCAATCAAACCTTAGAACAATACCTCCAAGTATTCTGCAGAACACAACAGAACAACTGGCATGCATGGCTCCTGCTCGCTTAATATACCAAAAACTCATGGCCATCTGCAACTACCAAGAAAACCCCGTACAACTTACTTATTGGATACACCCCCCAAGTACACCAACCCACCAGAAAAACCACCATTCCCTCCCTAGAGGAACGACTCTTATCCATTGAAGAAGCCAGGAAAGCTGCCCAAGAGGCCCAACGTAAAGCACAAGAATCCTAGATCAAAGAACGTCCATGGTTCACACCATTCCCCATAGGATCGAAGGTCTGGCTAGAAGGAACAAATCTAAAATTACCCAGCAACATCATGCCCAAGCTTTCCCCAAGGAGATATGGACCTTTTAAGGTAGTCTCCCAGATATCAAAAGTTGCTTACAAACTTGAACTCCCTTCTACTTGGAAAATCCATGATGTCTTTCACGCTTCCCTTCTCACACCCTACAAAGAAACTGACCAACATAGACTGAACTTTCTGGAACCTCCACCAGAAATACTAGACAGTGAACCAGAATGGGAAATCCAGAAGGTTCTCAAGGAGAGGTCTTTTGGCCATTGGAAGAAGAAGCAGTATCTTGTGCACTGGAAGGACTATTCACCAGCTCATGATTCATGGGTTAACACCAAGGATCTTCATGCTCCAGAGTTACTATCAGACTTTCAAAGTACCTCAAGCAGTATAAGAACCCTTTCCCTTGACGAGTCACCCTTAGCATGTCCAACCAGACATTCTACACCTTCACTGTTGACCCCCCTTTCAATTCATTCCATCACCTCTTCAGAGACCTCACCATCTGGCCTAGCCATAAGTTCCACGTCTTCATCCCAGCTGCCCAGAAGACTTCGTTGCTGTACCGAACGGTCCACCCCACTCATGCTTACACCCTTGAACACTCCCATTTCTGTAAGGAGTATTACTGCCCCTACCATCACTGAATGCCCATCAACTTCACTCAGCCAGCCTACTTCAGCTATGTCTACATCAGATCAGGAGGTACCACAGTCCATACACAGCAGTCCATCTATGGTAATGGGGACATTACCCTTTTCTCCATGATCATCCCCCCCACTGGAGCTACCTACTATTGCTGGACTAGAGGTCGCAGCTACGGTGACAGATATCTACTCCAATCTGAGGATAGCTTTGAGCAGCTTCCCGGGCACATCACAAGGTCAACCACTGTCCTTCCCCACCCCCACACTTGGCTGCACTTTACCATCCCCTATCCCAATCCCACTGCATATCTCCCATCAGAGCAAGGACAATATGGCTCAAACACCATCCCCCTCCCCCTTGTTGACTCTACCCCTGACCTTGTTACTCCAACACCAGCACCGTCGCCCTCTATCACCCCAGCCATCCAGCATCCACTCAAATGTAGTCATGGACACCCTCCCCAACAGCAAGGTACTCACACTAGCAGGGCAGATCCCCTCTTCGGCAATGGTTCGCCATGTGAGAAAGCAATGCAGAGCCTTGTTGAAATACATGGAGGCTCAGGAACATATAACTGGGGCTCTTTCAGCTTGGACAGAGGATCTCCTCCCAGCAATTAACATCTTAGGGAACACTAAGCTCAATGACCAAGTCTTCACCACCACCTTCAGGGACTATACTGCCATCAAACATCTCTTTCTTATCCCCCAAATCCTTGACAAAATTGAGGGTTACATATCAGATGACGATGTACAAAGTGACAAACCAGTCAGATTTGCTACATATAACCCCACTATCTCCCTCTCCTCCACACCTAGTCCCATCCCCAACATTCCCCAACTCACTGAGCAGCTTGACAACCCAAATCATCCAGGAGATGGGTGGAGCGAGTATGACCATGGTGATACGCGGCAGTACCCTTTGGTCTTCCTCAACAAGTATGGTCAAGATGAGATTGCATGATATGTCACCTTCAGACAAATTGGGATTGATACTCACATCATAGGGGTTCGCAAATGGGAAGACCCCAAATACTCCATTCCCCTTCATGCACGTGCACATCCCTCTTCCAACTTCAACTGCCCTGGGGTCAAAGATTATGATCTCAACATTTTCCACCCTTCTTCCACTTCCCGACTTCTCATCGACAATGCCATCATAGATCTCAAGGACCCTGGTGTTGTCACTGACGTTTATAGATATCAGGCGCATCAGAGCAAACTCAAGGCGGTAAAGCACCAGCGAGTTGAGCTTGACAGGAGAGAAAGCAACACTCAAAGCAAGCTCAGTGTGGTGGAACAACATCTCACTTATGCTGCTGTTTGCACCTGACTTATTCCCCATCTCAACCGCATTCACCCTCCCTCCACTAACACTATTCACATCCCTTGCATCTCTGCTGCTCAAGGGCCACCTGATGTCAAAGAAGGAGAAGACAGTCTTGAGTGCCACGCCATCCTAGGCAAGCAGTGTTGAGGAGGCAAACCCAAGTTCCCCTATTGCCTCAAGTGCAATGAGTCGTGTCCCAATCATGTTGTGGAGGAGTGCCCCCTCTGGAAGACATGCTGCTGGTGTCTCAGCACCCAGCACGCACACAACAACTGCAATATTCCCCACAAGCAGTGCAACACCAAGTTCTGCACTGTTCCTGCCACTCACCCCAACTTCAGGGATAGGTGTGCTGCTATGTCATCCCCCACTTTGTGTCACAAGTTGGAGTTGGCTTGTATCAATTATGATGATGACCTCTACCAGTGGGAGGCTTAGGGTTGTGTGGTAACAACCACCATAGGAGGAGCATCATGTTACATTCCATGGACTCATTTTTTCTTTTCTATGCTTACCAATCCTTTCCCATCACGCGACTGCTTACTTGATACATCGCCTGACTTCTTTCTTGCTTACCTGACTGCTTTCTTGTCATCTTGGGAGCACCAGCTCATTTCTAGGATCGTTGTGCTTGTTTTTGCTATCTTTAGTTTGCCAACTCATAACTAGGACACCTCTCCTAGTTATTTGTCATTCCTACTAACTACTGTACTTGTTTTCTGTCATTACTGGCACAGGTACTAGTAGTATTATTCCTTAGTCATGGTAGCTGCCCTCATATATATAAGCCAGTCTTATTTCTAGAGTTGGGCCTTAAGCCTGACTTGGTTTAATACCCAAATCTTGTTGCTTCCACTGTGAGACTTCTAAGTCTTTTCCTTCATTTCTTGAGTCGTCTCAAAGGTCCCTTTGAGACTCTCCTTTCCTCTTGCTCATCTCCCAGACCTTGGATTAAGTTCCACTTCATCCTTTTACCCCCCACACTTTGCTAAGGGTTAGTAGCCCCTTGCGACTATGCTTTGCTGCCTCCTGTATTTTCACGCATGTTGCACCTTAAGGTTCTTGGACCTTAGCAAATTGGTTATCAACAAGATCACTTGATCAAACACACTTCAGATATGTGACACATCTGTTGATTAACACATGGAAGATCGTGGGAACAATCAACAAGACACATCAACTCAATACTCAACAAAAACATGACTTATTGGGGTAATGCCCCAACAAGATGGATGAAGTAATCTGCAGTCATCCACAGTCACTTGTTACCTGTACTTTTACCTACCCTAAACTATGCACAGACCACCCTGTATTAGTATATAAGACCTATGAATCCAAATGAACAGTTCTCAGACTGTTCTCTTGTCTACCACCACACTGGAGCCTTACAAAGCTCCCTTATTGTTATCAGCAGTCTACCCAGTCCTGCCTCTTCTTGCCTTTTGCCTCTTTCTCCTCAACATCTCACTGCTGCTCCTTTGGATCAGTCATCTTCAACTCTGTACCCTTGTCAAGTCTTGCTACCAATAAAGTAGTGAGTTCCTGACAGACACCTTCAAGTGCAAGTTAGCTGACCTGGGTTTCCATGCCAGTGCTGCTGATCCCAGAGTGTTCTACACTCAGATTGGGAACAGCATTCTTATTGTTGCAGTGCATATAGATGACTGCGCAATGACTGGTAATTTGGGCAAGCTCATTACAGTCTACAAAGGCAAGCTAAATGCCAAGTTCCCCCTCACTGACCTCAGGCCTATCAACTCACTGCTTGGAATCCAAGTTACTTGCAACCAGGCAGGGTGAACAATCTCACTCTCCCAGACCACATATATTAACTCCATTCTATCTTGCTTCTCCCTCACTGACACTAAGGCATACCCTACTCCCATGGTACCTACTGCCTCCTACTCCACATGCAACTCCCCTTCATCCCCCACTGACCCTGCACACATATGCAAAGTGCCCTACTGCAAAGCAATAGGCAGCCTCATGTATGCTGCTGTTACCACCTGTCCTGACATAGCCTTTGCCATGTCAACCTTGTCCAGATTTCTGGAGAACCCAGGGGAGGCATACTGGCAGGCAGTCAAGTGCATGTTCTGCTACCTTGCTGGGACACACAACCACACTTTGACATACAGAGCTGAGCAACATGAGCTTCTTGGGTACACTGACACTAATGGGGCATCACAGGAACACCACCATGCCATCTCTGGCTATGTGTTTCTTATAGATGGGGGCACAGTATCTTGGATGTCACACAAGCAGGAGTTGGTAACATTGTCTACAGCAGAGGTGGAGTATGTCACAGCCATGCACACTGCAAAGGAGTGCATATGGCTCTGATGTCTTATACAAGAGCTATTCCCCTCACTAATTTCACAGACCACTCTTCACTGTGACAACCAGGCTGCACTAATGCTTGTGGTTGACAACAATTACCATGTGTGCACAAAGCATATCAACATTCACTACCATTTCATCCACAAGTGTGTTGCACAGAAGGTAATTGACCTTGTGTACTGTCCAACAGATGACAGAACTGCCGACATTCTAACTAAGGCCCTTCCCCAGTGGAAGGTTGCATGCCACAGTCTGGAATTAGGGCTGCATCACTTGTCCAGGGGAGTACAGGAATCTGGGACTGATGAGGGATGCACAAGGCAATATTGGGGAGGAGGACATTGACCAGGGGCAATGCTGAGTGCAGCCCCTTGTCTCACTTTGATTTCAAATGCCTCCAGCACATTTCATTGCTTTGATTGGACTAATTTGATTTCATCCCAAGTAGGGTGGTACCACATGTATATATAAGGCGTCACCACAACCCTCTTACCACTTTGGACATTGTGCCCCTGAGCATGGACCTTTGGCCTCAGTCAATGGGCTCCCTTATCAATGCAGCCCCATTGGCCAAGGGCTTTTATGCCCCTTATCATTTCTCAATCACTTCCAACACTGTCACTCTCATCCTGTGTCCTAGCAACATTCATACATTCACTTCACCTTCATCTTATTGCAGTGGAGTCACTTGATAGTGTTCCACATGCTTTTATTGATGTGCAGAATATATAATCACGCCCTCTGTGGGCTGGTGTTACGATCCTGGGCCCTATCACCAATTTTCCGCTATTTTCTACCATTTTATTCTGTGCTCTCGGTCACTCATTCCTCACTTGTTCCCTTACGCGCCGCTCGGACCGTTACCAAATCACCTGACAAGTCACCTGATGGACCATATGACTAATCCGCAGTCAACTATCACATGCCATCACTCCGCAGTCCGCAGCATCATGACGTGTCCTCATTTAACCTTCTATGGATTGCCAGCTCATGATGCGCCACTCCGCAGTCGCCAGCTCATGATGGAGCTATACTTAGAACTGCCACGTCATGATCAACCTTACTAAATATTTCTATATTTCTCTGTGACTCCTGTGACCCGTTACTTCTCATTTTGTATATAAGCGCCCGTACTTTTAGCAGTTAGGCCCTAAGCCTAACTTGGTTTTCAATCCAAGAATTGTAGCTTCCACCCAAGACTCTCAGAGTCTCTTGCCCGATCAACTTAGTCGCTTCAAAGCCTTGAAGCTCCCCCTTTCATCTCTATCATCTACTTCAGGAGTCGCCCTTATCATCAGGGACTTACTCTTATACTGCGTAGCCGATCAGTACTGAGCTACTCACGTGACCTATTGCCTCAGGAGAAGACCCCACTGAGCAATCCCAATCGTCGCCAAACCAACCCACGCACGTCGCGTCTTTAAGGCCCTTGGACCTTAACACAAGTTAGGCTTTCCTACGAACTCTTGAAACACAGAGTTGTTACCATCGTGGCGACCACTCAATACGGAACACTCAATGACGAGTTTACACGCATCGTCAGAAGACAACAGGACGATCTCCCAGCACACGTCACAAAAGACGCATACTTTGAAGACCACAGAGTAAACAATCCTAATACCGGATATCACCTTGACACTCCAAGTGGACGGACCATCCCTGTCGAATTTATCCAAGCAAACGAAACTTATCTTTGGGTCCAACTTCACCGACACAACGATACCTGGATTACCAACCAGGGAGGAATTATCAGAAACAACCCAGATCTTGGCTGGTGGCTCGTCATCGACCCTCAGCATCCCGATTACATATCCGAAAGACAAGAGGCCAGCATCCCTCTCACCCTCGCAGCAGTTACCACCGTACTTCAGCAGCTTCCTACCCGCCCCAAAACCCCAGATCATCCAACCATCATGGAAGGACAACAGGAAGACATTAACGTCGCTACTGGCCAAGTACAGGCCGAAGCGCAGAGGATTAACATCATCACTCCCTCTAACGGCGCACTCAAGGGAAACCCCCCTTTCATATTTACTGGAGACAGAAATACAAGCCGGAAGTTTATAAACAACTTCGATCTCTGGCGCCTGCTCAACCAGCATAACGACACCATGAAGAAACCCCTATCCCGCGTCGTCACCCTCCTCAGTTACATGGACGGTGACAAAGTGGACGCCTGGAAGGAAGAACAAATGCACATCCTTGAGAAAGCAGCAAATGACGGAATCCAAGAAACAGACGAAGACCTCTGGAAAGACTTCATCAAAAGGTTTAGGAACGCCTTCACCAATCAAAACCAGAGAGAAGAATCCTACCAGAAGTTATGCAAACTCAAACAGGAAGATAGTCTCGACGACTTCTTCGCCAAATTCAAGCAACTGGCATTCGAGGCCGGAGTTCCCCTAGATGACAAGGGAACTATCAAAACCCTCAAGCACGCTCTAAACAAAGGACTTACGAGCGCCATCATTAATTCCCCCAACTTCGACCCTACCGCAGATGCCCCTTGGACATTCAAACAGTGGGAAGAACAGGCCCGCCAGTCTCATCTTAAATGGAAGGCGGCAGCCGAGTTCACCCAACGACGTCAAGGACTCTTCCAAGCATTCAAACTATCCCCCAGGCAGAACAACAGCAACCCTGGACAAGGTGGTTTCAGAAGAAACAACAACTGGAGGAACAATAGGAACGACCGACGCACCACCTCCCAAGGAGGATACCATATGGACGTCGACGCTACAGTCACCCAAGACATCAACGCCACTGCTAGTGGACAACAACATTCCGAAGCAAAGAAAGCGGAACTCATGAGAAGCAACTTGTGCTTCTACTGCGAAAAACAAGGGCACCGAGCTAACGTCTGTCGCAAGAAACAGGCTGACCGCGGTAATTTCAGCGGTCGCTCCAACAACTCCAGGGAGCCAACTAGAGTCAACGCCGCACCTACTATGCCAGATATTTCAAACCTCAACACCTTCGCTGACTATCTAAAGGACAACATGGACGCCTTCAGCGAAGAAACCAGACTAGGATTCGTCGAGAAACTCATGGCAAAGGATTTTCCCGCGGCCCTCAACTAGCTGCCTTAGTTAGGGCTTTCCGACTCGATAGTATGTTTGTAAATAAATCAAATTCAATACAACTTAAAGTTCCGATCACACACTATCGAGGGACGGCAGAAGAAACAATCCTACTTGACACTGGCGCAACAGAAAACTTTATCGACCAAACTACTGTGGAAAAACTTCGCTTGGGCACTAAAAGACTCCCTTACTCACGAGCAGTATACAACGTCGATGGAACTATGAACCGAGCTGGAACCATCACTAGAGCTTGCAATCTACTTGTCACTCAGGGAAACAAGAAAGAACGAACAAGGTTCTTTGTCACAAACCTAGGTCGCGATCGAATGCTCTTCGGCTACCCATGGTTCAAGAAATTCAACCCAGACATCGACTGGGAGAAAAGCGAACTTAAAGGACCCAAGGTCAAAATCGAAACCTTACTCTATGGTACCCTTCAACGAGCAAAAACATGGCTCAAACAAAAGAAACAAGATAACAAAGACCTCATCCTCGAGGCGCAACAGTGCACTCTATGGTCGGGAGTAACTCCTTCAGAAATGAAGGAAGGCCCGGTAGAAATCAACCGCACCCACACATCAGTCGAAATGGCCCATAAGTACGCATCGGAACATGGGAAGGAGGAAGTTACCCTCCCGGAAGAATTCAAACGTCACACGGCATTATTTTCGGATGAAGAGGCAAACAAATTCCCGCCAACTCGCGGAGACGGAGATCACAAAATCATCCTCATGGATACCGCCCCTACCCGCTTCAATTGCAAAGTCTACCCACTCTCAAGAGATGAGCAAGAAGCGGAGAACAAATTCATCGACGAAAACTTGGAAAAAGGCTACATCGCACCCTCGGACTCCCCCTACGGCTTTTCCACCTTCATGGTCCCTAAAAAGGATTCGAAGGAGAAAAGATACATTATCGACTATCGCCCCCTCAACACAGTCACCCGAAAGGACGTCACCCCACTCCCAAATCTCAAACAGTGCATCGAAAACTTGCAAGGAATGGAACTATTCAGCAAGTTCGACATTCGCTGGGGTTACAACAACATTCGCATACGGGAAGGCGATCAATGGAAAGCCGCATTCAAAACACGTCGGGGACTATTCGAACCCAAAGTAATGTTCTTTGGGATGAGTAACTCACCAGCCAGCTTCCAACGATTCATGAACGGTATTCTCGAAGAACTCTATGAACACTTCGAGAAGAAAGGCATACACAACATACGGCACATCCTCCAGAACTACATGGACGACTGTGGTATAGGCACCCTTCTCAAAGACTACGAATTACACATCGAAATCATCCACTTCCTATTCGACTTACTCCTACGTCATGGCCTACACCTCAAATTATCAAAATCCGTCTTCATGAAACCGCAAATGGATTTCCTAGGTGTCCGAATCTCCAAGGAAGGAGCCACTGTCGACCCAGCCAAAGTCGCCGGACTCAGGGACTACCCACATATACTCAGAGACAAACGACAAGTCCGCGGATTCCTAGGAGTAGCCGGATATCACTGCATGTTTTGCCCCAACTTTAGCATCATCGCCGCACCTCTTACAGCACTTACTGGAAAGGACGTACCATTCGAATGGGGACCCAAGCAGATCGAGGCCCAAGACAAAATAATCACCCTAATTACCAGTGCACCCATCCTTGCCAGACCAGATCCAGACAGACAATTCGAACTCGAAACTGACGCTTCGCAAGTTGGCACGGGAGCAATACTCTACCAACGGGATCCTCCTATCACCAAACCCGACGGTACTCAGAAACCAGGACCACGACGACCAGTGGGATTCCACTCCCAAAAATTCACCCAGACTGAGCAAAACTACCCCATCTACGACCGCGAATTCCTTGGTGTCATGAGAGGACTTCGCTGCTGGTCCCACTTGCTCAAAGGAACAACAATCCCCGTCTTGGTGTATACTGATCATGCAAACCTTAGGTACTATAGGGAGCCCCACAAAATTGGGCCACGCGTTGCTGGTTACTTACCAGAGCGTGAACAATACAATATCCTACTGGAGTACAAACCTGGGGCTACTAATCGAGCAGACGCACTATCTAGGCGACCTGACTACAAAGGACCAAACGAAATCAACGAAGACGTCACTGTATGGCCGGACCAATATTTCTGCGACCAGCATACTTCAATCCGTGTATTCGACATGGACAGCATAGGCGACGATTTAGACTCAAAAATCAAGCTAGCGCAATATCAAAATCAAAGCACTCTCAAGAAATGGGCACCAGCTCACAATCTATCCCTACTGGACGGCACTCACTGGTACCATGGAACGGCACTTGTTGTCGTGGCAGACAATGACCTTAGGAGGGGAGTAACATCCCTTTTTCACGACCACAAAACCGCTGGACACGCCGGGATTACCAAAACCCTCCAACTTATCGCACCCTACTACTGGTGGCCCGGAATGAAAATCTTTGTAACTGAATACATCAAAGGCTGCGCTACTTGCCAAATGACTAAAGTCAACACTCATCCTGCTCATCCCCCTATGTTCCCTATCACCCCAGCCGAAAACGCTCAACCTTTCGAAACCGTTGCTATGGATTTCATCACCAAACTACCACTCTCAGGAGAATACGACACTATCCTTACAATCACCGACACAGACTGCTCAAAAGCATCCATCTTTATCCCCTGTAACGAAACAATCGACTCGGAAGGAGTCGCTCTACTCTACCTGAACAACGTCATCCCTCACTACAGCATACCTCACAAGATAATCTCGGACCGTGATGTCTGTTTTGTATCCAAGTTCTCCACAGAACTATGTCGCATCTTGAACATCCACCAGAACATCAGCACGGCCTATCACCCTCAGACAGACGGAGCCAGCGAACGTACCAATCAAACCCTCGAACAATACCTTCGTGTATTCTGCGGTACTCAGCAGAACAACTGGCACGCCTGGCTACCTCTAGCTCAGTATACTAAGAACTCCTGGCCCTCTGCTACGACCAAGAAAACACCATTCGACCTACTCATCGGCTATACTCCTCAAGTGCACCAACCAACTAGAAAGACAGATATCCCAT
>Ga0307510_10004980_pt1 | contig 15720 bp, 13 predicted proteins | sample 12_EM_MG_FD_207224 | JGI IMG/M metagenome (GOLD analysis project Ga0307510, IMG submission 207224) | Populus trichocarpa ectomycorrhiza microbial communities from riparian zone in the Pacific Northwest, United States - 12_EM | ecosystem: Host-associated > Plants > Roots > Unclassified | place...
AACAGGATCGTACAGAGGAAATGACTGAGGGGGGTGAGAGGGGAGTGAGGTAGAGGAGGGAGAGAGGGATGAGAGGTGGGACGGAGGAGAGAGAGGATGAGGAGGGGAGAGGGAGGAGGAAGGGGAGGATGAGGATGAGATAGGATGAGGATAGGAGGATGGAGGGAGCGTGGGGGGGGTGAGGTAGGGAAAGAGGGAGTAAAAGGAAAGGGAGGCAAAAGGAGAGAGTAAGGTGCAGCAGCAATGCTCACTACCCTCCTCTTCCTCCAGTATTCCCTTCCCGCAGACGGCAGCAGAGAAGGTGATAGTGCTAACACCTATAGCAGCAGTGGTAAGGACGAGAATACTGTGATCTGGGAACGGAGAAGGGAAGACGTTTACGTCCGCTCACTATTTTTGGGGCAAACAGGTTGAGGCGGAAATTGTGGGTGGCTTGAGGGTCTGTGATAGCTTGATAGAGAATGGTATGAGAGACGGCTGAGGAAAATGTTCAGTTACGTACCTAGCTGTCGTGTATCTCAATCCGAGTATCTCCCTTCGAATGTCTTTGTGCGAGGAAAGATAGAGAGGGTGGAGGGGGTTCCTTCTAAAGCACGATTCTCAAAGGAAAGAAAACATATATATAAATACTATAATATGTATAATATGCCGATATCCTCCCCTCCCTGAAAAAAAGGGAAAAAATAGGAAAAAAAATAAAAACGAAAAGGGTACGAAAAGGAAAGCAAGAGAAAAGACAGGACAAGATGAATGAAATGGGAACCGAAGGGAATGGGAAGGCAAAAGGAGGTAATGAACGAGAATTGGGTATAAAAAAATTTAAAAAATTTAAAAAAGTACACCTTCGGAAATCCCCAAAGGAGTGGGTGGGCTAGAGTAGAGAAATCACAATAGTAGAGACCCCTCTCTTTTTCTTTTCTTTCCCTTTCTTTTTATTTTATCTCTCTCTCCTTTTCTCTCCCCTCGCAATAAGCAAGACGGAAGCTTGTACAGTACTCGTACAGTACAGTTCGGAAACCTGATGTTGTGTATAGCGGCTGCAAGGTGATTCGATGCAAGGCCAAATTGGGGCTCAGGCTTGCCCCATCGTCCTCGTGCTGCTAAATATTTTGCTTTTAGATAACCCTTTTGACTCCCAAGGAGAGGCAAAACTGATTCCCACTACTTCCACGGGCCCGCGTTATGCCGCTAGGTGAAAGTGAGGTATAAAATCAAAGGTGCACTGGTGAGTGAGAGTGGAATGTTATCCTGGCTCTTTGATTGTGGTTGAGATGGGGATAGAGCGGAATAATGACTAGATTCCTCTGGGGATAGGGAAATTCAAATACTAGTAAATTGACCTATGAATCTGGCACGGAGAGCGGGGAAGAGAAAGCAATCAAGAAGAAAGCCGTGTCGATTTTTAGAAGTCAATATATAAGTTTCATTGAACCACCCTCTTCCGCTACTCTCAACTTGATGGACCAGTTCGATCTTTACTGAGCCTGCCCTACCGGTGTTGGTAAAGGCTGGATCCGTTTGGACATTAAAATCCACAGGGAACTTCCAGGGTATAGCAAGCCCGAGAAGCAGGTATGTACTATACGGTAGAGTGGCTTGTCGGTGCCTTTATTCCAGGGTCTACCCACTGCACGCACAGTACTCGAGTACATACATCGTACAAGTATGTGGTGCTTGATCCCCCCCCCCCCATCCATCCATCCCTCCGCTCTTCCCCTTCCCACCACTCACTTCATTCCCCCCCCCTCCACGCATCTCCAGGGCCACCAGAAAAATGAAATAATAATCATGGGGGAACGTCAGTCTCGCACGAGCTCTATCTAAAAGAAACGGTGTGGGGACGGGAAATGGTCTGTCGAAACCCGGGACGGACGACGACTCTAGCACCAGATTTGCTTACGCCTTGACACTTCATCCCGCTGGTGCTAAATTATTGGCGGCTTCGCTTCAGCGGGGATCCTTGGTCCAATTGTCTCTCTTCCTACTACTCTACGTCCGGTAGTCCTCTTAACAAGCATTGGTATTGGATGGACAGTACTCGCGCAGGGCCACACACAAAAGCGATCTCGCTCTCCCCACCCTGCCGTCCCTCTCTTCCGGCCTTTGTCATGGTGCTTCTTTCCATGTCTTGATTCTTTGATCGTCATGTCTCACGATCCCTCGTGGCAGTCGAGCAGGAATAATCGACATGAGAGACAAGTGCAAGCACTCGCACAAATCGAGCCCAAGATTGTAATATCGTAGATACGATAGTAGAAATTGTCTTTAACCACATACAATACTAATACTGTGCCGGCCTTTCTACCTAGAAATTCTACCGCCAGTCTCTAACCTATTTCCTCCCTTCCTCCCACACCCCTTTTCCTAGAGTATTTCTCTATCATTCCTAGACGGCGTCAATCAGTGACTGGGGCCGGCTCACTCACTCATGCTCATTACTACACACCTACATGGAGGAGTACAATACATACATGCATCGCACATACACAAGGCCTACATCACGGCCATCGTCTACTCATTCATTTATTTCCGTTTATTTACCGGTACTCGCCCATGTATGGATGTTTCACGGGGCGAGCAAAAACAAAATTTCCAAACATTGGTCAGCCTTCTCCCCCCCCCACCAGAGAAAAAATGATAATAATAGTAGAAAGTAACCCTCCCGGCACCTCTTCCAATTGCCCTATCCTAAGCTCCTTTTCTCGACAATAGGAGAGGCATACTCATCCTCGAGTGCTTTTTTCTTAATTTATTATTGTTTTCCTCCTATCAACCCCGTTTCGTTCGCTCCTTGTTAAAAGCCACCCTAATGCATGGGGTGCTGCTGCGTAAAGGGGTGGCGAGTTCTAGGTAAACGGGGGACCCTACGATGGGAATGTTGACGGAGGGGTGTCTCGTAGGGTCTCTCCTTCTTTTATCTTGCTAACCCCGGCGCAAAACTATAGCAAATATACCCTCCATGGTGATAGTCTATATAGCACAGGTAGACATCAGCGGTATCGATGAGAAACAATAATCATCAGAGCATTCAACCACCCGGTACACATTCCGCATAGACGCTTCTCACTTACTTACCGGTACTTACTCGCCTAGCCCTGTCGAGGTGGGAAAAAATAAAGCGAGACAATAAACATATGGATATGGATAAAGCAGAATACTTGTAAAACAAAACGAAAATGAGCTAATCCATGCCTGCAAGGACAAGCCTCTGGTGTGTGGTTTATTCGTTTCTTTTCTCTCCTTTTTTTTCCTTTTTCCCCCAGTCAACTTTTTTTTTGTTTCCCCCCCAACTCTTTTAGTCACTCCTCCATAATATTTTCTTGCCTTTTTTCCCTACGATTGAGGGAAACATATGTGCGCCACCACTGTGCACCCGTACCGTCCATCAGTCCATCTTCCATATATAATAACTGTGAATATATGGCACATAAGCACTCCAACCCGAGATAATTAGGGTTTCGGGGGTATTGTTTCCTGTGTGGGCTCCCCGCACCCTGAACTTGTGTTTATTTACCTACTAATGATACACGCCTCTCTATCCATGACCTTTTATTTTGCCCCCGGAGCAAAGGGATAGGATGCCGCTCCTATGGGAAGGGCAGAAGAAGAAACAAAACAAACGTAAAGGGCATTTACTGTACGAGTACGGTGCTTTCCTGTCATTTCACCTTTATTCCCTAGAAAACCGGAGGAATAAGAATACTATACGGTATCGTATTCAATCACTGGGTAAGCTAATGGGGGAAGCAAGCCCTACACCTGCCCCACTACTGCCGGCTGTCATCCTTCTCCCCCCTGGGCTCACTTCTACTCACTTACCTACTCACTTCCCTCACCTTCTGTTCCAATCCGGAACAAGCGTGTACAGGGAAACAAGCACGGCCTCTGTTCTTTCCTTTCCACTATTGAGAGCACGTTACGAATTCCCGGTATTTATCGGCTGGCAGCGGGACTTTTTCCTTCCTCGAAGCTCCTCTCCCAGAAAGTACGGAGTTTATTGCACCTTTTGCTGCTCGACATCGGCACATGATAATCACTGCGTTGTTGGTCTATAGAGTAATATTTGGTGGAGGAATCAAGGAATTGGGAAACGAGAGAGGGGGGGGGAGACGGGGGCGAAAGACGGAATAAAACAAAAAAAAAACGGGGTTTACTGTAGTCCCCTGACTGAAGAGAATGATCCGCACTTGGGGGTGCATGTACCACACAAGTGCAAGTACGTACTTGCACAGTACTATTGCCGAGATAGTGCCCTCTGGTGACAGCACGAGGACTAGTCTCCCTCCGACTCTTTTCTCTTTTCTGCCTTTTTCTCTTTTCGCTATCTAATCTAGGTTTTTTTGTTTTACTATATAATTCTTGCCGTTAGTTGGCACGTTCCTTTTCACGGGGTTCTCTCACTTGATATTGAACGGGTTATGTGCGGGAATATCGACGTGATAGATGCAGGATGGGGGGATTGATGATAATGGTGGTGGTTGGTGTTCCTCTTGATATATATATATATTTCTTTTTTTTTTCCATTTACCCACCCCCCTCCTCTCCTTCCTCAGAATTTTGGGATGATCAGAATATGGGATTTCTTGATCGTGGCAGCGAAAAAAGGGGGGTGAGGGAGGGAAAAAAAAGAAAGCAAATAATGTCAACTGTTCCATAGATCCTGAAAGAAAAAAGCTCCCATATTTTGATCATCTTGATCTGTCAAACATCTACTCGGGCACTACACTGTACTCGTGGAAGCTCCCGGCTAATCCTGAATTATTCCGGCCATGGACGGGATGGCGGCCCTCACCGCCTAATACGACTGTGAGTGCACCGGTGCACAGAAAGAGAGAGAGGAGACAAAAAAAAAAGTGAAACAAGAATAGACAAGAGGATGGTAAGGTATCGTAAGTAGCGAAAAATTCCCCAACATTTCGTAATTCATAAGAGTGTCCGGATGCCTTAGTGCCAAGATCGCCAAATTTACGCCCAAATTGAACAGTCCAATAGCCAGGTCTTGGTGTCAAGGCATGGGATAGACTAGGACCAGACTACCAAGTAGAAACAATAGTCTAATAAGTAAAAGAGTGGAAAAGGAAGGAGAAACCCGTTTCAAAGCCTCCCCTCCCTTCACCTCCACCACTCCAGAGCCCGGTTACCGAGTCCACCCCAATTCCTCCTCCCTCCCTTGTCGAAGCGAACGAAGCCTTACAAGTTACAAACATCTGGGAAAAGAAAAGAAAAAAAAAGGAAAAGATGATTCTCATAATAACTGTAACTTACACCCACCCACACGCACAACATAACAAAAAAGCTTCCCGATTGAAATGTTGTTTTTTTTGCAAGACACTTCCCTTGAGTAAAAGTAAGGTAAGGTAAAGTTACACAAGAACCGATCTCAGCCTAATGATGATGCCGCAGGACTGACGCCATCTTCGTACATTACATTACATTTACATAGTTCGAGGAACAGGACAGGACAGGACAGGACATAAATTACATACATAGCGTGCATTTTGTATGGTATTTTACAGTACTAGTACAGTGCTCGTATAATAATTGAACGAACGGTTTTTTTTTTGTTCAGCCTTCTTGGATTTAGATCTTGGTGTAATGCAATAAACGGTCGTGTTCACAAAAACGACGTTCAATTTATTATTGCTATTGACTTATGCTTGTAGGAGTATCATACTAGAATATAGAGTAATGGGTGATTGGCTAGCTTATCGGATATACGATTATGCGGGTCTCGCGAGGTTCGGGTAAAATCCCAGGCTGTGAGGATAACTGGGCGGTAGGACGGGAGAGGGGCATTGGGGGGGAGGGGGGAGGAGGAAAAAAGAAAAAGGAAAGAAAAAAAGAGGAAAAAGAAAAGAAGAGAGAGAGAGAGAGAGAGAGAGAGAGAGGAAAAGTTGATGATTTATTGGATGGGAGGTGGATTGGTTTTGGAGGATGGACGTGGAGTTGGGGGGAAGAGAAGGAGTGATTGATTGTTAGTATAATATTAAGGGGAAAGGGTGATCATAACTCGATGGTCTTCCGGGGGGTTTTTTTGTCTTTATTAGTATATAATATTATATATATAATATATACATATATATATCTGGAGTTCGTTTAGTTCGTTTAGCACTGTACTGAACCGCTCGATGTCTTGGATCTTCGCCTGCTCCTGAAGTTCCAAACTTCAATCCGGCCTCGTATTAGTCAGAGATTGAGCACTGTATACCGTAAAAACTCTTGCAATCGTACTATCTATCTCCGGCACTCTTCTGATATCCGGGTTCACAGGCAAAAAATGTCCCGGGAAGGGTCAGTGCTTTCCTGCCACCATGTACTGTATGTAGGATCAGCCTTCAGGGCGTTGTTGGATTTTGTTAACTGGCTTACGCATTTCTATTAACTTGTCAGGCTAAGCCTGTCTTGGGCTGGTGGAGGTAGCCAATCGCGGGGCTTTTTTTTACGGCAACTGTTTGGATCTATTTTGTTCGGAATGTTCCGACTTGGGTTGTACTTGCTTTGCCCCACTTTCAAAATACTGTGGGCCAAACGGTGTTCACATGGCTGCCGGAACTGTAGCTATTATGGCTAGCGTGGAGCGGGAGGGGGAGGGTGGAGATGGGCTGAGTTGGGGATGGAGCTTGGCCTTTTTGTGCGATGTTGCATTGGTTGTGTTTAGTGAGTGGAGCATAAAGCGTCCTCGTTTCTCTAAGGAAACGGAACGAAACGGTTCCAGTACTGGGCCTTGTTGTGGTGCGAGTTATGTGGTGGCATTCCTGTATGAGAGAGCAAGGGAGATACGCTGGATGGGTTGTGTGGTCTAGATGGCTACTCTTCCGAGCCAGAAGTACCCGAGAGCAGGGAAGGGATTTATTTGCATTGGCGCTCATATATCCACCGATTTTTTTACCATATATTTCCTTGATCCCTGCTCCCTGGTATTCCTGGTCTGGGGCAGGTGAGCAGAGGTCGCTTAGATGCTAACGTGCTGGCCTGGACAAGCACAGGCATATGGCAGTACCGGGACCTGTTTCAGGGTATATTTGATCGATGGCATTTACCGTTCAGTACCGCCTACCGCCCACTGCCTTGAGCACCGGATCTAGCAGACGCCCGACAGGCTCTTGTACGATATGCGATTCGGTGGATGCGGCCCTGGCTTGGCCTGAAGGCAGGCAGATAGACGGATGCCCGGTCTCTGCGGACCTGCAAGGCCGGTGATACGAAGGGGTGGAAGAACAACGCTCCGGAGGCCCGAGTAGCTTCAGATGGCAGGGGAGAGGGTGCTTAGAGCAACCGCACAAGTACGCTGAAGCAGCGTTGCTATAGCAGCGGCAGTTATATCATACTGTGGTGGATATATTATTATTATGTACTACATAAGCGATCACTCTGCCTGTATTGCAGGTGGTACTTGAAGGGCGAGGTAGCCTTATTATTATTTTTGCATTATTTTTTTTGCACATCACATGGGTGTATTCCGTCCGTACCCCCCCAGCCTCCCTTTTTCGACTCATCTATCCTCCCTCGTGGTCCGGTAGCCTAACCATATCATACCGTTCAGCACAACAAAAGTGCTAGTACAAAGCACTCATGCAGGTACTGTATTATACAGCGGCCCTTTACTAATTTCATCTACTGTGTCCACGGCTGAGTGCCTATCTGTCCATCCGTTTATATATATATATACAGTACCGGTGGGCAAACGTGAGAGAATAGGGCCGAGTTATTTCCCTCCCTCCCTCCCTACCGCTCTTATTCTCCAAGGCGAAAAATAGTAACCAGAAACAACCCAATCGAGCTCAAGGGAATGGGAATTAGAATTGTGTTGTTGAATAACAATAATAGGAGAGGTCAAGCAAGGAAGAAAAAGAAGGTACCGGCAGCCAAAGAAGAAGTATAAGGATTCCGGGCCGTATGCTGTCATGATCTCCGCTCCTGCATAGGCTCACCGAACTTTCACAGGGATTGGAGGGTGGACCAAGCTTCAAAGCTCCTAAGATAGTCACATGTTGAATGTGAAATTAATTTTTCGGCAGGTGCTTGGGTTGGTTGGATCTGGTCCTTTTTTTCGCCATGATGCTCATGATGTTCAATTGGCACGGCCGGCCAAGGAGGTAGGAAATACAGTACAGTAAAAGCGGAAAGGGAGGGGGAGAAAAGATGTACGGGCACTATGTGTATACTGGGGGTTGGGCATTGGAATGGTGAGATGCGCGCACTACTTGTTTACTGCTGCGATGTATCGGTACCTATTTTAAAAGTTTACTCCTCCTACCTACCCACCTAACCTCCTAAATCTGCGCAGAGATGAAATAGCGGCCATCTTAGCGTTACTACTAAAGAGAGACTCCTCACCACGCAAGGGATTTTCCTCTTGGAAAAAAAAAAGGCCTTTTGGACTACCCACTTACTGTATACTTACCTCCTCTTTGCTCTCGGCCATGGGGTACGGTGCTTATCTATCTCCCTAACATTGGTCCTTCTACCAATAAATTCCTCACCTCCGCCGGGAGAGGAAACAGGATATGGGGGGAATTTCTGTAAACCTTGCTCCCTCCCCTTCCAGCCTTTTCCTTGCCCATCCATAGCATCTATCAGGTATCTTGCTTGCTTGCCCGCTCGGTTCCCCATCATGCGCATGCACTCGGTAGGAGTCTTTTTCCGGCTTCGCTTTTCTGACTTTGCCAGACCTTACTGACTGTATGCCTGTGCGCGGTGTGTGTGTGTGTGTGTGTGTGTATGTATGTGTGGGTGAGTGATGTGTGTGCTTGCGTGCGTTCTGCACGCGGGAGACAGGTTTAGATGCTGGAAAAGGATTTTGCGTGGGATGAAATTTTCGGTAATAACGATCTATCACACTGTGGGTTTGGGTTGTGAGGAGACTTTGTTGTATTTTTTCTTCTTTCTTTCTTCTCAGAGGAGAAAATTATTTTCCCCGCGGGCTCGCAGAGTCGGGGTGTGTCTGGTACAAGGTGTCAGTACAGAGTGCCCGTGCAAGCTCCAGTTGAGAGAAGGGAGGTGAGGGAGGTCGGTAGGTGGGCGCTGCATAGTAGGCAAAGGAATGATGAGCGAAGGAGAGAGTACTGTATATGCGGTTGGCAATCAGCACAGTATTGTGCCTTTCTCTCTCTCTCTCTCCCAAATTGCTTTACTTAGGTACGGCAGTATGAAAGGGTAGGAAGAACTTCCATTACTCGCCTTATTTCCATTTCTAACTTCCTCCCTGGCCACCACAACCTCTAGCCCGATCTTGACAGGAAGGCTCCACAACCAGACTCCGAACAGACATTATGCTACTCCGCCTGCTACAATACCACGCACCGCGCCTTACCCTTTCCCCATAATACATAAAACCCTCCCCCGTTGTAATAAATAAATAAATTAGTAAATGGGTGAAAACGGTTTCTGCCTATGTCGGAACGTCAATCCACCAAACGAACCCAGGTTTAAGCGACGGAGCATTCATCTTACCCGTATCTGCAGCAGTGGGAAAACAGGGGGGGTGGGTAGGGGGGTCAGTTTTCTTTCCTGGTACTGGGAATGTCTTTCTTTCTCTCACTCCCTATTGCACTTTTTATTTTATTTTCTTGCTATGCTGCGGGAAACTTAGAAGGGAGGTAGGCACAGTATCAGCAGTGTCGTGTGTGCAGGTAGATAAGTAGGTAAGTTAGTAACAGCAAAGGTAAAGTAAGGTATGTGATAACTGCCGGTGCGGACCGGAAAATCCCTCAGCGGCAGTTAGTCCTGCTACCACAGGTGTGAGGATGCAATGGGAAGCTAGGGGAGGGTTGAAACTTGGAAGATGTGGGATAACACAAAGGGATCTTTGGGGAAAGAGTGGGGCATGGCTATGGAGAGTACAGTGTTTTGTATGGGTGTGGGTGTATGATGAACTGCAGACCGGGGGGGCTAGAATGCTTTACCTTGGCTCTAATCCAGCGTAAATCACAGCACCCTTCCAGAGAGACAGCTTCTTCCGCCTTTTGGCCCTGGCACCGCTCCCACTGATTGCCTAAGTACTCTCGCAATACAGTTCTGGCCCGGTGTACTGTAGCATATCGGCATCGGACTTTGGTGTTGGCCTTCAACGAAGAGGGAAAAAAAAGTTAACCTAGGTTAACGTCAGAAGTTGCTAGTGCTGATGATTGGCCCCTGAATAGTTTTTCCGGTCCACACACGCTAGGAGATATTTGCTTCCTTTTATAATGCGTACAGGGAGGAAAATCCGATGGAAGGACCGCACAGATAATTGGCCTTTTTATTTATTTTTCCTAACCCTTTCCTTTCAATCACTCCCGATAATTCCACAAACCTCATACGGGGGCTGGTTGAGCTAAGGTTACTTTTGCCTCCAAATTACAGGATCGAGTGAATCTCGCTTACTCGACGTTTACACATAACTTATGATACATCTCCACCGCATCTGCCTGTCTTTTTTTCCCCTTTGGTCTCTAACTTGCACTTGCCTTCCGGTATAGCACCTCTCTATATAATAAATTACACCTATCTATGTGCTCGGTATTACTTTCTTCTCTTTTTTCTTCCCTCTTTTTCTTCCCTCCTTTTCTTCTCGTTCCACCCTACTACTCCCAATTGAGCCAGCTCTGTGAACATGACCGATATTGCGTTCCACCAAGATCTGAACAAAAGAAGCTGAATTCTGGCGGTGTGCAATGGCAACCGTGTTCACAAATGTCGTTCAATTACGAGTACTAGCTCCTCTGTTTCGCCTTTCCTCGAGAAACCCCCCGTATCATGGTGGTGGTGCATGTATCGTGCAATGCACTCAATTGTAGTGACTAACAGACAGTAATTCTAGCTCGCCGACACCAAATCGGACATCCTGTAGGTTTATCTGCAGACCAGTCAACCCCTCAAAAAAGATTGACGGTGCGCTGCCCACCGAGAGCTTAATAGCCTGTCTTCCAAATAAGAACCTGGCACTGATCTTTTTTTATACTCACATGCTTCTCAATTTTTTTCCCTTCTGTAGCATATCGTATCATACCATATAATTATTTTATACCCGCTGCCCCGGCAACCACAGCTATCGGGGCAATCCTGTTTTTTGTTTTTTAACCTCATAACTTAGTGCTTAATTGACCTTCCTCTCTTTATCTCATACGGATCCTGTTTCTCTTGTTCTGAGGGGAAACCTTACAGATCATCGCTCCGTCGGCGGATTTCCCTTCCGGACAATTCTGAGGGCCGGGATTTGCTTTTCTCCGAGCTGGGTTGAGCTCAGCAGTCAGGGTTTAAGAAGATCAAGCTTTCTCCGCCAAGACAAGTGGGGGGGAAAGGTCCTCATCCGGAGGAATGATCTCCGGCAGAGAAACTTTTCGACCGCAGTGGGACTTTTCGTACGACGCGGTAATGTTTCAAGCCGAGAGAAATATAGGCATGGGGACACTAAAATTATAAGCTATCCATAGCTATGTGCTCTCGGAATGAACCAAGGAAGGAACGAACGCGAGTGAGATAATGGTGTTGTTATAGACAGAAGGGCCAATTCTTTGTACTACCAGTCTCGGGTTTCACAGTAAGCTAGGTTCACCTTGCTTTCTTATGTCCCTCGGTCCTAGCAACGCAGGGAAGTTCGGGGCTTGAGTGTGGGTTGCATGTGACAATGGGAATCTCAACTTATTAGCGAGAGAAAGGGAAGGGGGATAACAAGTTAGGATGGTTAGCTCGTGGGGTTTGAGAAAAGGGAGGGGGAGAGCTAGCTAGCTACTAATCAAGCAAGCAAGCTCTCTAATGAATGGAAGGTAAAATAAAAATAGAAATTAATTCGTCTCTCCTTACGCGCGAGGTAAAATTGGGAGTACTGTATGATGGCCTTGTCCACACACAGCGAGCTGGGTATAAGCAAGTATGACAAAGGATACCTAGAATAACTAGCAAGCAAAGGAGGAACTGGGGGAGGGAGGAAGAGGTGGAGGGACATGGAATGGAAGAAATAGTAAAAAATAAGACAACGTAGACCCAAGCTACAGCGGCACAGTAACAGTAGGGTATAGTATAGCTATTTGCTAGGCTCCCCACAGCGGCTCCAAAGCAGCCACACGCAGCGTACCTAACCAAGTGTTTGGCACACAATAGCCAAGATGGAGCACAGGCACAGGAACACAGGCACAATCACAGGCACACCACAGGAACGGATCCCGAAGCGCTTCCCCGCAGAGCCTAAGATGCCTCCTAGCTTACCCTCTCATTGCCCAAACCCGGTTCACATCCATCCATCCATCCAGCTCGTTTCGTCTTGTCAGTAGTGAAGCGTATCTGCTGGTGTCTTTGACAGGGCGGGGTTTGCTTCATCCCTCCCTCCATTTCACAACTACCTATCGTGTTTAAGGCCACTTCTTACCTTTCTACCAGCCGGTAAAACATATCAAGGACGGTAAGGGAAGGAGCGAGAGAGCACGAAAAGGTCCTAGATTTTTATTACAGAGCCTGTGGACGTGCACAGTACTTTACTATCTTCCCTTCGGGTTTTCCCCAAACGCCCTGGGATGTGTCACGCAGGGTACCTGATTCGTGCGTTTTAAAAAAAAGAAAGAAAGAAAAGTAACTTAATGGGCATGATGTAGGCGCTATTGTGGGGCTTTGGTTATTTAAAATTGACTCTCCCGGCGATTTCAGGCTGTGGAAGCTGGAAGGGAGCCAGAGGGGTATGGTGTATGGGTAGATGGACGGAGGCATATAGGGTGGGGAAGACGGAGGGAGTAGGGGGAAAGGAAATCCGTGGATCACATTCTGTCACTCGGGAGTATGTTTGAAGGGGGCTGAGTGTTTTGTTTCCCTCCCCTTTCTCCTCGCTCTTTATTTCTTACTTGACCTTGAAAGGGAGGAATTGGCGTTCCCGGAAGAGGGAAATAATGAAGATAACTAAGGTCGGGCTTACGTGGGTAACGAGCAAGGAGCGAAGTCCGGTTACGATGGTTGGAGTTTGGGTTCGGATTCTTAGTCGAGGGGGTTTTTGTTTGCTGGTTGATGATGTGCATCATGCCTTGTTTCTTCGCTTTTCTTCTTCGTTCACCTCTGGAACAAATAAACACCGCGAGGTCACGTCTCGTCATGTTCATTGCGGCACGGCATCCTGGACACGGCATCGGCCTGCCAACCGATCTCTGGAAACATTTTGCCCACCACAAACAAGTGCTGTGCTTTTCACTCTTTTGTGTTCTAGGACCTTCTTTCTGTCATTCTTCTTCTCCCCCATCTCCACACCACATCCTACCAACTTCTCATCACTTCACCTCCCCTAAAACGACTCTCACCTTTCCCATGGGGAGGCCTGGTACCGATCAATTTCTCATGGAGAAAATCTACTCGGATCTTCCGGCAGCGATAATGAATGATAAGAAAGGATAGGATTAAGGTTGCCGCCCTCACGCGTTGACGTTTTTTTCCCTCCTCAGCCCTCCTCGGACAGCTTTCCGGGGGCCAAAGGCTGGGCTAGCATCACCACACGTCCCCTCTCCTCACCTTCCCTTTGCTGCAAATTTGAGAACGGGAGCGGAGGATTATTTGGCCTCCATGTCAGATTGGCGATGTCTTCCCTTCGGTACTTGTTTACCGTAAGTTTTGAGCCCGGTTTTTACTTTGTCTTAGGATGCGTGTGTAGGGCATCCTTTTTTTTTCTTTTCTTCTTTTGATTGCTGTTTTACGGGAAGGAGGGAGGGGTCCTCATTTTCGATGATCTATCCTTTCTTTTTTTGGCGGGGGGGGGAGGTTTTTTTTCTTGTATGACTGACCGATGGGGAATAGGCTCGTTTTAGAGATATTTTTCCCTCCTCTTTTCTTTTTCTCGTTTCTCCTCGCTCACTCGGAGTGGAAGGATTTTTTTTCTTTTTCTTCTTCCTTTCTTCACTTCCCTTAGGAGGTAGAACGTGAGGTGATGTGGGGTGAGTATGTGTGGCAGTTGAGATTTGACAACAATTGGCCCTCCTGGATGAGATATGAGATTTCACTTACTCGGGCACTCACCGCGAGAAGTCTAGGTGGATCGGGGCGTCAACTCAAATACTCACTAAGATAGCATAGGAAAGGAGAAAAGAGGACCAAGCTATCTTGGTTGCCGGGCCCTAGTCATGCAGTTTTTCCGCATGCTTTTTTTTTACCGAGCGGCATCACCAGTCTGGCTGCAAATGTGTTGATACGGATTTTCGCCTGCGGGCTCGTATTGTCTGGCTGGTTGGCCCGTCGTCGGTCTATCATTCTGGGCTGCTGTAGCAGTTTGGATCCGAATCCAAATATGCGTTCCTCTCCGAAAACACTAACGGATGACTTATCATCAAGCAAGCATAGGGCACGCGCCGTTTGATAAAGCCTCTTCATGTGGTTAGGTAATTCAAGCTTTCCCGGTATCACATCCCAGACACGATTATTATTATTATTTTATAGTCTATTCCCTTTTGGCAAGCGAGAGGAGGGGAAAAAAACTCGAGTTTTTTTTCATTTCATTTTTTTCATTCTACTACTACTGCCTTGGGACTAGGCCACTTCCAACTTATCATCGTTGATCACTGATAGCACCCTGTATTATCATTGCTCGTTAACAATCCTTCCCCCAGCCCTCATCCTTCCTCTCGGATACCTACTCGCACACAGATTTGTAAGTCTAGAACGAAATATACGAGACTACTCACAATCTCAGGTTAGAGGATCAACCGGGGCCAAGGCCCTAGTTATCTCCACCACAGGGCCGACCCGGAGGTCAGTCTGTAATCAAATCATAGGTTATCACTCGCCGTATTTTAAACATCCTTCTTTTTTCCTTTGTCCTTCCTTCTTTCAGCCGTGCATGTCCGTACCATAAAATAATACACGAGAATGTAGGTTATCATACTCGTAGCCACGAGCACTCACTGAAATACCTTTGCTAAAGCCGGACGTAGGAGGAGCAGAGAAGGGGCTGGTCCCTCAAAAAGTTTCTATTTCTGTTTCTTAACAAACCAAGATTAATGACTCTCCTATAGTAAAAATAGTGAAAATAAAATAAAGTAAATGCAAAAAAGTCCCAAGGCACGACACGGTGCAGGAAATCCTCTACTCCCCTTCCCCGCCCGCCATTCTCGTGTGCTTGCTTAATCACCAGCCGGAGCACGACCCCCGACTCAATCAGTACGACACCCCCACACTCACCGGCAATGCCACAAGAGAGCAAGCAGGAAGGCAGGAAGGAAATCCACCTGCTCCCAATAGATGCTCGGGACTGCCCGGGACCTTCGTACCCCCCTTAGCGCATGCCTAGGTACGAGTGTATGCACCTGTCGTGAGCATGTATGATTCATGTAAATTTGAAACCCGGAACTAACTCCCCCACCTCACCCCCCCTCCTCCTCTTCCCCTCACTGACTATTCTGCAAACCCGGGAATTGATGCGTGGGAAACTTACATAGAGGGGGTAAAGAAAATATTAAAAAAATAAAATAGAAATATGTAAAAATAAAAATAAAATAAATAAAAAGAAAGGACGGAAAAGAAGAGAAGGGAAAAGAAAAGAAAAGAAAAGTTGGGGTTCGACGGTGGTTGCAATCGGGGGTCTATATTTGGTTATTCTGAGGTTTCCCCCAGAGAGTATTGTACAATGCTCTGCTGTGATGTGCGGGGTGGTGATGGTGGTGGTGATAACTCTGGAGTGGACTATGATATGATACCCGGGCCCGGGCTTGCCCAGGCTGGAATTGATTAGAGGAAAGCGAACCAGTATCAGACACCACTGTATATCATAGTCCC